>Ga0209589_1000858_pt1:0-45000 | contig 46167 bp, 11 predicted proteins | sample CowpeawhiteBW_FD_187525 | JGI IMG/M metagenome (GOLD analysis project Ga0209589, IMG submission 187525) | Root nodule microbial communities of legume samples collected from California USA - Cow pea white BW (SPAdes) (version 2) | ecosystem: Host-associated > Plants > Roots > Nodule...
ATTTCCAATGCGTTGTCCACCTCCAAACACCATCTAAATGGTGTTGCCTGAATCCGCTTACGGTGGGTGTCTTTTAGTACATTGTTTACTTCAACAATGTACTTGCTTTCGCACCTATGCACAATTCAAACCTATAGCACCATGAACAAAATATTATTTATTATAAATAATAAAAAAAGTTAAATCACTTAAAGATTCCAATCATACCTTATCAGCATTTTTCACCACCTTCTTCTTCTTCCCTTTATTGCTTGCTTCCGGAATACATTTGCATTCACGTTTACTAGACATCTTACTTAAAATTCCTAAATAACATACCAAGTTCATTGAAATTCATCAAACATATATCCACAAAGGAACAAATATAACTGAAAATTTATCACATGCACCAAAGTAAATAACCTCATAAACAATTATTCACTACTATAACAAAATAGATAAAAAAAATTGATTCATAAACTCATTGCAAAAAATGCAGCACAGGTCATTACTTGGGTGCACAAAAGTCATCACCAACAAATCAGACATCTTTAACCCCACTTATTACAAATCACATCTTATTAACCAATGTCGTTCACCCCAAAAACACGAATTGGCTGCTATAGTATGAGTTCAAAAAATTGAGTCAAACCACATTATTGCAAAAAATGCTGCACAGGTCAACACTTAGTTGCACACAGGTCATCACACACAAAAATGTTGCTTATAAGAAAGTGAAATCAATGTTCAAGAGGGTCCAACGCAGCAAATGATCCAATGGGGCCTTTAAGGATCAGACGGTCTATAGATCCACACATCAGGTGGTCTAGTCCATTGGACTTATCATAAATCAAGTTATCCTATCAATCTTCAAAACACTATATTTCTTCATTCAGCTCAAAATCCTAGTTTCCCAAAGTATGGAATTATAGCCATTATTGGAAAATCAATTGTTGATATTGTGACAGAATATATTTACATGAATAACAATTATAAAGTTAAAATCTTAAATGTTTTTTTTCTATCAATGGTTATAAGTTCATCTTCTCTCTATATCATGCAGTTTTTCCATTAGAGAAGTCAAATCCTAACATTTGCTATCTTAGTATCTATTAATAAAAGGTAATTAAAAAGGTAATATTGTAAATTAAAAAGAAAATTTGAATTTGAATCTGAATTTTGTAGAAAAGGTAATTAAAAAGATGATGAGTAATTACTTTTTTAATAAACATGAATCATTACTGATATAATATAATGAATATAAAACAAGGAAATGCTGTAAATTTTAATTCAATGAGATTTATAATCTGAAGGAAGAATATTTTACACGTTATATATGACAATTTTCACACTTTGTTCAATAACCCATTACCGATGCAAAACTTCAGAGGAAATCAATATATACACAGAGGACTATATATCTTATCTTATCTTATCAATGCTTTTTCCTAAATATCATTATGTATTAGGAAGGCTCTGAAGTAGACCATGATAAAACAAAACCTACATTCTTATTCATTTCATTTTGGGTGAGGTTAGATATGTTTGATATTTGAATTTGAAAATATATACAGTATTTTTTCTACTGAAGAATGGGGTGGAGCTAAGATGCAGGTGCAAGCATGCTTAGTAGTCAATGTGCCTGTATGGAAAATAGAATGTCCAAGCATACATTTAGAGGTGATATGCAGCGAAGCCAGAAAGAGAAAAACAACGATAATTCCTTAATGTTTCAAACATTACCAAATTCATTTGAACTTTCAAAAAATTGTAAAACCAGCGAGAAACAGGGACATAGAGAAACTTATGTGCTACACACAGCACATATATTGATATTCGATAACAACCAAACATTCAAAAATCACACACGAAAAAGTTCACATCAAACAAACACACGATATCAGACAAATATTCCAGATTCTAATACTCCTCATCTCCGTCACCATCTTCTCCAACGCCAGATCCATCAAGTTATCATCTAAGAATTATATTGATGCACTTAAACAACCCCTAAGACAACAAATACAAAAAAAAATCGTCATACCTACAATCTGCTACAAAGCTGGTCCTTCGTAGAACTGTGACCTTTGAAAACAGTGCTTGAACAATGGAGGAGATGCTTCGTCAGAACTCCCTTTCACTCCAAAAACCGTTGGCGTTGACGGTGACAATAGAACCTACAACTGCAACCACAAAAGGGGGTCAAATGAGAACTCATACCAGTGAGCGTGGGGGAGAAAGGAAAGAATGTCCAAATTTTCAACCAAAAAATCATTCGCCATCTAGACTGAACACCTTGTCGGTGGGAAGAAAAACGACGATTGTGCGGAGAGAAGAGGGTTTTCGACTGAGTGCGCGGGAGAAGGACAAAAGAGAAACGGTTCAACTCCTCCACAGCAAACGCCCTCCCTGTCCGCAAACCCTAACCCTTTCAAGGTTTAGCCACCACAGAGATTCCGCAAACCCACACTGTGCTATCTTCCTTCACCAGACGAACCACTCCAAAAACCGTTCGCGTTGCCGGTGACAAGAGAACCTACAACTGCGACCACAAAAAGGGGTAAAGTGAGAACTCATACAAGTGAGCGCAGGGGAGAAAGGAAAGAATGTTAAAATTTTTGACCAAAAAACCATTCGCCATTTACAATGAACACCCTACCGGTGAGAAGAGGGTTTTCGTGCGGCGACTGTGCGGAGAGAAGAGAGATTTCGATTGAGTGCGCGGGAGAAGGAGAAAAGAGAAACGGTTCAACTCCTCCACTAAGCCACGTCTGACGTAAAATGCTTCAATAAAATTAATTTTAATTTAAAAAATAAAATCCACCTGTGCATGCCACGTCATGGAGTCAAGTATGGAGTCAAAATATGGAGTCAGGATATCATTTTCCTTATAAGATTGTTGTTGCATTTTGAATTACATCTATTCGGTTACAACTAATTTAATATTATGTTATAATATATCTATTTTGCACTATTTTGCCTGAGTAATAATTGTTATTAAATCAAATAAATTAGCACATTAGCAACAAGATAATAATTTTAATATTTAGTTATATTTATTGGTATTAAAAATTTGAAGCTGTATTATTTTAGTTCATATTGTGGTTAGGAAATTGTTCCGAAGTTCTCTAACAGGGTTTTAAGGGCTTAATTATAAATTTTTAAAACCTAATATTTATCATTTTTCAAATAGGTCCTACTTAAAAAGTAAGTAAATGATACTATGCAAATATTTTTTTTAATATTTACTAATTTTTTATACGTAGAATTATACCGTGTAATATTTGTTAAATAATTCAGAAATGTCATTGTAATTTTTTTAAATAATTTTGAAAGTTGGGCTAAGTATATCTGAAAAAGTTTCACAAAATATAAAAAATATCCTCTTAAAACTTTGTAAAGGAGTGCGGTAGTACTTGAGTCTAATATTTACTAAGCTAGTAATCATTTCGAGGTGGAAAGTGGAGGGAAATATTGACACGATTTGGCACAAGTATTCTGCTGGATATCCATAAAGACCTTTACATTATTTAAACATGGATCGATGTTGTTGGGAACACGAGAGAAAGTGCGAAATAAGAAAGGTACACTAATTTTGAAAGTTCCTTCTCCATCTCGTCCACTTCTTTAAGTTGGGTTTCATCTATCACCAAACCAAGCCAATCAAACCGATCATCTAATCTCTTCTTTATGACTACCATCATCATTATTATGATTATTATTATTATTATTATCTAAAAAAGAAAAGAAAGTGCAGTAGCTAACAAGGCGAGCAGACAAAGACAACATGGTACTTTGGGAAGGTCAAGTGAGAGAGTGGGAAGCTTTAGTACAAGTGTTGTTGAGTGTGGCTGCATGTCTAGTCTGAAGGGTGACCAAAGAGTAATAAGCTCCACATGGCCCTTTGGCCAACAAGGAGGAGTGGGTTCCAGTCTCCACCACCCTTCCCTTTTCCATCACAGCAATAGCATCACAATGGTGAATGGTGCTCAACCTGTGTGCCACCACCACGCTGGTCCTCCCTATCATTACCCTCATCAACGTATCTTGCACCACCTTCTCTGATTGACTATCCAATGCACTTGTGGCCTCGTCCAACAGCAACACCTTAGGATTTTTCAATATGGCCCTCGCTATTGCTATCCTTTGCTTTTGACCCCCTGAAAGTTGTACCCCTTTTTCCCCACACCATGTCTCGTACCCCTCCTTCAGACCCGCTATGAAATCATGAGCGTTCGCTGCTCGTGCTGCCTCTATCATCTCACTCTCATCAACCCTCCCACCTCTTCCATATGTAATGTTCTCTCTTATGGTCCCACCAAACAACGTTGGCTCCTGGCTCACAAGTGCTATGTGCTTCCTTAGTGACTTTAGGTTATACCTTCTTATGTCCATTCCATCTATTGTCACCATCCCTCTAAGTGGATCGTAAAATCTCTCTATTAGCCCTATGATCGTTGATTTCCCAGATCCACTTTGCCCCACCAGCGCCGTTGATTTCCCTGCCTCCATTTTCATCGAGAACCCCTGGAAGATAGCCACGTCAGGCCTTGTAGGGTACGTGAAATGCACCTCATGAAACTCTATTTCACCAACCAACTTCTCTGTCTTGTACCCATTTGGCTCATCAGGCTCTATTTTTGTACTCCTATCTATGATGCCAAAAGTAGAGGCCACAACATCAGCACCTCTAGCAATATCCGTTGTCATGCTTCCCGCATCCGCAATTATCCTCCCAGTGCTCACCAAAACCATGAAGCTCTCAAAGAAAGATTTTGTTGTTATTTGTCCGTACGAGATGAGCTTCCCACCGTACCAGAAGTCTAGGGCCCAAACGCAAGATGCAAGGCCTTGGGAGATTCCAAGCCCAATGCCAGCAAACCACGACTGCCGAATGTTCTCTCTGCTTGGGCCCTCCTGGGCCGCTTCAAGCATTTTCAGAATCCGTTCCTGCGATGAAAAGGCGGTCACGGTTCGGAGATTGGAAACCGCTTCCGATGCCAGTTTGCTGCTTTGTTGCTGGGCCTTCATGGACATGTTGGACATGCTCTTGAGAAGGACACGTCTTGTGTAAAAGCATCCTATGATGATAGGTTGTACCGCTATCATAACAATGGAAAGCTTCCATGAAATTATCAGACCCATTGTGTAGGCTGTTATCACCGCTGAAAATGTCTGTACCACCAGTGCCATTCTATCTCCCACTAGAGACCTCACCTGAATCAACACAACCAAATATCAATCATCAACACACGCTACTCACGGATCCAATCACAATCACACTAATTAACCACTACGCAGATCTTGTACGTAGCTGCCAAACTATCAACACCTAACGCACAAAAAGCTAAAGAACACGCTGAAAAACAAGCACGTCTTGCTTTAAAGCCGGTTTAGACGGCATGAAGCCACGATCAAATTATCTGACGTACCCAAACAACGTACATAACTTTCCTCAGTTGTGACAGGAGCCACAATGCCACCTTCAAAGCCTCAGTCCTCTCTTTCATGCGTTCATCACAGTTCATTTCATGAAAACTATTTGTTTTTAACGTGCACTGAGATTTTTAGCAGTGATAATGTTAATGTTATTTAATACTAAGTGCTCCTCAATTTACGCTTTTTAAGAAATATGTGAAACTAATTTTATCCTAAGAAAAAATGTTAAAATTGACAGTCTTTACTGCAAAGTTTTAGTAAAAAATAAAGTATGTACGGATAGTTAACTGGTACTACAAAGTCTTTACTATCAAAAGAAAAAAGAGTGAACCAAACGAGAAAGATGCCTGTCTTAAAAAAATTATGGTAAGGAAAAGATGCTTTCATCGTAATATTATACTTGAGAGAATTAATTACAATATTTAATTACGATAAAAAATATGGTCTCGGTCAATGATAAGTAAATAAATATAGAAAGTGATTTCATTAAGTAAATTAGAATATTTAGTATTTATTCTTAAGTTATTATATATTCTTACCGAATAATTTAAAATAAATATTTATAGTATTCAAGTTTACTATTGTGATCAAATCATCACTTCCTTTTCTTTCTCCGGTCACTTCTTCTTGGTCCACACCCATTTCCCTCTTCATGTTCTGGGAAAGGAAAATGTTATAGATTTTCCTATTGGTTATACATAGTTTTCTTTTTTATCACATTTTAGATTTTTTTTCCTCCTTTTCATCTCTCTTTTCTTCTCTCAACTAGCGCAAGCCTAGATTCTTAAGGAGAGTATCCTATTCTAAATTTAATGCATTCAATGAATGAGTGCCTAGTTGAACTAATTCCATTGTAGTAGAGTGAATAAAAATTATACTTGGAGTATATATATATATATATATATATATATATATATATATATATATATATATATATATATATATATATAGTTATGTCTTTAGAAGTAGTACCCTGGTCTTTGAAAGATAAAGAAAAGAAAGGAAAAATAAGGTAACGGAAAGTGAGGTGGAGCCGGGTCCTCCCTTTTCTTCAAAAGAAAAAGGGTACGGATAGGATGTAACCACAACTGAAGATATACCAATAGAGGTCCTCCATCTTTAATCCACAAGATTTACCTTTTGTGAACTACACATAAAATTCTCACCGACAACCATGGTTGCATGTAGAGAGATACATGCATTATAGCCTTATAGCTGAGAATTTATGGTACAAAACAATAAGACCTTAAATAGTAAAAATTCCCTCATGCCTTTTCTTCTCATGTTTTACACCTCCCACAATCACTTTCACCATGAAAACAAGAAAAGAAAGAATAACTGAAGTTTGATATCTTTCGCTTTCTGGACCCAGAAAAAGGGAGTAAAATCTAGAATATTTTGAAAACAATTTTTTTAAGTGGAAATTTTGATGAATGTTTGGTTAAAACAGATAAGTTACTGAACAACATGAATACTTTATATTTTTTTGAAACTTAATTAACACATAATTTTTTTTTTCTATCTTTCACTCATCATGTATCACTCATAAAAGGTATTATTTATCATGTGGGCTATGTATATTTTTAAAATGAGAAATAAGATGGCATTTATTGGAGATCCTATTATTTTGAGTTAGACAGGTGTGGGGTACTGATTAACAAGACTTTCTTTCCTAAGCATATCTTATCATACTCATTATGTTCCATCTTTTCTTATGATGTTTGTTTTCCTAAGGCAAATGGCAAATGATTGATGTCGTTATTGGTGAAAAGAAAAACTTAAAAACATTAAAGTAGAAGAAATTGAAGAAATGGAGGCAAATAATTGATACCGTTATTAGAAAGTGTGAAAAGAAAAGCTTAAAAACGTTAGAGCAGAAGTAATTGAGGAAATGGAAGAGGAAACTTACCACATTGGCGTCTTTGGCAAGCCTGGAACAGATGGCGCCACTGGAGTTTTCGTCCAAATCAAACCATCCAATTTCGAAAGTGAGGATTTTGGAAAGCACGGTCTCTCTGACCCGTTTGGTCAAGTATTCCCCCATGTAGGCGAAACAATAATGCTGCCCAACATTCGCAATGAAAGACACCACAAAGAGGCCCAGAAAGGCGAACGAGTAGATCCTAGTCTTCCTCACTATCTCCTCATGATCCGCGTGAAAATACAACAGTATTGTGGACCCCATTGTGAATGCGTAAACCGGCTGAACGGCACCGAAAACCATCGCGTTTAAGCACCCCATAACCACGTGTTTCCACTCGGGGACACTCAGGGATACCAGTCTGTGAAACGACGGCGCCTGTACCTTCTTCCCTTCCGCCACGTCCGTACCACTCCCACCAAATGGCCCCACCGGTAGCGCGTTTTCCGTGTCTTTCGATGATGCCGAGCTCGTGACACTCCCTGGAGCATCGGTTTCCGCGCTTTCGGCTACATTCGCTTTCTTCGTTTGTTGCTGGAGGCGGAAAGAGGAGGCGTAGGCGCTGGTGTCGTTTTCGAGGAGCTCGTCGTGCGAGCCCATCTCTACGACCTTTCCGCCGGCGACGACGACGATGAGGTCCGCGTTCTGGATGGTGGACAAACGGTGGGCGATGATGATAGCGGTGCAACCCGCGGCGGCGTTGTCCAGTGCCTTTTGGACGAGATGCTCGGATTCTGTGTCTAGCGCGCTTGTTGCTTCGTCCAGAAGTAGAATTCGCGGTTTCTTGATTATTGCCCTCGCAATCGCTATCCTCTGTTTCTGTCCCCCTGACATCTGAATCCCCCTCTCTCCGACCTGCAAAGTGAAATCAAAACCGTTATTTATTCTTTTCCATTAACATAAAAATAATTATTCAATCTGGGTATATATTTCATAAGGTTATGTTTCAATTTAGCATGACTTTCTTCTTATTGTAAGAAAAATAAATAAATCATTAATTAAAATTAAATATTACTATTGTAAATTCGCCTCAAGTCGTTCTTTTAAAATTTTCTTTTTATTTTATTTTCTAAAAGCGATCTATATTGGAGGAAAAGCTTTGACTAAAAGTCAGTGTAAAATATTAAAAAAGGAGGAAGTATATTTAATATACTTCATCTGGTACATTGTTTTTAGATTAGTAAAATTAAAGTGAGAGAGACACATTAAATAAGAAATGATATAGAATAGGGTAGGTAGTAGATTAAAAGGAGGAGTTAATGATTTGATGATTTATTACGTGAAAGCGTATGCATTTATTAGGTTTTGGTAATGATGAAAATATAGTTTAGAGGGTGCGATGAATGATGAATGGGTTGATAAGATAAGTGCGTGAGTTGGGAGAAGAAGAAATAGCGGAGTGGCAGTAGAGGTATGATAGGAAGAGTAGAGTTAGGACCTGTGTTTGGTAACCGTGTGGCAGAAGCGAGATGAAATCATGAGCATGGGCAGCTTTTGCAGCCTCTACCACTTGGTCCTCCGTGGCATCCTCTCTGCCGAAAAGTATGTTTTCTTTAATGCTTGTCGCAAACAGAGCAGGCTCCTGGCTCACCAACCCCAACTGCGAACGCAGCCACTTCACCTGCAGCTTCTGAATCCCCACCCCATCCAAACGCACCTCTCCCCCCAGTGGGTCGTAGAACCTCTGCAATAGCGCTATCACCGTCGATTTCCCCGACCCGCTCTCCCCCACCAACGCCACTCTCTTCCCTGCCGGAATTCTCACACTCAACCCCTTCAATACTGCACTCTCTGGTCTCGACGGGTACGCAAATTCCACCCTGTCAAATTCCACTTCCCCATAAACTCTCTCCAGAATCTCCCCTTCCTCGCTCTCAGAATCAATCCTCGGAACCCTCTTTATCACCTCCTTTATACGCTCCGCCGCCGCACCCGCCTCCGAAAAGTACTTCACGTTCGATAAAGCCGCTCCCAGTCCCCTTTTTCACAAACGTAAAATTAATTAACCTTCATTCAAAATATTCACTATAAAAACAATTACATAATATAGACAAGACAATAGTATTAATTATAATAATAATAATAATAATGTTATTATTATAATAAAAATAATAGGGGTAAGGTAATTATTGCTTACAATCCACCAACTGCGATGGCTGCTCCAACGGCGAAAACTGTCCCTCCTTTAACGCCATGATAAATAACGAGTCTGCTGCCGTAATAGCACATGAAAGACCAAATGGCGAAAACGACGCCGTTGCTACCAATGGCTAAGCCTTTGGCCCAGCCTTGCTTCAGGCCTAACTTCACTGTCCCTTGAAGTGCGTTTGAGAAAGCGTTCAAGGTCTGGCTTTCCCCAACGAAGGAATAAACGGTTCTGATGGATGAAATTGCTTGTTCCACAACTGTTCCTGCTTCATTATACTCATCTCTGATTTTACTAGACAACCCCAACAAAGTCTTGCCGTAAATTAGACCCGGTATCACCAGAAGAACAATGAAAGGAAATCCCACTATGGCCAGCCTCCACAACATTGCAAACGCCGCTATGTAGCTCCCAACGAACAACGAAATGTTCATCAAGAAATTCGGAACCTGTAACACATGTGATTAGTTATAAGCAAAATTAGATTATCCTTTTTTGTAACTGTAATGAAACATAACAGCTTACCTTTTCACTGAGAACATCTTGGATTACGAGGCTGTCGTTGGAGACGCTGGTGATGATCTCTGACGTGCTTGTGACATGCATATCAAAGTACGCAATATCTTGTCGAAGCACTGCTTTCAGATACCTGAATCTCATTCTCGCTGCCTGTCTTTCGCTTGTTCTTGTCCAACAGTAACCCTCTGGGAAAAAAAAAGTTGCAAAATATAATAATAGTTAAAGAAAAAAGATGCAACAATATCATCACTTTAATTTGCGTGGCGTAAATGGAAAGAGAAAAAAGAAAAAGCAAAATCATTGCGGAACCAAAACTCACCCATGAAGCAAACGGCAAAAGAGCCAAGAGCTAAATATAACCACGCCACTGCATTCTGCATTACAAATAAAGCTGAAACTGTTAACAAGCTTCCCTCATGTGTTATATACTCTTTTGGTGTGAGTTGAGTAGAAAAATTATTAAGACAGTTTCAGAGTTTCACGTGTTCATGTTTTTAATTAATTTTACATGACACTTAACTGGGTGTAGATTAACTGAGATCACGGTGATAAGAGAACATATAAAAACTTCTTGTGTGTATAGAGAGATAGAATTGAACCTTGTCGATGTTATGGATGAAGGTGTTCCCTTGCATGTTGGATGAACTCCCAATGTTATTCATCATGCGGCTGCTGATAAACAAGACTAGAGGGGTGGCAAAGCCTTCCCCAACAGACCCAAAGGTACCTAAAATCATAAAAAGCAAATCTTTGCGATCGGCATGCATGAAAATGGACCCAAACCCATAAGACCCGTTTTTTATCTTCTTCTTTCTCTCCTGGCTAACCATAGCTACTACACTTTTCTGATTCCTAACTATTTTTAGACACACCCTTTTTCTTGAGAAACAAACAACAGTGAGATTCGGAGACCCACTTCTGTTGTTAATGGAGCATGGTTTCTCGGCCCTCTTGGCTTGGCTCCAAAACCAGCTTTCCTTTCATTACCTTGAGCTGTGTTGTTGCGACATTCTGGTGAATTTATAGGAATCAGTGTGGGTTAAAGTGTGGTGGGGCAAAACTTATAGGGACCAGAATAGCTAGGGTCAGGGTTGCGGAATTCTTAATAGCATGTGGAGAGGTTTATTGTGTTGTTGAGGATGGAGGAACATGTGATGTGAGGAGGAGAATTAGCTCCTGTTTGACTTTATAATTATCACACTGCTAAAGCATCGGGACTTTTTTCATAGCCATAAATATATAATTCTACTTTAATAAAAGCATTTTTCTCATCTTATGCCACTTTTACTGCTTTTTGCTGACACGATTCTTTCTTTTTTGATAAAGGATCGGTGAATTTTGGCCACTTTCTTTTTCTATATTGAATGCGCTATTTAATTTATGTTAGATAACCGTTGATCTGACCTTTGTTATAGGAAGAATCCTTTAAGACTAAGCTTAAGAAGAACAGTTTGAGATTGACTCTAAAAACTGCCATTTTAAAGTATATGTTATCTAGAAGTCATAAATTTTCTGTTACACCAAATTAAGTTTACTTTTCTTATTGTGAAGTAATCACTTAATTAATGTATACACAAACACAACTTAGTTAAAACTAATAATCTTTTCTTGGTCTATTCCTATATAGTAATGGAATGAAATTTTAAAAAGGTTAAAGAAACATTTTCATGTTGTTAAAGCACATTGATGTACGTAAGTGAATATTTATATTTCACAAAGATCAAAACTCGAGTAGAAAACTTACTATTTTTTATCTATAAGAGTCAAAGTTTCAAAGCCAAAACAAATATATTGTTTCTTCTTAAATCATATCTTATATAACTTTATTTACTATTTACAGAATTTTTTATTATAATGTGATTTGACCAAAATTATTAACAAAGTTCAATTGTATTATATGTATAAATGTATGAACATCCACAGTTTCAGTTTTTAATTAATATTTATTACTTTATTTTGATAAAAATATGTTATAGTTCCTTTGTGTCTGTTCAGAAATTATTATTAGTAATAGGATCACTATTCATCTATGATTCTTACTAATGAGAATATGACGCGCAAAAGTGAGAATATGACATATTTTATTAATTTTTATAGATGTGATTAGATAAAGACTTGAGTAATTAACACGATTTTCCTAATTTATTAAATTTTTTAGTCAATAGAGTTAATCACTTTATGTTCTTACATGGTCATGGGTCATATTCCTATTTTCTAGAAAATAATGATGTAGCATCTTATATTATTATTATCTATTAGTTTGGTTGTGTTCAAATTTGGTGAGTGAAGGAAGAAAGACACAGAAAGAATGAGTGTACAAATTTATTTAAGTTAAAAGTAATTAAGAAAAGTGTGCTAAAAGAGAATTGAGGCAAAATTATTTTTTTCATGTAAAATAGAAAAGAATCATGCTAAAAAAGTGTATTATTTACTTCATAAGATTATGTTTGATGCAGAATTGATCATGTTCCAAAGATTTTAAAAGAATTGATTTGGATTTAATGACGTAAACATAATGGATTGAGGATGATTAAGTGGATTTGGCATTTTACGATGATTTGGTAATAACTTATATGGTACTGTAATTGTTTATGAATTTTTGTTTTTATAAAATAGAACACTTCATTTTAGTATTCAAAACAGATAATTATAAAGTATATTAATACGGTTTTATAAAAGATGAGACTATAAAAATATATTATTTATACACTCAAACTAAATTAATAAGTCCTGTACAAAACTTACCATTTAGTAAAACTCAAAACCTTCCATATACTCTAACTAATGGCTCCTCATCTTCCAAAAGTGTCTCTAAACTTGCAACTTTGTCTATTCTCGTCGAATATGTGATCATCTAAAAGAAATAGGCAAATCACACAAGAAGATACAAAGCACACAAAAGGGTAAGCTAGTGTAAAAAAGAGTTATCCTACACAATTAAAGCATATTAAATATTACTAAGCATAGTTAACATACGGGAATACATATAAACAATTGACACAAACTCAATTATCTGAATACATACCAATGATGTCGGACCTAGTGTAGGTGTGCACCTGTGATGATTCCTAGGCTCTAAAAAGCTTGGTCTCAAGGGGTTATCACACCCCCCCCCCCTTCCCTTCCACACATATAAGGTAAGTCCCCTTAGTGCTTAGGACCAAAATGATTCATTGACTAGGACCTCCTATGACTTTCACCACATAATTTCACCTTAAACTCATAATAAAAATTCATAGTCATAACATAAATAACTCCATCATAACATTTTTACATCAATTACTAACATTCAAAAATAGCCAAACAATATGAACAAGCAAAACAAGGCATTTGGCACTCAATGTTAGTGCTCAACACCATTTGCATCGTAAAAACTAACATTCAACGATATCATGTCACCGCTCAATGCCAAATCATTTAGAAAAGTTGATGCTTATAATCAGAGTCTGACACTCAATGCTCAACGCCCTAGAGCCAAAATGTTATCAGATCTACAGTGAACACTGACACTCAATGCCACCAAGATGTCCCTCAACGCTGATCAATTGGCAAAATGTGGCACTCAAGCGTGGAACCTTTCGCTCAACGTCACATCAGATAACAAAAATGCATTTTGTGATTTTTAAGTGATTTGTACTTGTTTCATAGCTCAAATTTGTACTCCTTTGTTAGGTATTGGTCCAAAATAGGTTTTTTTTAAAAAAGACATGGTAGCTGGTACCAATTTGATCAATGAATCAAATTCCATTTTCTCCTAATTACCACAAGATCAAACAACAACATACATCAATTGATCAAGCAATCTAAAATACTAAAATCATCCATACCAAGAAGATTCACCAAACCGTGCAGATTTCATCAACATGCAAAACATCAAATTTAACAAACTCACGGACACCAAAAACCACTAGTTTCCCTTACATGACAAGACAGGTCAACAGACTCAAATAGCTCTAAGAAATCTATCAGCAAGATGTTTGTTGGTAAGTTTTACCGATTGTTAGGAGAAATTTATCTATGATTACTAACAACCATATATCCATCGGTAATTGGGTACTTATCGATGTTCATTGATAATTATATGTTGATATTTATTCGTTGGTAATTACCGACGAATATATATTCGTTGATAATTATCGCGATTTGGTTCTTGGTTCTCCAGCTCCTCCTCTTATTCCTTTGTCTGCTCTCCCTTTTTCATCCTCTTTTGGCTCCTCCTCGTCCTTCTTCTTTTCACCTGTCTCCAATGAATCAATAAGACATATTTTTGTCAAATTTAACGCCTATTTTACCCATATATTTATTGATGGATTACTATCGATAGAATTTATCGATGGATTTTACATAAAATGGTCAATTCCTAAAAAATTGGTGGGAATATTGGCTTACAATTTACCAACAAAATTTATTGATAAATTACTAAAAAAATCAATTATCAACAATTTGGTTACAGATACAAATATCCTTCAGTAAAAAAAAAAAATCTAAATTTTGTCTTAGCTACAAATTTTATTGATTAATCCATATTGATAGATATTATCAATAATTAAAATTCTAAAATATGTGTTAATTAATGATATATTTTACCTATATATCCATTACCAACAAAAATATTTACTAGTAATTAGAATTTTAAAATTCGTCGACACTTGTCAGTAAATCAATTTTATTGACACATTTTTATCCATTGTTAAATGTGGTAAGGAGGAACCTTTCTACCTTTATAAGCAAAGGTGGTAAGGAGGAAGACTTATACAAGAAGAAAAAATATCAAAGTAAAAAATCACACTCCTTAAGTTTTACGGGAGAAGTAATGTCGAAATCTACCTAGCTTATGAATTAAATGTGTATTACTTACAAGAGAAATTGCTTCACTTATGACCTCTAAGAGAACAAAATATTTGCTTTAGTAATATCAATTCTCAATTTAATTCAGAAGAAATTTTATGATAATCAAGGAGAAGTTATTCTTCAAAGAATATCTTTAAATAGGCATTGAAGAAAAGTTGTTATGATCTAATCATCTTGACCATTGTAAGTCGGCTCCATGTGCAGGACTTGTTCAACAGTAGGTGACAACCTCTGATTCAACAATTTGTAGATCACACACACAACTTGTTTGCTCTAGTAGGTTACATCAATAATGAGTGACTTAACTTAGCTTTTTGACTTTACACCTAAGCGAGATTGCCTTAAGTTCATTACATAAAAGTTTTGTTAATTTCACAATACTTAAGCAAATTTACATGAGTTGTCTTCTCAAGTAATAAGAGCAACTCAGTGTTCCAGGGATTGAGTAACAAAAGTAACTCATCGTTCTAGTGGCTGAGTAACAAGATCATCTCAACATTCCAATAACCGAGTACAAGAATAACTCGGCATTCTAATGGTCTAAATACATGAGTAAACTCGACGTTCTAGTACAAGAGTAGTTTGGTGTTCCAACACTTGAGTACAATAGCAGATAATACCCTGTGTTACAATACCCAAATTCAAGAAAAACCTTTCCAGAAGAAAGACTTACTTTGAAGAAAGTCTAACGACATTTGATATTTTAAGGTAGAAGGAAGGCTAGAAGAACTTAACGGAAAGCTCATAATCGAGGTCATCTCAAGACAAACCACCTCAACAAAAAGTAACCATCAATAAAGAAAGCTAAAGCAAAGAAAGTTGAAGGACGAAAAGCCCTGCAAGCGAAGCTTGGTATTGTGTTACTTAGACAAGTAACATTAACGAAAAGCTCTCCAAACGAGGCACCAAGACCACCCAGTAAGGCACCAGACCCTCCTAGTGAGGCACCGAGTTACTTAGAAAAGTAACATTAACGAAAAACCCTCCAAGCGAGGCACCAAGCCCTCTCAGCAAGGCACCAAGCCCTCCTAGCAAGGCACCAAGTTACTTAAACAAGTAACATTAACGAATAAACCTTCAAGCGATGCACCAAGCCCTTCTAGTGATGCACTAAGCCCTCCAAGTGGGGATGTCAACGGGGTGGGTAGGGTACAAGTAGTAGTTCCCATATACCCTACCCGTTGGATAAATATTTGCCTAGTATCCATACCCATATTCATTATGCGGGTACCTGTATATTTTTTTAATATCCACAAATATCCACGGGTATCTGCGGGTATTTAAAAATTAAAACTTTAATATTTAACAACATATTTTAACCATAATTTCAAATAAAAATACAATGCATAATATTCATAAATTTCAAAAAAACCCAATTAAATAATGTTGAATGTCCTTTTTCAAAGAAATATAGATCTTTTAAAACCAATTGATAAACAACAACCCATTCAAAATCAATGTGTTAATGCTTTAATCATATTTTTTAATTTTCTTTAATTTAAATTAGAGTATAGCGGGTATGGATATCTACGGGTACAAATACTATGATACCTGTTCCCGCTTTGTTAACATACGGGTATAAAAGATACTTGTACCCGTTACCCGCGGGTATCCATTTACAATATACATTTCCTTAGACAAGTACCATTAAGGAAAAACCCTCCAAGTGAGGCACAAGCCCTCCAAGCGAGGCACCAAGCCCTCCTAGAGAGGCACCAAACCCTTCTACCGAGGCACTGAGTTACTTAGACAAGTAACATTAATAAAAAGCCATCCAAACAAGGCATCAAGCCCTCAACGCAAGGTACCAAGCCCTCTGAGTGAGGCATCAAGCCCTTCGAGCGAGGCATGGAGCCCTCTAGACGAGGCACTGAGTTACTTAGAAAACTAACATTAACGAAAACCCTTCAAGCAAGGCACCAAGCCCTCCTTACGAGACACTAAGTTACTTAGACAAGTACCATTAGCAAAAAGCCATTCAAGTGAGGCACCGAGTTATTTAATAACTTTATTACTTGTCAAATATCAATATTATTGTTATTTGAGGTAAGTTGTTATTTTATTGATATTAGTTAATATTACATTTCTTGTTTTATCACATGGATCTAAGGCCTAAAAGGCCTTATAAATACATATAGTATTTCCAAGGAATACGAACATTATTTCATACTCATTCTCTCTTACTCTAAAAGATCTTAACTCTCTTATTGACTTGAGCGTCAAAGAGTCTTTTACTTGTGGATTTTTCCCCTTTGGAGCAACAAGGGATTCTATTCTAGTCATTAGAAACATTTAAGTCACCACTTAGATCTTCCCCCTTTTTAGCAACAAGAGATTCTATTTTAGTCTCGATAAAAAAAAATCATTATTTCAATGTCTATTTTAGTTTCTCTTTGAATTATGTTTAAAATATCCAACAATAATTAACTTATAATTTTAATATTTATTCTAAAAACAAAAATTAAATTTGTTAAAGAAAGTGAATCATTACTTCTATATTTTCTTTATTTACACAATTATTTGATAAAACTCATTTGTTTTATAAAGTTGTAATAATTAGAGATGACAAATAAACCCGGCCCCGTGGGTATTGCTCGAACCCATCCCCGTTTTGACAAAGAATCCCCGTATTGACTGAATATGGGTATAGGTATGGGGAATCCCCGACTTTTTTAATTGGATATGGGAATGGGTATGTGATGTATATATCCCCGCCATAGTACCCGTCCCCATTTAAATTATTAAATATTCACAATTAATTAAGTAACCACACACACACACACACACACACACACATATATATATATATATATATATATATATATATATATATATATATATATATATATATATATATTATTTTTATTTCTTCTAATTATTTGGTTTGTCATAAAACTCATTTGCATCTCAATTATATTTTTCATCTTATCATAATCTTTATGTAATTATGTTAAAAAGATGTATGTCAATTAAAATTTTTTTATGTCTCACATTTGAATATTTATTATTTTTTAATATTTTTATTTATTGTATATTTTCCTTTCACATGAGAATGTTTAATACTCTCAATTTAAGTAATAAATAGCACAAACCTTTCGTTTACTAGGTAATATAAAAAAAACTTTTACTTATTATTATTAGTTTTTGTTTCATTTGAAGAAATCTTTTGTTTCACTATTTTTTTTTTGTTATTTGTCAACCATTGAGTATATATGTTGATATTTGAAAATTTTTCTTAGATCTCTAAGATATTTTTCAACTTATCATACCCTTAATTATATATTTGTTTTCCTTTGTGCGATTTCTTTCGATAGTCTCTCAAATTGTTTGTAAACATTTGTTAATTTTTTAATATTTTTATTTGTTTTCATTGTGTAGAATACTATTTCGATACATTTTATCTAATTATTTTTTATTTTCTAACTAATTATCAATCATACTGTAATATTTTCACTATAATTGTATAAATAACTTTTATTTACTACAATATAAAAATTTAATGTAATTGTCATGAATATTTTTTTATCACCATCCAACATAATTGAAGTTTAAAAGATACAAGATCTATGTTAAAATTTTATTATTATGATTATTATTTGTTCTTTGTATCATTTTGATCAAGTAATGTATTATAAATTTTATTAGTGTATAAAAAAAAGATTCATTAGAATTTAAAAGATTGAAGTAAACAAACATTTAAAATATATTTTAATTTGAATATTTGTTTTCTTTTTATATTTTTAAAATAATATTTTTAAATTTTATCAATTAGGTTTAATTAATTAATGTTTGCAAATTTAATAAATGTGTTGGTTCTCATGAAATTTTATTTGGTATTATAATCTAAAATGTAAACAATTATAATTTAATTTAAATTTTTATTGTGATTATTATTTGTTCTTTGTATCATTTTGATCAAATGATGTATTATAACTTTTATTAGTGTATAAAAAAGAGATTTATTAGAATTTAAAAGATTGAAGTAAACAAACATTTAAAATATATTTTAGTTTGAATATGGGAATGGGATGGAGATGGAGATGAATTTTTTTTTACAGAAATAAATATGGGATAGCAAAACTCGTGCTCGTCCCACCCCATTGTCATCTCTATCTCACCCTGTTACCATCTCTAATAATAATAATGTCAATTTATAAAATAACACTAACAAGATATTAATATTAATATTTACATATCAATATTTAATATATATATATATATATATATATATATATAATATGTTGATTAACATAAATAAATAAATACATACAGTAATTATGTAGAATATTTATGGAGGCTGACAAAGGCAAGAGAGTTTCTCCAATTGCGAGAATGCAGTTTGTAACTGCTTTTAATCATTTTTAAACTTTCAATTACTTTCTGTCTAATATTTTTTGGAACTTTCAATACTATTGTTACTTTCAAGGTAAAGCTGGACCAGGTTGTTTCAATGCATGCATTGCAAGCATATATGTCTTCAGAATAGATTAAATTTAAATAAATAATTATATAATTTAAAGAGTAAAGTGACAATATTTGTGTAAAAAGGATACTTAAAAAAGAAAATTCTTGGTTGGTGTACAGGGTCAGTGGAAAATTTTATTACTTACTCAATGGCTTACTGATATTTTATTGAATATATTGTTTTATGAAGAAAAAGTGGTAAATTTTTAATAAAATGGTAATATCCTTTATTGTTTTTATCAAACATGAACTTCCTTTATAATTGTTAATTTTTTAATAAAATGATCTCATTTCTATTATATTTTTAAATTTCCTCTCTTATTTTATTCTAAAATAGTCTATTATTAACTGACATTTAAGGGAAAGATAATACAAAATAAGTTCTTTCTATAAAATATTTATTTATTTTTTATTTTAAAACATTAATTCTTTTTATATTTTTAATTAAATTTAATTAAATTGTTATTTTAAAATAAGACGAGACTAAGTATTAGTTTATTGAATATAATGAAAAATCTGAATGTAATTTTATATTATTTAAAACATAAGTTACATAAACTGTTTTGAAAATATAAAAAAAGATTGTTATTTTATGTTATATAGCTTAAAAATATGAACATGTATTTTTTACAACTAGAAAAATATAAATACCATTTTTAATATAACTAATTTCCGACTGTGCATCTGTTTTTCTATAATAACAAAAAATAATAAATCTATTATTATTATTATCATTATAATTATAAAAATAAAGTTAAATAATTTTTATAATTTTATTCTAGAAAATATTTTTTAAAATAAAATTTTTAATATAAAATTTATCTTCTTAAAAAATATTATAGAAAGAAATTGTTAAAATGAAAAAAACGGTTAAATTTTAAAGAATAAAAACACTTAAAGAGTAAAATTGATAAAATAAATATTTTGATTTTAAAAAAATACTTAAGGAGTAAAATTGAAAAAAATATGTACAATAAATAAATAATCATCTTTATATAATAGTATATATAATAGTATAAATAATGTATAATTTTTCAAATTTTATTATTTCATTCTATATATATATATAATTCAAAATATAATTATTTTATAAAAATTGCTCTATATTATTATTATTAATGCATTGATTAATATTCTTTTCATATTAATTTTTATTAAAATATAACATTTTTAGGTTCAAAAGATTTTTAGATTCAAAATATAATTTTATGATATTAGATTTTTAATATTTTTATATGAATCATTATAGTTGGAGACATTAATTTAGAAAATAATTAAGTCCTCACTCCGAAAAGACAATAGTTCACTGCTAACTTAATTAAAATAATATTACAAGAATATATATCATCTTGTTTTGGGTAGATGAATAGATGACAGGATTTGTGTTATCATCTTGTATCTCAATTATTAAACTTTGCAAGAGACAAGAAAAAACCAGTGACAGTGTAAAAGGTGTGTGGCAAATTTTTGGAAGCAATTTGGTTATCATCAGACTGATATTTTTACACCTTTTTCATTTTCCAAGAAACTAAGCATCTATTGAGATATATACTTAGAATAAAGCATAGCTTCATTAATGATTATAGGTATGTATGTGTAGAAGGACCATTTATATTTCACAACCCAAAGTAAATTCCGACAGACAATTTATAGGGTATCAGTGTGAAAGTTCTGTGTTTCGCACAGAAGAACATTGACAGAGGATAATTCCTAAACTTCTCAAGTGCAATGCATGCATTGAATCAATCTGGTCCATCTTTACCTTGAGAGTAACAATAGAATTGAAAGTTTCAAGAAAAAATGGACAGAAAGTAATTGAAAGTTTCAAGAAAAATTGGACAGAAAGTAATTGAAAAGTTTAAATGATTAAAAGCAACTACAAACTGCATTCTCGCAATTGGAGAACCTCCCTTGCCTTTGGCAGCCTCCATAAATACTCTACATAATTACTGTCTTTGTTTCTTTACTTATTTATTTTTGTTAACAATTTAGTATAGGTTATAATTACTCTACATAACTATTTTCAACCCCTATAAATACTCTACATAATTACTGTCTTTTGTTTATGTATTTATTTTTGTTAACCACTAGCCAGTATAGGTTATAATTACTCTACGTAATTATTTTCAACCTCCACATATATATATATATATATATATATATATAAAATATTTATTCAGAAATCTTCAACAAAGACCTCTATATTCAAAGCAGTTTAAATTGTAAATGTTCAATAATTTTGTATTTTTAGTAAATTGTAAACATCAATGTCTATCAAGTACTTGATTTTTGTTTCAAGTCTATGTCAAAAAGTTTCAGAGTAATATTTTATCATTTTTTTAAAGGAAAAACATTCTTAAAATTTTAAAAGTTCTTAGATAATAAGTAATTAAATTTAGTCAACTTGTAAATTTTTGAGTTGAGAGTTGCCAAACACACCCTATAACTTTTATTATATTCTAATTAAAAGAGCTTTTACAGACAGAAACAAAGTCAAGAACAAATACTAACCACATATTTTCAATCTTTTTTATATATTTTCGCCTGTTATGTTTATTTGTATAAAATGTATCTATAAAATTGTATAAAATGTAGGTTTCTTAACAAATCTATATATCACACTAAGTTTTCCTTTCGTTCCAATCTTTTACCCTTAGAGTCTTTTGATTTGATTAAGCAGTATGAAACTCTTTACTCATCTAATTACTTTGTATGTTAATAAGATATACTTCCTAGAAGACCCTTTTAGGAACTACGTGTAAAAGAAAATAAAAATATTTTTTAAATAATTTTAATCAAAAATATTACTTTTCAAATTTCAACTAATCTAATTTATCAATATTTTGCAATTAAAGTTAAAAAGTATGATGTAATAAAACTAACAAAATTGAAATTTTTTCTTTATCACATTCATTCGCACTAAAAAATAATGTGTATTTAACTATGCATAATACACTATGATTTTAAGAAAAAACATAATCTTTAAAAATGCATTGGCATTTTTTGAAATTATGGACAAAGTAGACTCTGGTATATATTCTGATTGTCTAAGTATATGCTTTGGTTCTTTAAGAGAATTGAAGCCTATAGTCAGATAGTTAGAGTATAAACTTTGGTTAATTTAGGTTTGGAGTCTATACTTTGTCAATAATTTCAAAAATGTCATTGTGTTTTTAACAGTTTTACCTGAGTGTCTTAGTATAGACTTTGGTTCACCGAAGAAACCAAAACCTATACTTTGACTATTTAAGTATAGGATTTGGTTATTTAAATGAACCAAAGCCTATACTTAGACAATTATAACATAGACTTCGGTTTTACAGAGAAACTGTGCCTTAACCCTTCTGCATAAGGTTAATTTGTGATTTTTTACAAGCCTATGAAAGATCATGTTGTATCTCACCAATATAGAACGTGTTGTTCTTCTCTTCTATCCTGCAAAACTTGTGTTTTCCTTTATAATTAAGTTTATTTGTTGAAGTTTGTTTATCTCTCTCCTTTTGTTTTTCCCTCTTTGTTGAATGTATTGATAAACTCGTTTAATATATATTGTTAGACTTCTTTAATCAGTGCATTGATAGATTCGTTTAATTTTTTTTTTACATTTGTTTAATCAATGAATAAAATGGCTTGTCTAATGTTTTTTGTTATATTCATCTATTTAGTACATGGAAAAACTCGTCTAATGTATATTGCTAGACTTGTCTAATATTTTTTGTTATACTAATATAATTAGTGTATAGACAGATTGGTCTAATGTGCATTGCAAGACCTGTTATAATATTTTTTGTTATATTTGTTCAATTAATGAACAAAATGGGTCATCTAATGCTTTTTGTTATACTTGTCTAATTAATATATAGATAAACTCGTCTAATGTATATTGCTAGACTTGTTTGTATTCATATAATCAATGTATAGAGAAATTATCCAATGTATATCATTAAACTCGTCTAATTTTTTTTTCTATACTCATCTGGTGTGTGTTTCTAGACTCATTTAATCAATGCATGTTTAATATATGTTTTTAGATTCATTTAAGGACAATATAAATACATTAATGGTATATTTTAAGATAATTAGTTTTTTAGCTTTTACCTTTTGTTTTGCCTAATTAATATTAGGTTTTAAATATGTTTTTTGTAACGTCCTGTTTAATTATTAGACGAAATTAAAGGAAACGTATAGTAGCGTAGTCTTGGGGTCCTCAACACAACCCCTACAACCTAGGCACACCACGATGCCAACATAAACCAGATACAATTCTAACAAAGAGTGTAGAGTAGGAAAGCATAAGGCGGTACAGGGACCGTAGCCCTAAAGAAATCGTGAATAAAACAACTCCAGCCCAGATGGCTAAGCAGCGGACTCGCCATTCCCTTGTTGACCACGAGAACTCCGCCCATCTGCTCCCATCAATCAAATTGATGATCATCGCAAGGAAGAACAACCACATACAATACAACCATGCAACAAAACGGGTAAGCTAGAGCCAACAACACTTTTATCATACAATCAAAATATATTTCTCGGCATTCGATATCCAAACATCAACCAAACATATTATGACTCTCAAACATTACACTACGACTCGACTCGACTCATCTGGATACGTATAACTTGGTCGGATTCAGCGGATGCTTGCAATTGTGGTGGATACCTCTGCTCGACCCTGAGTTGCTCATCCCCGAGCTCTGTGTTACAAGTGTTACGATGAATCAAATCTTCCCTCACCACAAGGTTAGCCCTTAATGGATTTCAGGCCTCCTGCTACTCTCACCACAGGAGTCAGTCCGCTCTAGGTGAGACTAACTCGCTCCTCAGAGTGTTAGGATGCAACCTTACCTTGAATCCTTACCCAGTTATACAGATGGGGCACCACCATGGACACCCACTAATAGGGGCCATGGAATTACGTCCCGACCACTGAAGCGCGTCCCTGAAAGTCTCACCTAGAGACCCCAAGAAATTATGCACTGACACAGATCAACCACATTCACATAGCCAAAATAATAATTACCACGCATAGATATATATCACTCGTACCAACCTTTGAGGCCAACGCCTTTCATGATCCAAGCCCATCCCATTTCAATTCATCATAACCATTCATGCTCATAGGATCTTAACTCATCTCATTTTCATGCCATTTTAACAAATAACCAACTCATTTAGTTCGCATGCCAACTTTCATACCAGACCCATCATCCACAATTCATGATTTATGCCAAGCATACATAATACTCCATTACATACATGTTTCCCATCATACAATCCACCACCAAACCAAAACAGATCATCCGGAAATAAACAAACATTCAAACTCAACGTTGTCTCGCCCAGCACCTCGCTCAGGCTGAGGGGACTCGCTCAGGCTGAGGGGTCTCGCTCAGGCTGAGGGGTCTCGCTCAGGCGAGACGTGCTCGCTTAGGCAAGCTCCCCCTTCGCCTAGACGAGGGCTCGAGAAGGGAGCATAAGCACTCGCGGGATCTCGCCTAGGCGAGACCCCTCTCGCCTGGGCGAGATGCTCGCTCGCTCCGAAGTCGAGCTGGTCGCCTGGGCGACCTTTCACGCAAAAGTCCTAGGCGAGCTCCCTGTTCATCTCGCCTAGGCGAGATTAACAGGCATCGCCACTGGTTTACCTGGAACAGCCGCACCCACCAGTCCAAACAACACATCACACCATTGCACGCATTCAGAATAACAAACCAGCCAAAGATTCTCAACATGAAAGTAAAACAACAACACAAACAAGGCACAAGAATGGGTTCTAGCTTCCCGTACCTGGAATATGCTAGTACAGGACTCAATAGTAACCACGACACCACAGCTTTAGGTTATACTTAGGAAGAGAAGTGAAAAACTGGTTCGAGCCCACTGAATGCGGAAGGCGGCTGAACCCTAACAGAGCTCTCTCTCACGGAGTAGAAGGTGACGACTGATTTCTGAAAGAGTGAAAGTGAGTGTGGGATTAGGGCAACAGGAAAGGCTTTTATCCTATGGGTCGGCCTTAGGCCCACTTACAAGGGCAACCCACTAACTTTAGGGCAGAAATAAAAGGTGGATTCTCATGGGCCTTACATTTTTAGTCCTTGAACTTTGACTCGAATTTGGAATTCGTCTAATACCAAAGTTTTATACTTTTTTGTTCTCAAACTTTAAACATGAATCAATTAGTCACTTTAATCCAATTACGTCAACTATTTTTAGCGTGTTAAACGCGTTTCATGTTAGTATATCAATTATTTACCACGTTTGACATGTTTCCACTTCAATATTATAATAATATATTAAGAAGTTGCTTTTTTATTACAAATTTTAAACCTTTGAAATAAACTAAGTAAAACAAAAATCATAATACTAAGCCGTGTAACTTTTTTTTTGTTATATATATATATATATATATATATATATATATATATATATATATTAAACCTTTGAAATGAATTATTAAATACAATATTTTAATAAAATCTACGAAGTTTTATGTACATATCATTAATGATATTTTTTATTAGATAAATTAATTTAATTTTTACATAAGAATAATATTAAATAATAACAATATTTATATTATTATTTAATATAAAAATGATAAATATAATTTCTTATTGATAAATTTTTTAAGAGAAAATTATTTCATTACAGTTTTTTTTATATTTTATTATCAACAAAAATATATTATTTTTTAAATATTATTATCTTAAGAAAATAAAATATATTTTTCTAAATTTAATTTTATAAATGAATAAATAATTAGATATCACAAAAGGAAAAAAAATAATATATAAAAAGATTAATAATTTAAATAGAAGTCATTCTTTTAACATAATATATATGTTGAAAATATGTTAGAAAAAACTTTTAATAATCATTAAAACGTGTGTGAGGACACGTTAAAATAACTATTTGTTTATGACTAAATTTAAGGACATAATTTAAAAGAAACAATTATTATTTTTATTTTAAAATCCAGTAATTTTTAAAATAGTTTTTAGGAATGTTTATCATAGTTCAAGTTGATTGAAAAAAAAAATCATGTGAGAGAGAATTTTTTGTATGGCAGTATAAAGGATTTGTATTGCTAATAAATATATATTATTTTTTTAAATAATAATATTTTAAGAAATGAAAAAAAATATAGTAATTAGAATTCATAAAAGGGTAAAATTAAAAATAAAAAATTAATATAGAAAAAATTAATACTTTATTCTTTAATAAATTATTTTTATCAAGTAGAAATTATAAAATAACAAAATTAAGAAAAAAAATAGTATAAAAGAACAAAGTTTGTATTTTAATTATAAGTCATTATTTACTAACAAATATATTGAAAATACATTAATTTATTTGGTGATAGTTAAAATGTGTCTAAGTGCACACATTAAATAAATAATTATTTATTTATTTTAAAAATCAACAAATTTTAAAATGATTTTTACGATTTGAATGTAGATCATAGATTAAATTGATTATCAAAATAATTCCAACTTTATATATAATTAACATTTTGGAAATTAATATAAAGTTAAATTTGAGAAAGTAATTGTTTTATTTAAGACCTAAAATAACAATTATACATTTGAGAAAGTAACTATTCTATTTAAGAGCTAAAATAATAATTTATTAGATATTAAATGACAGAGTTGAAATATATTATTATTAAATGAAATGGACAAAAAGTAAAATAACGTTTTAAACAAACAAACTTTCATATGGTAACTAATTAGAAGTTATAAAAAGATAAAATTAAGAATAAAAAATAGTATAGGCAAATTTTAGTTTAAAAATAAAATAAAATGATAAAAAAGTAAAATAAATTCTATACACATGTGAAAAAAAATATAAATAAATAAAATTAAAAAAATGGATATAAAGTAAAATAACTTCACAACAAAATAAAGTAAATTTTTTAGTATTTTCTTTTCATATATTATAATAGATATTCATGTGTTATTTTATTAATCCTTTTTCTAGTTTCTTTTTAAAAATAATCATTTCCTTTATTTTTACAAGTTGCACATGTAATCGTATAAAATGAATTTCGTATAAAATTTAATGGTAAAAAAAGTTTAATTGTACAAATTTATCCCTTCAATTTTTTTTTTCAACGCATTCTTATTTTGGTCTTCACAATCTAAGAGATGTCAAAAATAAACTAAACTTCGAAATATATTATCTAAAATACTACTATACTAATCTTTCAACTCCATGATCTAGCTCCAATACTAATATCACCATCAACCCCTATCTTTGCTCCTATATATAAAAATATATATGATTATTGGATAAAGAAAAAGAAAGAAACAAGAGACACATAATTGCAAGGGAATACACTCAATTAGAAAAAATTAATATATTATCACAAAAGTTGTCCAATTAAAATTTTGAAATAGAATAAGATTTGTAAGAGTAAGGATAAGTTATTGCATTAAAAAATGATGAGAAATGATTAACTAGAAATAGTAACCCATCATTAAAGCATATTCAAAAGAAAAAATAAGTTCTTAAATTATTTTCTCTCATTTCTCCATATATCATAACTCAATTATCCACTTAATTAATGTTCTCTTTAAAGGTCAACATAAAAAAAAAGAAGAAAAAACTCACCCAATGCATTTATAAGAGAAACTTAATATGAGAGCAAAACTAACTTATAATAAATATTATCTAAACAAATATTTGATGGAACTTAATCCTTAGCTTAGTCCTTCTCCTTTTTCCCATTTAAACCAACCCATTACTTCAAGCCAATAACTCACTCAACAATAAAATTCCATTATATGAACCATCCCAAAAACACATACAGTTCATATTCATCAAATCAAATACCATGTATCAACCCTACCATGTATCAACCCCATATCTCAGCCCAAAACGGTTCAAATAACTAAATAAATCTAGACTCTACTCTTAGAAAACTAGTGTATTGAATGGACTCGTGAAACTTTGCACCTGTCATGCTTGCTTCCAAATCCTCCTATGGTGTTCTAACAATCAGAACCATTGTCCCCAACCAAGCCATCACAGGTTTAACCCTACTACCTCCCTAAGCATGATCCTCTTTCATTTCATACCATTTGCCATGTGAAGCCTTCTTCGACTAACACCACCTGCATATCTGACTCTACGTGAGTGAGATACTAGTTGAATCAGGATAGTCTCATTGTCAAAATCTCCTTTCAATACACTTGGATTCAACCAAAATTAATATTTTCCTTTGGAAATATACTATTTTGACTAGCACAGATACTTAAAACTTTACATATGCACACACATTACCAAAGATAAATTCAGGCAACCATAATTATCTTAAGTAGCATACAAGGAAGCTATTTAGCAACACTATAAGACACCACTAATTCACACTTTATAACAATCATAGACATAACACATATCTCAAAAAATACAAATACAATGCCACATTTAATACTACATTATTGTAATACAAACATCTAGTCAAACATATTCATAGTTTTTGCAACAATATTCCAAATTCACAACTTTTTAATCTCTTTAAACAAAAGTGTTCAATTACTTTAAGGCTTATAAGGAAAAGTTATTAAAGCACACCAAAAACATCTAATCCTACAAATCCATACTATTGTTTTACCATAATAACATTAGAGTCACACCTACTCCTTTCTCATCTTACAGGCTAACTCTTCCATAATAATTATGATACTTTATACTAATACATTATCAAATACACTTAACCATCAAAATTTCTCGTAAGTCAATCTCTTTGAAAGCACATTCATACTCACTCCATTAGAAAAAATAGTACAAACAATTCTTATCCAAAATAATAGTTTCTTATCACACTTTATCATTTCACAGTTTAAAACAAATCACCCTTCACCCCTTCTCCCTTCTCACAAGGATTATTCCCAAATTTTAGCAAGCATATAAAGACAACATTCATACAAAAAAAATAATAATTCAACAATAAGACCTTAAAATTTCAATTAAATTAGCTTCCCTTACCTGACAAAGTTTTTCTAGCTTTACTCTCTTCCCATAAATAGTGTCACACACAAAAAACCATTCTATCTACACAGTCAAAGGCCGAATTAACGATCAAGGCACAATTTTAGATAAGAGTTGCATGCAGAGAGGGAGAATCCAATTACTTCATAGTAAAATGGCAGAAAATTAAATTACCTAAAGGGAGAGATCAACTAGAGGCTTTTGTAGAGTCTTTCGCATACATCACTCCATTGGTGTTGGATTTTCAAAAAGAGGATGGATGTGTTAGAGATTTCAGGGAGAAAAGGAAGATGATTAAGGGAAATTAGGGTTTGAGATAAAAGGGTTTGCTATAAAATTTGGGGTTCTCACATCCTTCCCACTAAAAAACATTTCATCCTGAAAATTGGCTTAGTACAGAATGACTAAGATATAAATCTTTTATCATCGATTTCCTTAGAGATATTTAGTTTTATCAATTACTAATAGGCCCTAAATACCATTAAAATTCAAACTCACTAATATTAGCCACTAACATATCTAACACTTAATTGTTGTAACATCTACATCAACAATTATTTTCTCAAGTTGACCCATTAACTAAAACTCATTCTTTTAATACATCATTATTTGCCCTAAAGAGATTTGTGTATTCATTATCACTCAATCTACTATCATCTATATTGCTTTATCCATCCTTACTAGTTGTGAAAAAAAGAGATCACTCACATAGTAATACTACTTAATTTCTTCTGAGTCATGTCCAACTGTCCTAACATCTTGTCAAGTTTTGATGCTGCACTATGACTATAAACAAGTTAGATATACAAATACAGATTAAATATCTTCCCTTTTTATGCTGAACTTATACAAAGAACCTTTCTAGACACTGATATATTTGGTCATGTTTATCATGAATCAAAGTTTCCCTATAAATTTTTCTCACTAAACCATTTTGTTTAACTTCTTACTTTTTAGTAGTAAATCACACATTAAACCCTATAGAGTCTTATTTGCTTTCATCCTGAAATTCTTAGTCGGTAAAAATTTTGACACTCTATTAACTTAAGTTATTGATCATTCCTGTTAACAATTACACTACATTTCTTCTCAAGGTCTCCTTAACAAAATTCACCGTCTCTAGACGTTACGAGTACTTGAAGTTACAATCCCTTCAAACTTCATAAATCTCTTTTGTCTCATTTTTAGCTCCTTCTGATCAATTAATTACCTAAACGCTGGCAATATTAAACTTGTGGAACTAGCACCATCAAGATAGGGTTTTCGGGTCTTCAAAACAAAATTTCTACCATTATCTCTATGTCAGAAGTAAGTTAAACTTTCTCATAAATTAGAAATTTTTCTTCAAACATAATCCATCGATCTATAATTTTTTATTTATTTATTGTATACTTATCTCAACCTAGGATGTAACATCCTATACTTAAGACGTTGTAAATCAAAAACTCCAAATATTAACAAACCATTCAATCTCTACTTTAGGGCTATAAAATTTTACCTATCTAGTGAAAATGTTCATGCATTACTATTTCGTTGTATAAAGAGCACTATTATCTAGAAAAATTGAACTCCCTATAACAAGTCACTAGATTCAACCATCATTGTTATCCTAATTAGGGTTGGGACATCCTTGACTAGATTTACTAGATTTCTTTAAGTTGATATTACCTATCCCAAAATTTACATCCTCACTAACTAAATCTCCTACTTATACTATTTTTCGAGACGAATTCTACCATTGCCCTTAAGAAACCCTTGTGTGTCTCCTGATTACATGATACATAAGCATGACCTCTCTACAACTTTGATAAACTTTTCCAACATGATACAAAAGGCCATATTCCTATCCATGAATATGTCTTAAACACTTACCACTTTAGACAATATCAGTATATACTCAAAGCAATCATATATATTTATATGTTACTTTCTACTACTTTTGATGGAGACGTTCCATCACGGAATTCGCCAGACGTCCACTCCAATCGTTGTTCCACTGATTAAACCACGCGGAACACCATTGTAACGAAGCGGAAGGCTCAGATTCTCTCGTTTGGAACTCAAATCTCTCTTGTTCCAGTGAGGAACTCTCGTTTCTCACTACTTTTGGAAACCCTAGGAGGTAGAACGCCTACTAGGAAGGTGAGCTCTGAAAATGGAGTATAAACCTCTCTATTAATCAAAGCTAATCGTTACATGAGGTTGGCCTGCCTTTATAAAGGTGGAAAGGCAGCCAAAAAACAAAGAAGAGAAAGTCGTCTAACAAAGGTTCCTAATGATTAGGTGAAATCCTAGCTAAGGTAGCGGAACCCTAACGGTGATAAGGTGAGGGAAGAAGCATTGGATACTAAGACAAGGCGTCGTGAAGATGATGGCACACGTGAGGATGAACAGGGGGAAACCCTAGCTTAGGGTATCTACATGTGATGAAGAAAAATGTTGGGTTCACGAAAGGTCCTCTATTGCACACTTGGATCGAGACTTTGGTAAAGTGAATCCCATAATGCTGATGGTTCCATATTGAATTGGGCCACTCTTCGTAGAATCAGTTTTGAAGCCTACTAAACAGCTGAAAGTTGGATGGTCTTGCACGCGTGCATGCCTAAAAAGGTTTTACTAGGCACTTCACAACATAACTCCTTGCACTGAAGGAGATTTTGGTCATTTCATATTGGGCTTGTGGAAAGGTTATTGGCCCAAAAATAGATTACAAAGAAAGGAAAGAACAACACTTAAAAAGGTGGCTAGAATACAAGCCCACGAGAAAAATACTAATTACACCATCTAAAAACACTATTCATATACATTTGTGCATCTATTTAAAACAAGCAAAATAAAAAGAAATGGGCCTAGCCATTGGCCCAAGCTATAAGCCTTGGGGTGGATTCATCAACTTTACATTATTCACTTAAATTTTATGGATACCCAAACCTTATATCTATTTTTGAAAACATTGATTCTCCATGCAACTTGATCAACTATCATTTCTCAACAATCCTGTTAATATACTAGCAATATGCAATCTGCATACCAATTAAATTCTCTATCTTTCTTCTTAACCAACTACATTATCACTTCTCATATGAAATTGTCACATAAAGTGGCATTGATTCTAGCTTCATTTCTAGCCACCAAGTTCAACAAAATTCTACTTTTATCTTGGAATACAACCTAAATACTTTCTATGGATATATTTTTATAATTTTCTACCTACTAACATACAACTTATCTAACCCTCATAACTGACCTCGTATTGAAAATAAAAAAAAAAAATATAACTTACATTAACTTTCAATTTTCTATATACTTGTTGTGTAGTCTATTCAATCCAATTTCTATAATTTAAACATACTACTTATTCCCCATTAGCTATAAATACAATTTACAAAGAGTCAAAACATCTTGAAAATGATACATCCTTCAACGCCAACATCTCAAATTTATTTGGAACATATGTTTTTTAATGATGACAAAACACCTACCACATATATTATGACATATATAATGCTGGACCAAAACAATTGTTGATGTAAAATTATAAACCTAAAAGACAACATTAAAATCTACAAACAAAGCATTCAATGCAAAGGAACTTCTTACACTAAAACTTAAACATATATTCATAATAAAATTACTCAATAAGGAGACAATAATCCCAAAACATGTTGCATACTATAAATCACATGACCATTTAAACTCACTTAATAGTAAAAACATTCAAAATTAAGACAAGAACTTATCTTATAACTAGTTATTAGTGTGCACCCTGATTGTAACTGTAAGACTCGAGAAATTTAAATAATTAAATAAATAATTATTTAATAAATACAGGTAGTGGGAGTCTTTATGGCATTTAATGCTGGTTTTTATGACGTGGAATAGTACTAGCTCACATGGTTGAGAGTACTTATTTATTATGATGGGACTTGAGTTTGAGTCCTGTGTATGCCAATTGTGTGTTATTTTAATTGTTTATTATTTTGATAATACGCTTGAGCATGATGAGTGATAATAGAATCCTAGAAGTATAGGAATTATCACAAAATATGAATTGGTTGATTGGTTGTGCATTGATTTGGTAATTGTGTAGTTATGTGTTTAAACCGTGACTGAAGCGAAATAAGTTTCTTTTTGCCAAATCTCTTTTTGGCATGAATATGAAGAAGCAAAAATCCTAGCCGTCTAAGAGAGGAGCTGAAAGTGGTTGGAAAACCACTTTAGAATGGCCATTGATTAACCATTAAACACATTTTAATGGAATTTTCGTTTTAGCCATTAAGACCATTAAAATTCGAGTTGTTAGGAAGAATAATAGTGAGATTTGAATTGAAGATCTATAGCTAGAGATATATATGTTACTCATGATTATTAGTTTGATTTCCCTAATAGTATGATTAATATTGGATGCTTAAATGTTGGTATGGCCTTGATTGGTGAATGCATAAATCTATATATCTTAGCTTGAATGTATGATGTTATAAGTGCGTGAAAAAGGCCATTATTGATGATATCACAATGATTGAGTGTTGCATGATCATGATGGCTTTTAGGCAAGTATGAGAACATGATGATTTTGGTTTCGCTTAAGTGTTGGCATGAGAATACATGGTTGTGCATACTGCAAATTTATATTATTGAACTATATAATATGTTGGAGTGTAATCTTGAGTTAAGTTGCTAAATATAGATCTGTAAAATAGTAAACTGGACTTATGCATGGACTATTTGAGGATATAAAACTATTTTGGGGTGCTAAATTAGTAGCTGGCATGTTACTAGTATAGCGCCTAGCGGTGCGGGGTATGCCGCCAGGCGATAGAAGTACCATGTGTTGACATGAGAAGCCAATGTGGTTTGCTTCTTGAAGATTTGATGAAGATTGAATAAAGCTCTTTTGAACTATCCTGAAGCCATTACCATTGGAATGAAGCCTACATTGATGAAGGAAAGGAGATTTGATGATATCCATGGTGATCAAGGCTGGAATGTGTGCTCTCCATTTGGTTACATCTTTAAGAAAGTGTATTTGTAGCTTGTAATTCATGTTCTAGACCTTAAAGCATTAATTAGATGTAGTTTGGTCTTTATTGTGTTTTTAATCTGTTGAATGGTTTTTCAACAAGTTAAATGTCTCTTTTAGTTTGTTGAATGGTTTTTCAATAGGTTAAAAGGTTGACTACAGTAGTCTTAAACTGCAAAAAATTCAATCAGTTGATTTAGTTTTTAATCGACTGATTTCACTTAAGTCAAGTGAAATCAATCGATTGATTTGAAAATCAACCTGTTGAATTTTGTAACAGTTTGACTATAAAAGCTGTGATTTTCGAAAGAGAGGTTTGTTGATCATTTTAGAGCACGATTTGGTTATGGAAACTTGTGGAAACTCTCTCCTTCGTGATCATAGGTGTTGCAACTGTTGAAGATTGATCTTGGATCAATTCTTGGAGCTTTTGGCTTAGTTTGAAGCTTGGAGAAAGTGGTTTGTGGTAGGCTAGGCTGTGCTACCACTGAGGTTTGATCTTTCTCAAGCTTTGTGTGTGTGTATGCTTGGTGGTTTTCCAGGTCTGCAAGAGGGTTCTTGCTGTGCTGGTGTGATTCTTGTGTGATTCAAGAGTCTTTTGTGTTGTTTTTACATATTTTGAAGTGTAAGGGTGAATACTTTGTAAAACTTTTGAAATAGTGCAAAGTCAAGCTAAGGTTGCCTTGACAAACTGGATGTAGCTCAGGTTTGAGTAAACCAGTATACAAATTCGTGGTGTCCTCTCTTCTCTAACATTTCTCTCTTGCATTTTCATTTTAAAGTTTCAAGAACTTGTGCTTTAATCGTCTTTTTCATGTTCTTGCATGTTTTCATAGCATATGCAGCATTGAACATGTTTGTATAACCATTTGGAACTGATCTTGATCATTCTTGAGCATTGTTTCTGATTTAAAATTCAAATTCAAATTTCTACATTTTTCCCAGTATTTCAGTCGACTATTTTTCAGTTTCAATCGATTGATTATACTAGAACAGAATCTGTTTAGTAAAATCAATCTTTTAAGTCTGTTTTTGATCGATTGAAAGTGTATAGTTCAGTACTGTTTGCATCCTAACTTGGTGATCTATTTTATTCAATTAAAGGTGATTTTTTGCTTGCAAAGATAGCCTAAATTTTTAACTAGCCAATTCAACCCCCCCTTCTTGGCTTTTCAACCATTTCAAAACTAACACCATGGATGTCCCTGAAGTGAGTGGCGCTTGGTGTGAGGTGTGAACCGCCAGGTGATAGCCATAAGATAGTGACTTTGGAATTTGTCTGGCGCTTGGGCAGTGGACTCTTTTGGCTTGTGTTTTGTGAGTTGGTCGGGTTTGGACTTGGACTAGGAGATGCTTGATAGTGTCATGAGCGGGTAGGTTCATGACTATTGATGTACACGTGGTTAATATGAGTAGGGAGATACATATTAATGGAACTCTCGTGTGAGGATACGAGCGATGAGGTTCGTATGTTTCGTGCTCACACTTGAGGGTTGTTGCGAGCGGGGAGGTTCGTAGCTGGATGGATCACGAGTGTTGGACTACGAGCGGGGAGGTCCATAGAGTTAGACTACGAGCGGAGAGGTTCGTAGAGGTTGGGCCACGAGCGGGCAGGTTCGTGGAAGCATATTATATCCTGGGTTCATGGTCAAGTAATTATGTTGAGTTCCTATGTTAGTAGTTACATTTGTATAATGAGGCGATAATGCAAGGGCATGGCTTGTATGCTTTGGATGTGTGTGGTCTACAAGGCTTTGGGTGATACCTTAAGGATGGAATAGTGTGTGTTAGCGATGTGAGTGTACGAGTTGTGGCTTGTAAGACCTTCAAAATTAAATAATTACATAAATAATTATTTAATAAATGCGGGTAGTGGAAGCCTTTATGGCATTAATTACTGACTAATATGACATGGAAAAGTACTAGCTCAAATGGTTGAGAGTACTTGATTGTGTGAGAGGACTTCTTTCGTTTCCCATAGAATTTCTAAAGTTTCCAGGTTCCACCATTTAGCAAAAATACTAAAACATAAAGAGAAACTACTCATGCTAGCCAAGGTTCGAACTCACATCCTTCCAACCCATCAAGCATATGTACAACCATTGAGCCACTAAATGTTTCATGCCAATTCATGCACACATATAATGATAAATCATGTTTCCGCATTTAAAACATATATGTAAAATAAAACACAATTAAAATATCACACTAATAACATACACAAGATTTGAACCCAAGTCTTTATGCTTTAATTTATGTTAATGCAATGTAGGTTTAGAATGAGAGGGATGAATATAGTATGAGAAACAAATTCAAAAACTACGCACATATGTATGCGATGACAAATGAATTTACTACTTGAAAAATGAATGTGTAGGCATAGAGAGAATGCAAACTACAGGTTTATACAATTTCACCTTCACCTGAGGTTGTCTCGTATCTTAAGCAACTTGTTCCAGAAGTTCTACTAATCAACATTTTTTATCGGTAACGAGTATCATCTTTTCCAGGTTACACGAGTTTCAACCTCTCCAAATACATGAGTACAAACCTTTTCAAGCTACACTAAGCATCAACCTCTCCATGTATCGTTCTCAATCTCCCCTAAGATCAAGAACTCTCAATTTCAACAATAAGCAAATGACACTCTCTCAAATGTATGGTATAACATAGTTCATTGTTCCAACTTCACTCAATGAAGGATATTTCAATATTGAAGCTGTAAACCCAATTTCTCTAAGACATTATTGATATGACATATTTACAACAATATTTCCTTTTTCTTTTCTCTTGTTCTTATTCATGTTCTTCTCATATGACTTAACCTTCATTATATGTCCTATTAAGGAAACATTGTGCAATCTTGCTTCTGCATTTGAATTGCTAGAGCAATAATATTATTCATTCAATGAAATAGTTCATGTTAGTTTTGAAATGGTGATTTAAGGCAAGAAGAGGGGGGTTGAATTGGTTCTTTAAAACTTTTTTGAAAGCATAAAACCCCTTTGTAAAACCCATGAAAATTAATTAATTAAATATTTAATTAATTAATAAATGTGGGTAGAAAGCGCCTTTATGGCATTAACTATTGTTTAATGTGACATGGAAAAGTACTAGCTCAAATGGTTGAGAGTACTTTGATTGTGTGAGAGGACTTGGGTTCAAGTTCTATGTATGCCAATTATGTGTAGTTATTTTATTATTGATTTTAAAGATATGTATGAGTATGTGATTGGTATTGTAAACTTATGTTGCTTTGTGTGTATCACCAAATGTGATTTGGTATAGTGGTTGTGCTTTGGCCTTATGAGTGGAAGGTCATGGGTTCAAACCTTGGTAGGGCAAAGAATAAGCTTTATTTTTGCTAACTAATAGTGGTGGTATGAATGTGAAGGGGTAAAGAAAAGCCTAGCAGAATGGGGCAGCCAAGGGGGTTGGAAAATTACCGAATGATTAACATTGAAGAGGAATTAAAACCCACAAAGCCCAAAACTAATTTTATTTTTAAAAACCCTCTTAAAGGCACCTATAAAAGCCAAAACTTAGGAAAAGGGAAGGGTTTTGGCATCTGTGGTGAACTATTATAGAGAGAGTACGAAATTTAGGCTGAGAGAGGAGGTTTGGGTGCATAAAGGGGCTGAACTGAGAGGAAGTCTGTGGCACATCATTGGCAAACCAAGGAAAACCAATCTTCTTCCCAATTTCAATCAAATTTTCAGGTTAGGGGAGGTGAACTGTAATTGTGTGCTTTTGGTCATATGGTATGATAGTGCATCCTGTTACCATGAATTTTCGTGTTCCACATGAAAGGAATGAGGGATTTGGGTATTTGGGTACTGTTCTATTGGTGTTATTATCTAAAAGTATGGTCATGATGAATATCTACACTAAGTACTCCACTATTTGTGCAAATTGGGTGTTGGGGGAACTGTGTTGTATATAAATTATGCTGTATGTTTGATGGAATTGTTATAAGCTTTTTTGGTATGAATTGGAGTGCAAAGTGGTGTTTGGTTGCTGTTGTTGCGTGCGTAATTAGTGTAGGGATCTGCAATTATCGCTCAGATGAGCCAGACTCGCCCAGGCGAGATTAGCAGAGACGCAAACCATGATGCCACACGAGCTTCTCGCTCAGGCGACACGAATTGGGTTTGAGTGACACGTACACTGGCTTAGTCGAGTGAGGTTTGCCTAAGCGAGATGATGATGAAGTTGAGCGTGTTGAGCGCGACTTCTCGTTCAGGCGAGGAGTTTTGGTGGGTTTGAGCGAACCAGGGTCTCGCTCAAGCGAGACGTTCTCGCCTAAGCGAGATGTCATGATCAAGTTGGTGTGTTGCTTGCATTGTAGCTCAGGCGAGTTGGTTTTGGGTGCCTAGGCGAGTGATGATCTCGCCTAGGCGAACAGATCTCGCTTAAGCGAGATAACGCGATGCAGTCACTGTCTTAAGCTCGCCCAGGTGAGGTGAACTAGCCTAAGCGAGGCTGTGGGCTTAGCTTGGGCGAGAGTCCCTAGCTTAAGCGAATTTATTCGAAATTCCATGTTTGTGTGTGCTTGTGTGTGTGATTGGGTTGCTTTATCCTCGGTATAGGATGTATATGCATGTGGTGTGGTGTTGGGGGCGTGAAGGACTAAGTCCAATAGGGGTCTGGGATGTGCTTGATGGTTGGACACATGATGTGCATGGAACTGGTTGAGTTCCCGTCGGCTACTAATGGGCGAGGAGTCCTTAGTATGGTGATTGCATGTGTCGGGCACACGATGGGCAAGGAACTGTGATGTTCCCATCGGCTACTATTGGGCGAGGAGTCCATAGTATGGTGATTGCGTGCGTACCAGGGTCCAAGTATGAGACTTGGATGTTATACTATAGGCGAGGAGTCTGTAGGGCAGGATTATGAGCGGGATAGGCTCATAGGGTTGGACCACGAATGAGTTAGTTTCATGGGAGCACAGGGAAGTCTCAAGAACTAGTTCATGCATATGAGTCATGAAGGACTATGAGGTCATGGTTGGGTGATTTGGAAATTATGAGTTTTGTACTCATGTTGTTTTGGGTTGGGAAACATGTTTATATCATGTATCTGTTTTATATATTGTGCATAGCTCACCCTTTCTGTGTGTGTTTGGCGATGATCGAATAACTCGTTATCCGGGAGCAGATGATGTGACAGGTGGGCCAGGAGATGCATAGACTCGGAGCGGGGGATAGCATGGGATTTTGTATATAATTATTATTTTGGTTTTGAGATAACTTTGTAATTTTTTTTGGAGCCATTTGAATATTACCTCAGTTTTATAATGATGGACTCCTGTTTTATTACATGGTACTAAAGTTTTAAATTTCCCGCATTTTTTTTGGGAAATGGTGTTATATTAAATGAGGCATTTATTTTTATTTCTTATTTTATATATTAAATATCAGTAATATTCCTTAGGGATGTTACACCCTTTCAATTGAATCAAATAGACTAGGGAATTAGATGTAAAAGTTGTAGAACAATACAATTTCAATCGGTCAAAAAATAAAACAACAGACTAGTTTGTTCTTGAGCTATGAAACAGTCGATTAAAATTTCAAATCAGTCAGCTAAAATTCTGGGAATTTATGTAGAATGCCGAATTCACAGATTCAACTCAAACAACAAACTTTTACATACAAGACTTGTTCCAAATAATATTTCTAACAAGTATACAACCTCATATTAGACAAGAACGCATTAAAGCATAACAAAGAGTGGATTCCTTAGTTTTCTTGAGTTTTTAGAGTGATTTAAAGTGAGTGAGATGAAGGAAAGAGAATTGCACATTTGTTTTTTTACTAGTTCACTTAATCAAAGAGCTATATCCAGTTTACAAGGACAACATGAGCCTGGTTTCCACTATATTTAAAAGTTTTACAAATCACACACCAAGATTACACTTTTTAACAAAGAAAATCACAAGATTTTTGACTCACATAAAAATCTAGACTTACACCCTGCAAGAATCACACTTACAGACCTAAAATCACATCAGGCAAACAACCAGAGGCAGAAGAACAGCCAAACCTGATGATGGCTCTCCCTAGCCAACCATACATGTGTTTTTCAAGCTAATTCCAAGCCAAAATGCCTCTAAGATCAACCAAGATCTTCAATAAACACATTGCAGCTATGTATTGCACAGAGAGTTTTCCAGTGATGAATGACAAGATTTCGCACTAAAAAACTCAGAATCGTTCCTCTGCTCTCGAAAACACAACATATATAGTCTAGTTTAAGTGAAATTAGTCGGTTGAATTTTCTGTACAGTCGGTTGATTTCAGTTGACTTAAGTGAAATCAATCGATTGAAAAATAATTCAACTGATTGAATACATTCATACCAAAAACTATATATTGCAAGTCTTTTAACCTAGTAAAACCCATTTTAACAAATTAAAAGAGACACACTAAGACTAACAAGACATCTAACCTATGTCGTATAGCCTACCAACATGATACAACACCTAATCATTACATTTAACACATTATTTCTAGATTTAATACACTAGAAACATAATCTTCAACTGGATCTTCATCAATCTTCATCAAACACATATGATCTTCATGCACTTGGCTTTATCAAATCTTTGGTTCAAGCTTGCTTGTGCCAATAGTTCATTCATCAGATATTTCTAAATATTAATTTCATTTGAACATTTGATTAAAAAGCTTCCTTTTTCCAAAGTGATAATATTCGTTGTAATTCATATAATTGAATCTCTATTTCAAATACATGTATCAATATGTTAATTCACACAAATATTCAGAGATAAAAAAACTTGTTTCAGCACACCATAAAAGTTTCGCATAAAGGTTAACTAGCACTTTGGTCATCTAGTGACTTAAGCTATTTTCAGATTTCTAAGATATTGGTTATCTGACACTAAGGTAGTCTAAGGACTTAAGCTATCTCAAGTCATCTAACCCTTTGTTGTCTAATTCTTTAGTCATTAAACACCTTAGTTGTTTAACTTAGTGACTTAGGTTGTCTAGAGACTTGGGTTGTCTAATGCATACACCTACTGATTTTCATTATTACACTTGTTTGACACCTTGACTTGTTTAACTTTTAGACTCGTCTAATGCCTTAGATTTGGCCTTTTCATTTACCAAATTTATTGCTTTTATTGACACATTCTGGTGGAACCCCTTGGATGAAGGTGAAGAAGAGAGCTCCATGGAAGAGTGTGGGTTGGCGGAAGCAAGGTGAAGGATGAAGGTTGTTCTCGAAATTGGAATGAAAGGTGAGTAATGAACTCTATCTTAGAGAAGATAGAGGAAGGTGGCTAGAGGAGATGATTCAATCCTCTAGCTCAAGTGACTCTCAAAAGGAAATAGGAGTGGAGTGTTCTCAACACTAAGCATCTATTGCTTAAAATTTCAACAGGGATTACAATAGCCTAAAATTTAGGCTTTTATATGAAAGTAAATACACATAAGCACTCTTAGCCCTCGGATGAGAAAGGCATTCAATCTTGGCCGTGGAAGATGGCTTGGAGAAGGAGCAACGCTTACGACCATTGGATGATGCCTTGGAAAAGGAGGAAGCATTCCTAGCCCTTGGATCCGTTAGGTGTAGGAAGGAATGTTGACTTCCATTTAGTCCACCTTGAACCTTTGGTAGCTCATGGCCAAATCTCCTATTAGGCTTAGTTAAGCCCAATTTTAGCAATTCAACTAAACATTGTTTGACTTATTATTCTAGAAAACAAGGCTTAAACAATGGGCCAAACTTATTGCTATTCTACTGCTCTTTGATACACCTCCTCAAATCTTCAAATCTTCTTTGGCCCATGTGAAGAGTGTGAGAAGCCCATATGGATTTGGGCCATCTTGAATGAAGTCCAATTGCATCTTTTTTAGCATGCCTCTTGTTATTGGGCCTCTTGATGGGCTTGGACTTGAAGGTGTACCTTGGCTTGATGTTGGGCTTGTTGGGGTCATATCACATTCAATGTATAAATTTTAATCATTTAGCACATGCAAGCAATAATATGCATCATATATTTTTATCTTCCAACAATATGTATCAATTTCTCATTCTTACTATTTCCATTAGATGCTTTCTATTAGTCATCTAATCATAAGTTTACTTCTAACCAAAGACTTACTCGTCTGATAGTGTTTTCTTTTCATCAAAACCTTCTTGATTATTATGGCTCGTCAGCTATAACACATACATTATCTTCATTATTTTACACCCCAATCTAATACACTTAATTCTAATTCTTGTCGTAGCCTTTCACTACCTTCAAATCTTTAGTCATGGAATTTCCTATTGTGCAGTCCCCAATGGTTCATGCTAAAAAGAATGATGTTTGAATTCTTATAGTTGAACATCTTGTTGATCTTAACAATCTTGATAGTCACAATTTGGGACAAGAGAGGCCCTTGAAAAGGTTGGAATAAGAGGGTTTTGCCTTAAACTGCAAGTCATTTATACTGAGATCATCAGATAGCTCATGAGGAATGCCATAATTATTGAAAATAATATTATATCTCAAGTATTTGGTTTAGAAATTATACTTACTTTAGTTTTTCTGACTAGATATTTAAAGCAATTGACTAGACAATATAGTGTTGAAGATCACATTCATATTGACCAAACAATTGAAATATTTAACTAATCAATGGACATCGTAAAACCATGGATCAGACGTTACATTCATAAGAGGAATTCAAGTGTTTTATTAGACAATTGACAAGTAAATACATTTTTTTTCTCTTAGTTCATTAAGTCGCAACATTCAAATTATTTGTAAATAACTTAATGTTAAATTATCAAACATAATGTATTTTATCTTTAAATATAAAAGTATTTCATATATTATGATATGTGACCACATTAATTTGGTTTTGATTGTAAAAGATATTGATTACACTACTAATGAGATATTACAAAATAAGCTGCATAAGTTTCATTAAATTAAAGAATCAAAGAAAAGCTAAATAAGTTAAGGAAAACATTTGGAACTTCGAACGTAGATCTAAAAATCATTTCAAAGAAATTATCAAGACTTTTCATGTGAAGAATAATATGAGAAGTTGCAATTGAATGATCAAATCTTGATTCTACTAAACTTTAACACTTATATCCTCAACAACTATAAATAGAGGATAAGTTGATTAAGAAAAAAAAAACATCAACGACAAGAAAATTCACAATGAAAGAAAATAGCAAATCATTATCAAATTTACTTAGTGGAAAGTTAAGTTTGAGAGAAGGAAAAGTGATCATCAATTGTAATATTCTTCACCTTGTGAAGTTTACCCATGTGAGCTTAGACTGTACTTTCTTTCTTTGAGAGTGTTTTCTCATTTTAATTGAGAATTATTTATCTTAGGGTGAGAAGAAGGATACATAAATAGGTTAATTAAACTTATGTTTGAAGAGATTTACTCCTGTAACCTGGAAAGGTTGATATTCGTGGTGTTTGGAGAGAATATACTCATTGTAATAAATTTAATTCATTAGTGGGACCTCTTAAGTAAAGTGCTTAAGGGAAAATTAGATGTAACCTAAGAGTTTAGGGTCAACCAATATAAAAAAAAATCCTCTTTTATGCTTAATTTGTTTATTGTTATTCATTTCAAATTACTTAATGTGAAAAGAGTTTAGGCTCTACTCAATCCCCATCCTCTCCCTCTACAACCATCTACACCAACATGAAGTACATCTGATTGTCCAATGGAAGAATCTAGTTTAAGATTATCTATATGATAATTATTTGTTAATGGTTAAATCAAAGCACATAATCAAAGTTCTAATAACATGATTTGAAAGATAAAAAAAAAAAACATCTTTAGTAATAATGAAATTATATATTTTCATTTTAATTGCAACACGTTTTATGTAGAAAGTGTATTTTTACAACACTCATATTAAGACATAAAAAAGAAAACAATTTCTAATACAAAATTTGATGTGATCCCACCAAGCATACATGATCCTTCAAGCCCAACATCCAGTGGAAGCCCATTGAGAGGCCCAACAACATGGTCTATGATAAGAAAGATTCAAATGGGTATTCCTCTAAGTGACCATCAAGACCAAAGCTTCCACACATTATTCACATGGGCTAAGGAAATCACCAAGATATGAAGGATTACATGTAATTGCAGTAGAATAGAATTTATTTTGGGCCAATGTTTAGGCCTTGCTTTCCAATAATACATAAGACATGAAAGGAACATAGGATGGGGTGCAAATTAGGCTCGACTCATTCATCTTCACGCATGGCCGATACTATCAAGGCAAGGCAAGGAGGCTCCTTTGCTTCATGGTTTGACTAAGGTTAGTCATTACATTTAAAGGCCAAGAACCCTTTTTGTTCTTCAAGCCAAGATCCAAGGGGTGTGGCATTGCCTCCTATAACACTTGGATCTTACACTTCCTTCTCCAAGCTTTCATCAACGTCCAAGATCAAAGCTCACTCCATCCAATGGCTCTCCTTTCTCATGTGTACTTCATATAAAAGCCAAAAATTCACTCATTTGTATCACTCTTGAATTTTTGTGCAATAGAAGCCAATGAGTTGAGAACACTCCTCACTATTGCCACTTGAGAGTCATCTTTTAGAGAGCTTACTCTCTTTGCCTCTAGCCCCCTTTGTAAGCTAGAGCTACTTCTAAATCACTCACCCTTTCA
>Ga0209589_1000859_pt1 | contig 46141 bp, 26 predicted proteins | sample CowpeawhiteBW_FD_187525 | JGI IMG/M metagenome (GOLD analysis project Ga0209589, IMG submission 187525) | Root nodule microbial communities of legume samples collected from California USA - Cow pea white BW (SPAdes) (version 2) | ecosystem: Host-associated > Plants > Roots > Nodule | place: USA...
TAATTTTTATTTACTACAATATAAAAATTTAATGTAATTGCCATGAATAATTTTTTACCACCATCCAACATATATTGTGGTTCAAAAGATACAATATCTATGTTAAAATTTTATTATTATGTTTATTTTGTTTTTTGCGTCATTTTGATCAAGTGGTGTATTATATTTTTTATTAGTGTATAAAAAATAGATTCATTATAATTTAAAAAATTGAAGTAAACAAATATTTAAAATATATTTTAATTTAAATATTTTTTCCTTTTATATTTTTTAAAAAAATTTCCTTTTATATTATTTTAAAAATATTTTTAAAATTTATCAACTAGGTTTCATTAATGTTTGCAATTTTAATAAATGTTTTGGTTCTCATTAAATTTTATTTGGTATTCTAATCTAAAATGTAAACAATTATAATTTATTTCAAAGTATTTGATATTGAAGAAACAACTATACTCCTAATATTAAATATTTGATAATATTATCTTTTCTTTACCGTAATTTTTTATTATTTTATAAAAATTAATTAAAACTAATATTAAAGTAGTAAGAAAGCGGGTACGGGTATGGGTACGAGATTATACCCGTTACCTGGTGGGGATGGAGATGAGACAAAAATTTGATACCGGTTGGGTTTGGGTATGGGGATGGGGATGAATTTTTTTTTTACGGGAATGGGTATGGGATAGTGAAACCCGTCCCCATCCTGCCCCATTGCCATCCCTAGTTAGAATCAAATCGTATTTTTGTTTGTGATTTTTTGATTGTACAGTTTGGTATTAACTTTTCTTTGTCAAGACTAATGGTTTTTTAAATTAAATCAACTTATGAAATGATATTGATCCCTTTTAATGCTATTTTTATAAAAATTATTTGGTGATAATGTAAAGAAATCCACAACCATATATGTATGTAACAGTTCCAACCAAGGCTCTTGTTCTGCCTCTATATGTCTTTTCAGGTAATGTTTTGTGGCAGAGAAGTATAGGGTCATTAAGCAAAGTTGACTCTGCTCCTTTAGTGGACACTAATGGTGTTGGATTATTTGAAGTCTTATCCTAAAAAATCAAACTTCAATAATTTAAACCTTTATATGGGGTCTCCCAATTAGTAAATGCAATCATATTGCAAGTGTGTATCATGTATAAAACTCTACATTTATCTTAAAAATCAGTACAACCAACATAATGCTATTAACCGAATCAGAAACATACTCTTTTCTGACTTGATGTAACAGGATGGATATTTATTGGTTCATTGGATGGATTCCTATACTCATTTTCTCCAAAAGGGGTTCTCAAGAAATTCTCAAGAATGAATGTAGAGAACTCTATGATTCAAGTTGGGCCTTTTCTTGATTGCTCTGGATTTGCAGTGTACAGTTCACAGATAGAGATGGAAGGAAAAGTTAGCTACACAATTGGTCTTGTTTCAGCAATTGGTGAATAGTTAGCCACATAATTGGGACATTATTCGCTATGTTGGTTCCTGCAACGGGATGGATATCCTAGCACATATTTTTCACTTCTCATTCCTTATAACACTTAGCATTAAAAATAAAGTTTCCACAGCAGCCAAAAATTAACTATTTTTCTGTGCGGTTGATTCAATTAGGTCATGTTTCTACCTTATTTTCTGAGAGTGATCTAAGTCATTTTGTCATGAATGAGGAGATTGTTCTTGCTTTCCTTGTTGCCTCAAGTAAGAGTGCTCTTTCTTATATAATGATTTTTTTTTCTTTGAAAGTGTTGAATAATGAAATAATCATGACAAATTCGTTAATGTTGTTGATAAGATTGAATAAGGGTACTAAATAACTTTTTCCACTTCATTAAGGTTGCTCCTATAAAATCAACAGATGAGAAATTGAACACTTTCTGCATAATGTTGATCATAATACAATTTAGATAGCTAAAAATTCCATGGAGTATTTACCTTAGGGATTTTTATTTTTGATATGAAGTAGCTTGTTTGAATGAACTACTAATGGATTGATCCTAATGTTCACAGCAGTTGGTACATATCTTCCTTATCCGTTCTTCACTTACCTTTAGATAAATATAATTTTCTTGATGAGTAAATGGTCAATTTAATAATCATTTTATTCTTTAGATTGAACAAAATACAAAAAAAAGTCTTTAAACATGTTAATATTATCATTTAAATCACATTGATTCATATATCTTTGGATTAAAGTGAGTAACATAGTGCATTTTTTCTATTTCAGAGCACTAATGTAACAATAAATCACAATTTCAGAAACTAAATTGTTTGGCCTATGAATATCTTAGTCCAATGCGCTATTCTGAACTATCCAGATATTCACCTACTTGGTAAAACTTTTTTAGACACCACCATGGTCCCTGCCTTTCATCCCGCAGTATACCAAACTGTGACTTCCCAAATACAAACACTTTGACACTAGTTTAATCTCAACTTATTGAAACCAAACTTAACTCTTACTTAACTGACATACTCTTGGATATTTTCAAAGGTAAAATGTGATGACTATCGATTCATGTCATTGTATAAACTATACACAAAGAATATAAAACAACAATAAAATGTACATGCAATTTTCTTCAATCCAAGCTCACTGAATAAAATAATATTTACTTGCACTTCACATTTATTTATTTTTAATCATAAAATAATGATAAAATAAGAATCAAAGAAAGAACTTTAAATAAATAATTAGATAAGGATTAGAACGATATAAATAAATATAATAACAAAAATATAATTAAACAGGACCAGTGCGTAACTGGAGATATATTAATTGAAATAAATAAATAGGACCAGTGCATACCTAGAGATAAATAAAATAAATAAATAGGACCAGTGCGTAACTGAAGATAAATAAAATAAAATAAATAAACAGAACCAATACATAACTAGAGATAAATAAAATAAAATAAAATAAATAAATAGGATCGGTGCATAACTGGAGATTAAATAAAATAAAATAAATAAATAAGACCCATGCGTAACTGGAGATAAATTAAATTAAATAAATAAATAGGACCAGTGCATAATTGGAGATAAATTAAATAAAATAAATAAACAAGACCAGTGCATAACCGGAGCTAAATAAAATAAAATAAATAAATAGGACCAGTGCATAACTGGAGATAAATTAAATAAAATAAATAAACAGGATCAGTGCTAATTGGAGATAAATTAAATAAAATAAATAAATAAACAGAACCAGTGCATAACTGGAGATTAAATAAAATAAATAAATAGGACTCATGCATAATTAGAGATAAATTAAATTAAATAAATAAATAGGACCAATGCATAACTCATAATTGGAGATAAATTAAATAAAATAAATAAACAGGACTCGTGCATAATTGGAGATAAATTAAATAAAATAAATAAACTGGACCAGTCCATACTTAGAGATAAATTAAATAAAATAAATAAATAAACAGAATCAGTGCATAATTAAATAAAATAAATATATGAGGATAATAAATGAAAATAAGTTAAATAAAAGTAAATAGAATAATATATAAGTCAAAATAAATAAAAGATTAATATAAAACTCATGAGTTTATCAAGATTAATATAAAAAGAGCTTAACCTCACTCCCCTTACCTTATTGATTGAAGGGTACACTAATAATATTTGTAAAGGACTAGGATCACTTTAAATCTTTGCTCAAAACTTTCTCTCTCTCCTTTTCTTTCTCCCTCTTTCTCCTTTCTTTCTTTCTCTCCTTCCTTCCTTTCTTTCTCACTTTTTCTTAGGTAACCTTCATTCCATATATATATAAGCAAGCCATGTGCATATGTGCTTGTTTTTATCCAAATCATCATTAATTACCTTAATGAAGAGATAATGCTTATCTCTTCGTCTTATCTTTTTGTTTTTCTTTTGTTTTTCTTTTCTTCTTATCTTCTCTTTTTATCTTCTTATCTCTTTAGAAGATTTTTTTTAATACACATACCTATTTAATAATATTTTAATTAATATATTTTTACCTAATATATATATATATATATATACATATTTTATTAGTTTTGTTTTCTTCTTATTGTTATTTTCAATAAGTAAAAACTACATCATGATAAAATATTTTTAATGTTTAAACTACATCATAATAAAATATGAGATATTAGTAAAAATAGAAGATTTTCTAAGTGTTTTATTTAAAGTAAATAATACAGTTTATTAAAAATAGGGATGTTATAGTTGCCTTGTTGAATTTTGGAAAAATCAGACATGAATCCTCAAATGCTGATTTAATGTAAAACATGAGCTTTTCTAATATATCTGGAATACAACACATCAAGGAAATTTAATAGAACAAACAATCAGAAGACAATAAACCCAACAGAAAAATAAACTCATAAAATAACTGTAAAGTCCAATAATGTACTAACTTATTATATGTATAACTTCTCCAAAAAAACCTAAAGAAGTAAAAAAAAAAACAAATTTTCATGAAATCCATGTTATTGATGCAGATAAAACTTGGGTGAGCTTTGAATCAAATTTTCAAACTCATCAGTTGTTTAGGTACATACTCCTCCAGTAATCTCTCCTCGTCTGCCCTTATCTGCTTCTCCTTGAACAACATACTTCCCCGTGTTAGAAATTAAAAACCAATTAAGAAGAAGAAACAAATGAGAAAGCAAGAAAGCCAAGTTGACATTCTTTATACCTTGCCAAATTACAACTATTTTCATTCCTTATAAATCATTGTCAAGCAACCCGTCCATATTTTCATTGGACTCCAATTTTTTCCCTTAAGGATATTAGGTTGTCTTCTAGGTTTACCCTTATTATGGCACAACTTTCTGAATCGTCAATATATTTATCTGAGTGCATAAAACAAACATATTATAGATACAACAGGTCTTGTGCAAAGCATTTTCGATTGTAAAATATACACAGAAATATACAAACAATGATAGTTAACAGCTAGAAGTTGCAACTTATATTATAACCAACAAGCATAAAAACTCCTGGAAAAACATATAACCAAGTAGCATATCTAAAACTTTATATATTTAATTTACCTTTAATATTCTTGCATTTAATCTCTCTCCAGCTTTATAGTTTGCTTCGATATTTTAATTTGGTTTCATACCTTTACTATTTAAATACCTTTGATGAAGGAGACCTGCAAATACGAAACAGAAACATAACTCGGTTAAAATAAAAGTAGAAAACGTGTATTAGAGAAAGGAATAGTACAACACATTTCTTTCTCTAAAAAAACCATAAAATTTTCAATTAGAAACCTAGGGTTTTCTTCTCTTCCCCTTCGGACCACTGCTGCCATAGAACCAAGGTTTCTCCACCAGCCACCACCAACCACCAACAGCTACGCCGAAGCCATAAACAGCGACGTCGCAGCCACCAACAATGACGCCGACAAATAGCATGTCAGAACTCTCCTTTTCTTTCGATTTCTCCTTCCCGCGCAAGAGTAGATAGCGTTGCAACCTCAGGAATGCGCCAACTACTACTGTCGGTGCCACCACCACTGCTCGTTCTCGTCGTTTTTCTTTTCGTTGAAACAACAAACCCGTTTCGTGACCAGTTAAAACGATTTCTACCATAGGATAATGAAAAATAAGCACAAAAAAGAGAAACTTTGGCACCCTTAAAGAAAAAAATAAAGAAAACACCACTAAAAAGAACAAACAAAACTCAACCGACTGACTTTCAAATACTACTAATCCCATGTTCAACCTATAAGAAGTTAAAAAGTACAAACTTTCATCAAGAAAAAGCAAACCTAACCTCAAACCGGAAGGGTTTTTTCTGCTCTTCAAAATGCTCTTTGATGGAAAATTGAAGAATGCAAATTCTTGGCTTCGAGGAGAAGAAGAATGCTAATTTTCTCTCACCAACATCAATAGGAAGTTAAATGTAAAATGAGGGGGAAATCTCAATAAGTGTAGAAAGACCAAAAATCCTCTATTTAAGACACGTGTCAATCAATTGATAATATCTATCTCACTAATTTTACTACACTAACATTTTTTTCTTAGATATATAATAGAACGTATAAGTAATTAAGACATTTCGTCCTCTTCCTGCACCCTATTTATTACTAAGTGCTCCCCTTCATTATTAACTAAAAAGATTAAAATACCCTAACTCATTACACCACAGCCATGCCATCACAACAATAGAGGAAAAACAAGAGAGAGAATGCGTTACTAAAAAACTCATTCCAAAAAGTGCATTTTGGAACACATTTTGCATGTTTTTGGAATTTTTATTTTGAAAAACTCGTTCCAGAAAACATCATATACGTGTCTTGAAAGCCTATTAAAAAAAATTATAGACTATAAAACCTATTTCAGAATATACTTCATATGTTTTAGAGAATTTATTCTAAACAGTCCATTTGAAAATCCTTTAAAATTATATTCATGAAATCGTATTTAGGAAATCATATTTAAAATTTTAAAAAAATTCGCCCAGGAAGATTTCCAGAATAAATAATCTAAAAATGACTTTTATGAAAGATAAAATGGTTATTTAAAATATTATCGAGTGTAGTTAAAATTTCGGGGATGTAAGAAGAGAAAACCTTTGCAGAGAACACACACGCAGAAGAAAAAACTACGTTTGCTCTTCTTCTTTTTTAACTTTTATTTTTATAAATATTAACAAATTGTTGAAAAATAATTGAAAGAGTGCTCGTTACATTTCATTTAGCCCCTTCATTCCATTTTAATTTTCAATTTTATTTTTATTTTTCTATATTTTTAAAATGTAAGACACTCTTAATTTTTCAAATTGACAATACCCTAACTTTTTATTTTATCTTTAATTGATTTACTTATGTAATTATTTTTATGTAAAATAAGAAAAATGTAAAATTCCATAACTATTAGTTTTGATGTTTAATATAGGTAATGTTATAATAGATTGTATATATAGTATGGACCGGCCAGTCAAGACATACCAATAGGTTAGGATCGTTGAAGAACCAGAAGTAAAGGAAAGAAACCAAAATATATTAGCTAAATAAAATCATTTTCCAACTTGTCAAAAATGCTTTTTGAATAGTACACGTTGACTAGTCAAACAACCAAGTGTAGCATACCATTCTATAGGTCGATCAATCACCATGGTCACCAATCTCGAACATGACTGATCAGTTAACGTCTGACGCGATTAACTAGTCTAAAAGCAGCTTAATGCAAATCAGGTAAGTAATCATATTAAGGCATGATTGGACCATAATTAGGCCAATGGTAAGTAAAAGCATACTACAAATAGTATAAATAGAGGTTCAAGTAAGGTAGCTTTTTACATTGATTACTACATTTAATACTCTTGCACTCGAACACCTACTAACTTAAGCATCATAGTGTCATCTACAGGCACCACCCGAGCGGTTCATGAAGAACGAAATACATTTGAGAACAAACACATCAGATATAGGAGCGACTAGAAGACTAAGCCATCAAAGAGTTGAGAGTGCCTGACTTGTTCTATAGAAACATTTTGGCGCCCATCGTGGGATCGAACAAGCATTTCTTTCATTCCCATGGTAATCACGAGGCACATGATGAGCAACGTAGTCATAGAGGAGGCAAAAAACGAGCAACAAATAGATTCTATAATAATGATGAGAGAAATGAGGAGGGAAATGAATGCAATGAAGAGGAAGTATGAGGATGAGTTGAAGGTCTTGCACGTGGAGAATGCATTCATAAGGCAAGATATGGGATGAGGGAGCCTTTGTTGTCTACCCCACTCAACCTGAACCATCCAAACAACCCCACAATAAACGAAACTAAACAGTCCAAGAAAGTAGCACTAACAAAAGCAAGTGTCATGACTCGTTTGCCCCAGTCACGATGAACACATCGGGCACGCACCCGTTCACCACTAACATCATGGGGACTCCATTGCTTAACAATTGGAGGATGCTAGTGTTCAAGAAGTACGGTGAGTCAACTGACCCAAATAAGCAAGTTAACATGTTCGTCACCCAAATGGCACTGTACACGATGAATCACAAGAGAAACCCTGTCATTGTTCACGTGCTTCTTGGCCAACTCTGTAGACTTCTTTGCCATAATCTGAGTGAGGTTCGATGCTTAGTTTGCCACCAACAGACCGCACCACATGACTTCCATAGTCGTGGTCAACATTAGGTAGGAGAAAGATGAATCCTTTCGGACATTCATGGACTAATTCGGAAAGTAGCCTTACATATCAGGAACTTAAGTCCTAAGGTGGCTATGCATCACATGATCATAGCGTTGCGACCTAGACAGTTCGTTGATAGCATATGCATGCGACCAGTAGAAGACCTGGATGAACTAAGGTAGAGAGTAGTAAAGTTCATGCAGATTGAGGGATTGAGGAATTTATGCAAACAGATGCAGTCAAAGGTTGCATGTGAAAGAAAGGAACAAACAAAAAATTGTTCGATGAAAAACATAAATTGTGGTCCAAGGAATCAATAAGGGGATCACACTTTCATCAATGCACACCGCTAAACGCTCTTCACACAAAGATCCTCAAGGTAGCCCTTAATGTGGCCATGTTGATCTAAGCACAACCATAACCTTGGCCACACCATCGAGGAGTGCGCGACCTTGAGAGATAAATTAGAAGAGTTGATCTAAGCACAACACCTGAAAAAGTTTATCAGGACGAACTGCTAAGAGAGAAGTCCCCCTCGTAGGCGAAGTCTGGCTCGAAGACCCCAAAGGGTAGTGCCAAGAACCAATCTATGCAAAGAATAGCCTTGCTGACAAAGTAGAAGAATGAGCAAAAGCAGAGACCGCCCACTAAGGAGCGTAATTAACACCATTTATAGAGGTTTTGCTAGTGGGGGGCACACCAGGTCAACTCGGAAAAGGCACATTCGAGCACTCAAAATAATGCACTTGGTTGAGAATAGAGTCAAAAGCATGCCTCTCATCACCTTTTTAGACAAAGATCTCAAGGCACCTAACTTCGATCATGATGATCCGATAGTTATATCGATCAAGCTCACCAACTATGCTATAAGCAAAATCCTTATTGACCAAGGTAGCTCAGTCAACATTATTTCTTGGAAGACGTTCCTCAAGATGGACATAGATGAAGATCTCATCATCTTGTACAGTGAGCAGATTGTAGGATTCTCGAGTGAACGAGTCGATACTTTCGGATATCTAAACATTCGTGCTCGATTCTGCTTAGGAATGGATAGTCAAGAGATTAGAGTAAGATATGTCTTGGTAGAGGCCAACACATTGTACAATTTGTTAATCAGTCGAATGTGTTTGAACACTTGGGAGCCATAGTGTCTACACCACACTTGGCAATGAAGTTTCCCTCCGATAAGGGAGAATTTGTACAATGTACGTCGATCAAATGACGGTTATTGAGTGTTATGCAGTAGGGTTAAAGATGATGCCCTATCACCCACCTAGAAAGGTTCATTGATCGGAGGTAACTATGACCAACTTGTACCCCGAACCAAAATAGAAGACAAAATGGAGGCGCAAGGAGAGACTAAGGAATGAAAAAGGTAGGTTGGAAGGTCAAACCACCCAATTAGGAATCAATTTAGACAATGAAGAAACACAGGTAGTAACAACCGTGCTTGAAAACAATAAAGATTTGTTCAAATAGACGTCGACCAACATGTCTGACATACACCTATGGGTTATGTCACACAAACTGACTATCTTCAGAGAAGCCATACCAATCACTCAGAAGAAATGATGCTTGCGTGAAAAATGTCAAGTGATGACACACCTCCAATCAAGGGACCTACAACTCGAATTAAGACTAGGAGAATAGAAGAAGACTAAACCTCCTCTAAGCATGATAAACCCAAGTTAAAATTCATATAGGTTAAAGAAGATGTAAAAACATAGCCTAGAATCCTATAGTGATAAACTTATTAAAAAAATTAGCATATATAAAATGAAATATAAAAATAATTAACTTTTGTAATCTAATTGTTTAAAAAAAAATTACTTAAGATTATGTTTAACTAATTACTGTACGAACATTATTTTCTATAATCTAAACTAAGTTTAGAAGTGTAGCTAAAGCTCTCTTAAAACCGCACCTGTTAATAAATAATTTGTATTATATTTTAATAATGGTAACAATCAATAATAATATTCATTCTTTATTAAATGTTATTTAAATTTAGTTTTAAAGAAATGGAATATATTTTTTATTTTAATAAAATATTTATAACTATTTTAATTATTATATATTATAATAAATGCACACATATAAATTAATTATTTCAGTTGTATCTTTGTAAAAAAATATTTTCTTATTTATATTTTTTAACTTTAAAAAATTTTAAATGTACGGAGAGAGTCAAATAGCAGAAAAAAAAATTCAAATAAAAAAAAGGAAAAAAGAGAGGAAAATACATGATTCAAACTAAATTATAAAATTAAATTATTTTAGTTAGAAAAAAATCATAAACAATTATTATAAAATAATGTCTTAATTACATTTCGAGGTTCCTTGATAGATTTGATAATTTTTGATTGAATCTCTCATTAATTTTGGTGGTCTATGTAGTTCTTAAAATTTTAAAACTTGTTAATTGAGTTTCTACCGTTAATTGTGGCTGTTAACGTTTGATGTAACACTCATCTTATACTGTCACTTCTCATAAAATGTCACATAATATTTGATTATAAGAGACCCTGATGAAATCTTTCCAAATATTTATGATATTTAACAAAAATTATTGTCACTTTTCATAAAGCGTCACATAATATTTTATTACAAAGAGACTGTGATGAAATCTTTCCAAATATGTATGGTATTTAACAATTTTCAATTTTAAATTTAATGAAAATTATAAAATTAAAGAAAAATAAAAATAAATTAAAAAATATAAAACATATAACTGTACAATTATGAAAACACAATTATAAAATAAAAAATTAAAAAGTTAAAAAATATAAAAATATATAACTTCATAATTACAAAATTATAAAATATACAAATATAAAATTATAAAGTTATATAACTATAAAACTAGTTAAAAGTTAAAAAAACATTATAAAATTGTAAAATTATGAAATTACGAAATTATGAAAATAAAAAATTATGAAATCATAAAATTATGAAATTGTAAATTTTTAATTTTTTTTAATTTTATAATTTCATATTTCACAATTTTTACTTTATAGTTTTATAATTTCAAAATTATAGAACTATAAAATTATAAAATAAAATTGTGAAATATAAAATTATTAAATTTAAAAAATTTAAAAATTTTTAAAAAAATTATAGAACCATAAAATTATAAAACAAAAATGTGGAATATAAAATTATTAAATTTAAAAAATTTTAAAATTATAAAATTTTAAAAAATTATAAAATTTTAAAGCTATAAAATTAAAAAATTACAAAAATAAAAAATTACAAAATTATAAAACTTATAAAATATATAATTTGATAATAATGAAATTATAAAATATACAAATATAAAATTATATAATTATAATACTAGCTACAAAAACTATAAAAATAAGAAATCGTGAAACTATGAAAATACAAAATTTTATTATTTTATATTCATAATTTTACAATTACATATTTTATATTTTATAAATTTTTTTTATATTTTTAATTTTTTAATTTTAATTAAATTTAAAAAATATTTTTTGATAAATATAATAAATATTTAAAAAAGATTTTGTCGTCTATCTTTTTTAACAATATATAATAATATCTATGAAAAAATGAGTGCAATATAATATTAACTTAACACCCGCATGTAAGGAAAGTGTAGACTCAATTAAAAAAATTTTAAATTGTAAAAATTTATTAAGATTTAAATCGAAAGTTTCCAAACTTATAAATCATAATTAAGATTAAAACAAATATAAAAATAAATAATAAAGACAACAACAATAACGAGTAATTAATGTTCTTTGAAATTAATGTTGAAAAACTAAAAAAAAATGCAAAACCATAATTAGATGGAAAGGATGATTTTGATTTGAGAAGGGGGCCACCTACTTCCATGATGCTGCGTCACACTGGATCACTTCTCTCTATGGAATGGTGTCACCCTATGAAGAAAAGAAGTAGTAGAACTGTTTCAAATAACGCATGAAACGGCTCTCCATCTGTCGTTTGGTGAACCCATCCTCCTCGCTATGGCTCCAACACTTGTGTTACTCACAAACTTGTGTTACTCCATCAACTCTCTTCGATTGCTTAAACCCATTTACTCACAATTTCAACAAAATTCTCTCCTCTTCCACCATTTTTCTTTTTTCTCTATACCTTTCTTCCTCAACAATCTTCTTCTTCTTCTTCATACATGCGGCATTTTTTCTTCATACCTTTCTTTCCTGCATTTCTGGGATCTAGAAGCTTTGCATTCCTCAATCCACCGTCGTCTTCTACATTCTTCTCTCTCCTCTAGGTTTTCCAATCCACATGCCGATGATTCCTTCGGTATCCTCACGCTACGCCCAGCTTCTGTATACACTGTAACTGCTGGACGATAACGACTTTCCGCGAGCTCCAGTACTGACGATGATTTTGATGTCAACCTCCTTCATGTTCATCCTTGCTCTCCTCCATTTGATGCTTCTCTCTTTCCAAGGTATCAATCATGATGATTCCTTCCAGTTGCTTACGCTGCTTAATCAATTCGCATGCTGTTACTATTTTCCTCTCATGAATGACGAACAAATAATCTCACGAGCCTTTGTCATTTTCTGCCACGTGAAATTTCTTGGAGAAAGGTTGGTTTTCAATTGTGCAGGGTCTTTGAATGGTTACACCAGGGAGAGTGTATAACAGTGGAAGGAAATCTAAGAAGATTGAAAAATTAATTTGTTGAGGTTGAGCCGTAGCATGTCAAGCTAACATTTGGACATTAGCTAACATGTGGCAGACAATGAAATTGGTGAATTGTAGCTATTACCTAGTGCATTTTCACTATAGGGCGATGGTCGTTGAATGGGTTCATGTTGACAGCACCTAAACTGTAGTAGAAAGTTATTATGACTATTGATTATGTTGGGAGTTCACGTTATGTTTAATAATTAGTTGGTTTCTTCACATTTTGGTCAATTTTTTTCTTCTTAATTATTCCATCTTGAGCAGCTTTCTAGTGTTTCTTACATGTAGTTCTTGTTAGACTGGCGGCTGTATATTTAATTATTCGGTAGTTCTAGATAATATTTGCTTCTCATATGAAACCTAATTCTATGTTTGTAAATAGAGTAGTGTGCTCTGTGTGGATTGGCTTTGCATGCAGACATCATTGAGTATTTTAATGCTATGACTGCATTCCACTACACTTTTATCTGGTCCTACTGCTCATTTTCCATCTCTCATCACATTGGCTTCTTCTTCATCCACTTGTCTGAGAATTTGTCAGAAAGCATTTCTAGCATGCTTCTCATTGACTATGTTAAAATGAAATCACTGTTTATGCCTACTAGTTGCACGTAGAAGTCATGAGATGTTAAGTTGGAAGAGGGGACATAAGATAGGATTAAAGATGAATGTATTAGAGAGAATTTAACCTATACATCTGTTGCTGAAAATGGTAAGCTTAGGTCCGAGAAAATTGATCTGAATGTAATGTCATACATTCTGGGGCAGGGATTCCATTTGAATTCAAATTTGGCCTAAAACATATTGCGATGATCTTTTGTGATTTTTGTTTTAATGTGGCATGTGTTCACCTTGTATTTTTTTCATTTAGGAACTTTAGGAGAAGACTTGTACATGTACTTTGTAAGTCTGTCTTGTTATGTCAGAATCTGCTGTACAGTTGAACATGAGATAGTGTCTGCTATTCTTTAGTGAAGCCTAGGACACATTGTATCTTGGCTCATTTCTCTTCGTCAACATACAATTTCCTCCTTCTCCGGTCATGTGCGACCTTTGTCAGTCAAAGAAGTATAAGTTGAACAATGCATTCGCTAACATCTGCCCTATAGTGTTTTATGCAGACCAATGACTTAGTACTGGAATACTTGAAAATTTAAATGTGAATTAATGTAGGAAATCTATCTTTTTATATCGTTGTATTCAATAACACTAGTCCTTGCAAATATAGAGTCTATTATAAGTTAATCTTTTGACATTGGTTACATGATGTTTAAAATGCTTCATCTTTTGGAGTATTTAATGATTGAACTGTAAACAGACATTTCTCTCAGTGGCTGTTGAATATATATAAATTATTAGATTTGCCTATGAACAAACTTTCTCATTTTCTTCTTGTATTCTTATTCTTAAGTTTCTTAAAATTGGAAGGTAATTATGTGTCATACTCTCATGTTTTATTCAATTTTCTTGGAGAAGGCCACCTTGATCTTCCAGTTACTTATACAATTTCCTTTCATAAGTGTGTTTTGTGATCGTTTTCCATCTTGTTGGGTTGTGTACCTGACAGTTGGAGATTTTATACTTCATTATATTTCCATTAAAGCATTGAAAAGGATATTAGAGGATATGCCATAATGTATAGGCTCTTGATCATGAAAAATATTAAACTCAGATTTAATTAAATAAGATGGTAGTATAAAACCCTTCCGATATTGGATAGATTTTTTCTAAATGAATCCTATGCACTACTACTTTTATACTTGAGCTCCAGTCCATACCAAATCACTTTGTAATTCATGGAGAGGATTTTAAATGGAATCAAAAGTCTTTTGCCTACTAGGCAGAGGTGGCTACTTGAGAAGGAGTGTGACTAATTCATTTATTTGTAAATGATTTTAACAGATTCGTTATGACGTTTTCTCTGCAAATTTAACTATGCTGCTATATATAACACTGATAGGTGATTTTCTTGCAGTGGACTCAGTTTCTATGAATGTCCCATTTGCTTCATCTGAACGAGCTAAAATGTTGTTACTTAAACCTTCTAAGCAATCTCCGTCTCAAGGTAAGCTGTCATATTTTTCAACAAGTCATTATACTTCATGTTTACTACGAGACTAAGAATTAGTTTTCTTATGTAGGTCCTATTCTGACTCCAAGACCAAAACTTCCTCATTATGACCATCATCACCACAGTGGGAAACCTTATCCTGTGGTTCCATCCCCTTATAAAGACCCAGGTATTTCCTGAATGCTATACACTCTTCTTCTGCTACCACTTTTACCAAGGTCGGGGCTATTTCTAAAATCTCAATTGCTTTTCTGCTCAGGCAATACTGTAGTTATAGTCCTTTTTTCTTTCATATAATTCTCTACGTCTGTATTTTGTACTGTGTGTTGGTGAAGGGAATAAAAATTTGATTCTTTTAATGTATGATACTGTCATACATGGTGAGATAGTGTAAATAGGCATGATGTCAAAATTCGGATTATTTGGAAGAATCTTTCGGATCTAATTTGTTTGATGCTTGAGTACTTTTTTTTAAATTAATATATTTACAATATTTGATGTTTTCTTCACTAGGTAAGGGTAAAAGTGCAATGGGGTAAAAGAAAATTTTTTTGGATTGTATTAGTTTCTCAATGTTATTTCAATAAGCCTTCAGATTCTCATAGTCTGCTGTCTTAAGGTATGGTTGGCCTGAAAGGTTTAGTAAATATTTAATACACTGGAGTGGAACTAAATATTCTATAATGGAAAATTCAAAGTTTCATTTGGCATGAGTGATGAGTTCAATCCTTTTCTTATTAAATTGCACACAATTCTGTGAAATAGCCCAGTCTTTGTTATCTAACATGACTATACCATAAAGCCATACACTCACTTAACAAAATAATTTCTGGCAGCATGTAGCCAAATCTGTACTGATCCATTCACTGCAACTCCTTTTGGTTCACCTTGTGGTTGTATATTTCCCATGAAAGTCAGACTAGTACTGGGTGTAGCCCCTATGGTTGTTTTTCCAGTCACTACTGAGTTAGAGATTGAAGTTGCATCTGGAACATATTTGAAGCAGAGCCAAGTGAGGATAATAGGTGTCAGTGCTGACAATCAAAATCAGTGGAGAACCATTGTTGATATTGACTTGGTTCCACTTGGGGAAAATTTTGAAAATACCACTGCACTTCTGTTGTATGAGAGGTTTTGCCACAAAAAAGTTCATCTAAATAGGAGCCTTTTTGGTGATTATTCAACATTGTACGTTGCTTATCCAGGTAGTGGTTTCATTTTTTTCTAATGACATTTTACTTTATCATTATCTTATGTTACTGCGTGAGACTGATGCAGTTGGTATCCAGGTATTCCATCAGCACTGCCACCTGGATATCTAATTGGGAGTAGTCCCCTGCCCAGTGATACCGGTGGTTTTCTCCCAATCACCGCTTCCCTCATGCGTGAGCACGAGAAATTGACTCTTAAAACCATACTCATTATTTCTCTATGTTCTGCTGTACTCTTTTTAGTTTTGGTTGGAGCATTTTTCATTTTTTTGAAATGGTGGAAAATTAGGAGCTCATCAAGTGCTATCAGCTCTTCACTCACATCATATCTAAATAAGAGATCTGGTATATCTTTTTACTTTACTGTGTATGTTAATATTTTCATAAAATCATTTTCAGATGCTTATATAGAATTGGAAGAATTTGTTGTTTGATTGGTAAGCAATTTATTGTAAATTATACTTAGCTGAATTGATGCCTAAAATATCATTTGTTAGGTTGAGTACAGTTCCTTTTGCAACTTTATTTTATCGGTTCACTAAGTTCTGCTTACTATGTGCCAACGATTAGTCTAGTCATTTCTATTTCTTTGAAAAGTACTTGTAAAAATATTTTTGTTTTACAATGGCTTTTAAAGGTTTGCCTAGCTTATGAAGTAGTTAATTTTGTCTCACAACTAAATTAGATATTTGTGATTTACATGAAGACCATTATATAATAATGGTAAAACAGATTCTTATCCCCATCAATATAACTAGTATTTCAAAAGGATATCACTTGCTTTCCAAAGGTTAGTCGAGTAGTCTTCCTGACTAGAAAAAATTTCTTTGGAGGCAATCCTTTGGTGGGCCTCTGCTTGTCCCTCAAGGATTCTAGGCCCGTCATTGATAATTTGACTGGTAGTCTAGGACCTGTAGTAACGTATCCTTATATCATATTTTCTACTAAAAGGACGCTAGTATTCCTATTGGATCAATAAGTTAGTGAGATGCCCTTCACTTTTGGTGGTTATGGAATATACCTGCAATCAAATAGACTGGTGAAGTCAACATTTTTCATTTTCAAGACAATGAATTCCACTTTATGTTGTCTTGGACTCTTGAGTCTTGATCATTTACTTTGTTATGTAAACTGTCTCATAGTTGAAGAGATAAATGGATGGATTATGCAGGCGTGGAATTTATATTGTCAGGCAGAATTATGAGCTCAAGATCTATGTCCCTTGTGTCCACTATTGCTGCTTCTATTCTCTCCGTTAAAACATTTTCCTTCTCTGAGCTTGAGAAAGCAACAGATAGATTCAGTTCTCAGAGAGTTTTGGGAGAAGGAGGATTTGGGCGTGTTTATTCTGGGACATTGGATGATGGAAATGAAGTTGCAGTTAAGCTGCTAACAAGGAATGATCAGAATAGAGACCGTGAATTTATTACAGAAGTTGAGATGCTAAGCCGTTTGCATCATCGTAATCTTGTGAAACTCTTTGGTATATGCATAGAAGGGAGAAAGCGTTGCTTGGTTTATGAGTTTGTTTGCAATGGCAGTGTTGAGTCTCATTTGCATGGTAATTATTTAGTTTTTGTTCAATTATAATGCCTTTCTATATCAATCAAATTTACTTCTTCTTAATGATCCTGAAGGTGATGACAAGAAAAGCTGCCCTCTGGATTGGGAAGCACGGAAAAGAATTGCCATTGGATCTGCAAGAGGTTTGGCCTATCTACACGAGGATTCCAATCCTCGTGTAATTCACCGAGACTTTAAAGCTAGTAATGTGTTGTTAGAAGATGACTTTACCCCTAAGGTTTCTGATTTTGGATTAGCCAGAGAAGTGGGTGAAGGAAATGGTCATATTTCTACAAGGGTCATGGGTACTTTTGGGTAAGTTCTAAGACTTTGTCCATGGAGATTTAGCGTTGTTTTGAGTTCCACTTCACGGCTTGGGTTTGAACCTAACTGCCATAGCATATGGGGGTGGTCCTGTGTGTGTCTGGTACACTCATGCTGTATGGTTTTTCCATTTCTTTAACACTAGATAACATCATCAATCAACATCATAAAGTTTTTCTCTGAGATTTTTATTCTTAATATAATGTTCGACTCTAGATTGACCTTATATTTTTCATGCCATTGTATATTCGTAGCCTTCAACTTATACCATTTCTACTATTCCGTTTGGCAGGTATGTTGCCCCAGAATATGCAATGACAGGCCATTTACTCGTTAAAAGTGATGTTTATAGTTATGGTGTTGTATTGCTTGAGCTTATAACAGGCAGAAAATCAGTGGACATGTCTCAACCTGAAGGAGAGGAGAATCTTGTAACGTGGGCTCGACCACTGTTGAGATGCAGAGAAGGTTTAGAAAAGCTGGTGGATCCATTTTTGGCTGGAAAGTGTGACTTGGATGAGATGGCAAAGGTGGCTGCTATTGCTTCCATGTGCGTACACCCGGAGGTCACTCAAAGGCCTTTTATGGGTGAAGTTGTGCAGGCTCTTAAATTGATCTACAACGACGACACCAACGAGAGTGAGAAGGAGTCTTTGTGGCATGAATCGGATTTTGGAGGTGAGCTTGTGTTTTCTGATAGCAGTTGGTTGGATGGTGAATGGGTAGCCCCGAGATTAACTTATGGACCAGAATCTTCCCTCATCACTATGGAGTACAGTTCTGGTGTACTAGAAATGGAAAAGGGAACATCAAGCTTGAATGCAGGTGAGACATCTTTGCCAATCAGGCACGGGAATAGATCAGGCCCCTTGAGAACAGCCCGGGGTAAGCCATCCTTTGCTAAGCTTACTCGAAGTCGCAGTGATCATGTGGTTCCCTTCCAAGCGTGTTTGTAATGATGAATTGATGGTTACTTACTGGGTTTAGGTTTTAATAATATTTATCAATGGTTAATAGGTTAAGGTTTCACAATTCTTGCGTTTCAGAAATGTACAGTTTCAAACAAGTCCTCAAATCCTTACATTTTTAGAGTTAGACCAGGGAAGGAGAAATTTCAGTTATAATTCTGAATTGATTTAATTATACAAGATTTCAAACAGTTAAACTTATTTCTTTGGAGAAAAAAGGCAAAAGGGATTAAAATTACTTGATCTTAGACTTTATTTAAATGTTATTTTAGTTTCAATCTCAACTCATACAGCAAGTATAGAATGTATATGGTATACAACTCAACTATGATTGTTTTACTTGGATGTTTATTTATATTTTTTAAAATTCCCCTTTTTATTATCTTGTTACTTTTTTCATTTTTTTAATCTCTCTTTTTTCTCACTTGTTTTATATATTCTTTTTCATTCTTCAGGCTTCCTGAAAGTTGTGTGAAAATACTGTCATAGAAATCCATATCAACTGCACAAAGGCTTTAAGTAAAAAAATAGGATGTGATATAAGGAGGGTATCTGGTCTTTTTCAGGAAATAAAGCTTTTAGTATTTTCTTTGGTTCCGCAGATCATTAACTCAAGTGGGACTCTCATAAATATTCATTCGTTCCTTTGTCAGAAGGTGCCAAGTCAGGGAAGAATTAAATCTCGTGTTGTTTTTCTTCACCCTCAATCTAATACTGCAAGTTCTCTAAGCAATGTACAGCTGTCTTCTTATTAATAAAGGAAAATCTATGTTGGATCTTTGTTTGGGTAATTAGTTGCTGCGTTTGTAAAGCAAATCCCTAATAGAACCGAAAGCTCTAAGGAGGAACGGGTTTGAGATTTTTTTGTACTGGGTATGAGAAATTGATGCTTTTCTAATCATTTAAATATTCTTATGTGTTTTAAATCATTAAGAAACCATAATCAATAATTTTAAAAAATTAATAAAAAAAATTAAAATAAGATCATTTAATTTATCCCGAGACATAATTAATCTTAAATGTAAAACTTTTTTGATAAATGCAACACTAGTATAAATATTTAATATTATTTTATAGTTATATAGAACGCAGCTAAATGAAAAGTTGAATTGATGATCATCCTTCCAATAAATTTTTTTTATTTTTTTTGGTGTCACTTTTTCTATAATTTTGACATTGTTTCGTGGAGAATGAAAATTCGTTGGGGGAAGGCTCTTAATACTTATAAATATATTGATTTTAAAGTCTTTCACACTTGTTTAAGAGAGTAATAAATGCATTGAGATTTTTTTAACATTGATCTTGTTAATGGACTTGACATTTTTTTTTTTAATTTGATGCTTTACCTTTCCGTATTTGTTTTCATTCTTTAATGGAAATCATTTAACTGTTTGGAGGTTGGTTATTATTTGCACAACTTTGGTTTGCTCTCATGGTTACTGTAAATTTTTTTTTCCTGCTTTTATAGATTTTTCATGTAGTAACTTGTGATTAACAAAACTTAAAGATGTTAACCTAGTTAAAATGATAATATTTCATAAGGTATCTTAATATTTCACACTGATGTTTAACGTGATTTTAAAAAAAAGCTAAATGACTTTAAAGAATTTGATATCATTATGTTGATTATTCTTAAATTACTTTTCATTTTTTAAATTAAAATTCACCACAAAAATGATAAGAACTTTCATGTTTTAAATCAATTTTAAGATGTTTGCTAATTCAAGTTATGGTTAAAGAATGATGATTAAATTCTTTCAATATTAAATATAGGTCCAAAAATATCTTATTTAGGCTTGTCAAAATGGGTTCGGTCCACAGGTCAGCCCACTGACCCACCCAAAAAAATCGGGTCAGGATAAAGAACGCAACCCGTCAACATGCACCAACTCGACCGGCTTGGCCCGCTAACCTGACGGGCCAACACGTAGGCAAAAACGACCCAACTTGTGACCCGCACTTCTTAAAAATAAACTTGCACAGTATGTTGTGGTCAAACAATGATGAGTGTTAAGTGTTGTTGTGTTATTAAGGCATAAAAAAGAAGTTCTTTTACACTATCGCGAAGTCATTAGAAAACACTCTTCTTTTCTCTGCATTCACAACACTATTGCGTCTTTCTCTTCTCCTTCATCTTTCTCCTTCGTCCATCGTGAGACCTTGATGGTGTTGAAGGCAACACGACCACCACAGCGCAATGGTGACGGGACGCAGAGCCACGATACGACTACACCACGAGGACAACATAGAGCCACCACATCGCGATAACGGTGATTCTGATGAAGGGCTACCACCACGACATAGGTTCATTCCTAATTCGACATTTCCATCCCTAATTTTCAATTTTTAGCCCTAATTCGCAAATTTCCTAACTCTAATTTCGATATTTCCCCAATTGGAGTTGAAGGTGTCGTTGTGATTCATTGATGTAAGTTCGAGTTCCCCAATTCGGATGCTGTGAAAATCCATGTTTTTCTTTAGTAAGCAATGTGTTTGACAGATTGTAATGGTTTGCTGCAAAATTCTTATGTTTCGGATATTTATGTTGCACATTAAAGGACTATGTTATGTTATGTTTTGGATATTTCTACTGCACATTAAATTATGAGTACCACTCGTTTGTTCCTCGCTTCTGCCATCTAAAAGGTTGATGATGTTTGTTAAGTTGATTTTTTTTACTTGCTTCTTAATTTAGGAATAATTTGTGTATGAAAATTTTGAGATCCAAGTATTTATATGTGTTCTTACTGGGACCCAGATCGAGGACTTTTAGACAAGTGGCAAGATCTGACTGGCTTGATGAATGCTCTTGAAGATTGGAACACAGAGGAAGATTGATGACATATGTCCAACCATGCTTTCAAATAAGAGTTATACAAAGATCAAATTTATTTGGGCCTAGTACATTAGCATCAATTTAATTTGAGCCTTGTATTTAGGCCTTACTTAAAATAATTGAGTTGCACATTAAAATTGGATCATGGAAAATCACCTAGCATTTAAATTAATTTAAATGCTAGGTCGAGAACTATCTTCTTAACACCACACATTTAACATATTTAGCACATGGTGCAAAGCATGGTAAATGTGAGGTGCCACTTGTTGTAACATCCCTAAAAAATATTACTTTTATAATAAATATAATAAAATAATTAAACAAATTATTAACGGTCAAATCTCATTTATAACAGTACTTTCCCAATAACGCGGGAAAATTAAAACCATGGAATCGCATACATTACAAATATTCGCAATAAAAAATTTATTATAACCATAAAACAACTAAAATAGCTAATGTTCAAAAACATAAAAAGATCAAAAGATCAAAATCTTAAAATGCCCATATATTCCCACTCTCTAAACTCAAGCGTCTTCTGGCTCACCTGTCAAATCATGTGCTCCTGGATAACAAGTTATCCGATCATCGCCACACACAAACAGATAGGGTGAGCTATGCACATATAAATATAAAATAAATATGACACCCATCCCAAGAAATAAATTTTACTCAAATGTGTCAACTTCAAATTACCCATCCCTGATCTCATAGTCCTTCATGAGTCATATGCATGAAACTAGGTCTTGGGACTTTACTGTGCTCCCACGAAACTATCCCGCTCATAGTCCAGCCCCACAGACTCCTCATCTGTAGTAAAACATCCAAGCCTTCCTAGCTTGGACCCTGGCACGCATGCAATCACCATACTATGGACTCCTCGCCCAATAGCAGCCAACGGGAATAAAACTACTCATTGCCCATCGTGCGTCCGACGCATGTAATCATCATACTAAGGACTCCTCGCCTCTTAGTAGCCGACGAGAACTAACAAGTTCCATGCCCATCATGCGTCCCACCACCAAGCACATCCCAAACACCTATTGGACTTAGTCCATCAAGCCCAAACACAAAGATAAGTGAACTTAGTCCTTCAAGTCCACTAATCAAAGCAACAACAAATTTCACAGTAACCAAAACCGCCTGGCGCCGCCTATACACCGTTAGTCGGAAACTGGAAGCAAACCGCTTGGCGACCAAACCCCCACCGCGAGGCACCACTAAACAACAGGAGCCACATAGCTCTGTCACCACCTAGCGGACACAACCCTGCCGCCAGGCGCCTCCTGCAGACAGTGGCCACTGCCACTGCTTTAGAGCCCTATCGCTTGGCGGCTCGCCCCACATGGCCAGGCGCCATACCAGTAGCGCAATGCTACTAGTTTTTGGCACTATTCACAGATCTTAAGAGGACCCAAAATTGCAATGCATCTTTCACACATAAATCATAGCATTTAGAACATAACACGGCAACCACCACTACATATGTACAAGTATTTCACGCCCAACCAAGTAATTTCAATTCCTTAGCTTACTTTACTTTATTCACCGATTTAGGACAATTCACAAAATATCAATGTTGTAACCCTTCCCATTTGCCCCAATACAATTTTACAGTTTACAGTACCCTTCTCAAATTTCATTTACACCTAAGTCATACCACAAAATGATCCTTAGTACACACACACGTGTTAAAATGTTCACCCTCACCCAATTCTAAAGAGGAAAGCCCTGACCACTAATCCAATTCTCACAGAAATCACCCGCGACTCCCTAAGAACACAACTCGCAGCAAACATCGCCAAGCAACCTCTACTCTGATGCGTCGCCTGGCGGCAACCTAAGTGCCGCCAGGCAGTTCGTGCCAATATTGGGTTCTGCCACATTTTACCCAATCCAGCAAGATTCACAAACACCCCCATTTTAGTTCACATTCAAACTGACATGCTTTCACGTACACACAGTATCCAGTTTTCATAATCTAATCATGTTAACTTCAATTTCCACATCAACATTGCTAATCACAAAGATCATCCACGTTTTTCAATTCCCATCCCACATGAACCCTAAATCCCCAATTCAAGTAAAAGTTCATGCAATAGTCCACCAATTACAAATTTACAGACAATAATTCGTCATACTGATTAATCTCGTATCAGAAGAATCACTCTCAAGCGCCCCCACATCACGAAAATACCAAAATCATAGAGAACTGGGCAAGGTGTCGCCTGACGGACAACACTTAGTCGTCAGGCAGTGCATAGTAGAAAACCCAGAAAATGGGTTCTGGAGGCATGAGCCGCCTGGCGGACCTTCAACGCCGCCAGGCAGTTTCTGGAAATTTCCAGAAACGCGACAGATTTCAACGAAAGTCCAATTTTCACAATCCATTTAATCCAGAATAGCACGAAAACATATACAAGATATAAAACACACCAAATTAACTCCCCTAACCTGGTTTCCTCGCTTAAAATTGGACTCCTTGAAAGCTTCCAATGATCACCAATGGCTTCCTCTCAACTTATTCTCCTATCTCAGCTCCCCTATCACTTCAGAACACACGTTTCTTTCTGAATTTTTGCTCCTCACAGTACCCTCTCCAATGCCAGCCAACCAAACCTTCCTTTTTACCACTAATAGGCCTTATAATGGAGGCTTAATGATGATTAATTGTCAAAAACACAAATAAAGATTAATGGTAATGTTAATTACCATTCAATTGTTTGATACCTTCTGTTTTTTCAGCCATCCTTGGCTGCTAGGTCTGCTAGGGTGTCCTTTAACCCTTCAAATTCAAGCCAAAACTAAAAATAGCAAAATAGAGTTTAATTTGGGTTCTCCAAGGTTCGAACCTATACCATGATTGTCATCAAGTCAATGCACAACCATTCAACCAATTTATCTTTCATGCTAACTAATATGATTCAATTATTATTAGAAAACATGTGTTGAATTATTTGAATTTTTCCTCCAATAGTGTGGATGAAATTTGGAGCTCTACTTCCTATAAATTGAGAGCTCCACCTCATATATAAACACTTTTGAGATATTGAATGTTATCCTTCTCCAAGTTTGCTTCCACGCTGCTCATCCAATGAAGCTCTCATTCTCCATCAATTCATGTATTTGGAGCCTCATCAAGTGGTGTCAAGAGTCAAATCAAACCATGTTTGTCTTGGGTTTGAGCTAAGTTCTCGGTTCCATCTTTATTTTTGTGTTGTTCTTCATGATTCCTTTGATGTCTTATTGTTTCCACTATTTATTTTGAGTTTATATGCTTGAATGATGGTTCAACTTGTTCATCTTCTTGAATCCTTCGGTACAAATTAATTATGATTCCTATGTGTCATTTTGTGTGCTTTTGCACTTTTGTTTGAGTCTTCTTCATTTTATGTAGTGATTTTTTTAAATTGAGTTTAATTTTGATTTGAGCATCTAATCCATGTTGTTTTAGTCATGTGCATCAATTACATGTCAAATTCTAAGAGTTTAACCGATTAAAATCATGTCCATTTTGAGATCTCTTTGAAGGTCTTGGGCATGATTCCATCAACTACTCTGAAATTTGGTTTCAAGCATGGAAAGAAGGGAATGCCTTCTTGAAAGCACATCCTCCACTATGTTGGATTTCCCTTGTTTATGCTTAATCACATAGGGGAATTGTTCAAGAAACTCTACCCATCTTTCATGTCTCTTGTTCAACTTGCCTTAGCTTTTCAAAAACTTTAAGGATTTATAATTACTATGGATCACAAGCTCCTTGGAAAGAGGGTAGTGTTGTCAGGTTTGCAAAGTTCTCACAAGAGTATAAATATCTTTGTCATAGGTGAAGTAGTTAATGTGACTACCCTTAAGCTTCTCACTAAAGTAGGCTATGAGGTGTCCTTCTTGACGAAGCACGACCCCAATACCACATTTGGTGCATCACACTCAATTTCAAATGTCCTGGAAAAGTTGGGAAGGGCTAGAAGTGGTACATTGATAAATTTTTCTTTTAAAGATTCAAAGGCCTTTGTTTTATCAATTCCCACTTGGAGCCCACACCTTTCTTAACCAACTCATTAAAAGGGATGCTATTGTGCTAAAGTTTGGCCCAATTGTCCTATAGAAGATAGCTAGTCAATGAAAATATCTAAGCTCACTCACATTCTTGGGTGTAAGGCACTCCTTGATAGCCACTACTTTTTCTTGGTCCACATGGACCCCATGTTGATTGATTTTAAACCCTAGGAAGATCACATGATCCATTCCAAAAATGCATTCCTCCATGTTAGCATACAAGGACTTCTTCCTTAGGGTCTCTAACACACTTTTTAAATGATGCATATGCTTCTTCCTTGACAAGCTATAAATGAGAATATCATCAAAGTAGACCACAAAAAACTTGCCTAAGTAGTCTTTAAGCATATGATGCATGAGTCTCATGAAGGTACTAGGTGCATTGGTCAAGCCAAAAAGGTATGACTAACCACTCATACAATCCAAACTTAGTCTTGAAAGAGGTTTTCCATTCATCACCTTCTTTAATTCTAATTTGATTGTACTGATAATTCAAGTCTATTTTGGAGAATATGGTGGCACCATGTAACTTATACAACTATAGTAGAAAACCATTTAACATGTTAAAAACCCAATTAACAAGCTAAAAGACACCAACCATACCCTAAACATTTATACAATGCCAAATTGTCTACACTAAGAGCACCAATCTTCAAGCTTTGTGATTTTCATGTGAAACCCAAATTTAGCACACATTCCAAGCTTGATCAACATTCAAGTCTCCAAGTCTTCACTTCTTCATCAATTTATCATAGCTTCATCACATCCCAATGTAATGTCTTCATATATCTTCGTCAAATCTTCAAGCATTAAATCATTTGTGCGAGCAATTTCCCCTAATTTGATGAAGCCAATCTCCATTGAATTGTATCATAGCTTCATCACGTCCTAATGCAATGTCTTTATATATCTTCATCTAATCTTCAAGCACCAAATCATTTGTGCTAACAAATCAAACAAGGAAAACATGGTCTCTTTATATATTAATCAAAATATTACACTAAATTGCTGAAAAAGTTCCAAATGGACAATTGCAAAGAATCATCAACCCCAATGTTTATAAACTGTTGTTTAGATGCTGATGAATCTGGAAAGAATGTTGATCAAACCAAATACAAAGGTGTGCACAATGTTCGTGTGTGTGCCAGATTTCAATCATGCCTTAAGGAATCACATTTAATTGTTGTTAAAAGAATCTTAAAATACCTAAAAGGAACCAAATCCTTAGGTTGTGGTATCCTAGAGGGGCAAATATTTTATTAACTAGGTATAGTGATTCAGACTTTAAGATCTACAAAACTGGTAAGAAAAGCACTAGTGGGCACTTTCAACCATTGAAGCCTAATACATTGTTGTTTGTAGTTGTTGTGCCCAATCTATTTGGATTAAAACCCAATTAGAAGACTATGGCATCTATCTAGAACATATTCATCTCAGATGCAACAACACTAGTGTTATAAATCTAACCAAGAACCCTTCCTGCATTCTAAAACAAATCATATCGAGGTCAGACACCTTTTCATTAGAGATCATGTACCTAAAGGGAGTGCAAAATTGAGTACATAGACACCTTAAATCAACTAGCTGATGTGTTTACCGAACCCTTAGCATGAGAAAGATTTTATACAATCAGAAATGAAGTAGGCTTACTAGATATTCATGCTCAAATTGAAATACATGCATCATATGTGCTTCTGCACAAATTAATTGATTATGGTCCACTTTAATTGATTAATATATGATTATCTAATACTAAAATTGCTTCTTGTTTTAATTGATTATGACTCGTCTTAATTTATTATACTTTATTGACTATGTATCCCTTATGTAGCTATACTCTTTAATCGATTACATTAGTTTTCCATTAATTAAATCTGTGAACCTTACCATGTGTCATGTAAGACCGGGAAAATTAATTAATTAAATAATTAATTAATTAATAAATGCAGGTAAAAGGCGTCTTTGTGATAATTGTTGTTGTTTAATAAGGTGTGGAAAAGTACTAGCTCATGTGGTTAAGAGTACTTTGGTTGTGTGAGAGGACTTAGGTTTGAGTCCTATGTATGCCAATTATGTATTGTTATTTTATTATTGCCTTTTTATAATACGTATGAGTATGGGATGGATGATGTAAACTGTTTAGGTTAGAGGATATCATCAAATGTGATTTGGCATAGTGGTTGTGCTTTGGCCTTAGGAGTGGAAGGTCATAGGTTCAAACCTTGGTGGGGTAAAGCATAAGTTTTATTTGTTTTGCTAATTATTAGTTATGGCATGAATGTGAAGGGGTAAAGAAAACCTAGCAGTAGGAGGTGCTGAAAAATCACTCACTAAAGGACTTGAATAGTCATTAAGGCCACCCTAAAGCCAATCCCAAGGAAGGGTTTTGGAAATTGTGGTGAGCTGCTCCAGAGAGAGCACGAAATTGAGGTTGAGAGGTGAAGTTTGGGTGCGAAAAAGGGGCTGAACTAAGGAAATCTCATTTTTCTTCCAATTTTAATCAAACTTTCAGGTTAGGGGAGTTGTATTTTGAGTATGCTAATAAATTGCTATGTGTTGTGATTTTGAGTCATTGGTGTCTCAATTGATTTCTATTTGATTGGTAAAATTCGTACCTTATGCATTGTGGTTGTGAATTGGAAGTTATTTGGGGTTGGAAGCATGATTAAGTATGTGTAATAGGTTGTGGGATAAGGGTTTTGATAATCTTGGTTATTTCTGATTGTATTTGGGATTGGAAAGCGTGGTTTTGGGTGCTATTTGCCATTACAATTAGATTAGTATCGATTGCATGTTTGGTGGTATATTGTTGGGTATGAATTGACACTGTTTTGGGTAAAATGCGTGTGTGACAGTGAAGGAACTCTGCAAGTCTCGCCCAAGCGAGTCCATCTCGTCTTGGCGAGAGTTGTAGAACCTCACGTCTGGTTTGGGTCGCGTTGTTCGCCCAGGTGACCTTGGTTTGGTGTTGAGCGACTTAGTCTCGCTCAGGCGAGGGACAGCTCGCCTAAGCGAGGTCACAAGGAAACTTGGGTGCTTTTGAGCGCGATATCTCACCCAGGCGAGAAGTATTGGTGTTTTGAACGACTCCGTCTCGCTCAGGCGAGAGACATTCGCCTGAGCGAGGTCGCGATGTGAAATGACATTGTTAAGTGGTTCTTCGTTTAGGTGAGGGGTGGGTGTTACTTTGAGCGATGGTGCAGCTCGCCCAAGCGAGGGAATCTCGCCTAAGCGAGATAACGTGAAGGTTGTGGCTGATTTAAACTCGCTCAGGCGACGTGGACTAGCCTAGGCGAGACTGAGGGTCTAGCTTGGGCGAGGGGTCCTAGCTTAAGCGAGTTTATGTGATTTACTATGTTTCTATGTGCTTATGAGTGTGTTTAGCTGTTATACCAAGTTTAGATTGTTTATGCATGTGGTGTGATGTTTGGGCTTGAAGGACTAAGTCCAATAGGGGTCTGAGATGTGCTCGGTGGTTAGACACATGATGGACATGGAACTGGTTGAGTTCCCGTCGGCTACTAATGGGCGAGGAGTCCTTAGTATGGTGATTGCATGTGTCGGGCGGACGATAGGCAAGGAACTGTGATGTTCCCGTCGGCTGCTATCGGGCGAGGAGTCCATAGTATGGTGATTGCGTGCGTGCCAGGGTCCAAGTGTGAGACTTGGATGTTTATACTACAGGCGAGGAGTCTGTAGGGCAGGACTATGAGCGGGATAGGCTCATAGGATTGGACCACGAATGAGTTAGTTTCGTGGGAGCACAGGGAAGTCACAAGACCTAATACATGCATATGACTCATGAAGGACTATGAGGTCATGGTTGGGAGATTTGGAAATTATGAACTTAGTTATGTTATTTTGGGTTGGGAAACATATTTATACTTATGTTTTCTTTATATATATGTTTACATTGTTTTGTGCATAGCTCACCCTATCTGTGTATGTATGGCGATGATCAGATAATTTGTTATCCGAGAGCAGATGATGTGACAGGTGAGTCAGGAGCTGCTTAGAGACGGAGAGCATGGGCTACTTGGGATTTTGAAAGAAACTCTACTGTTTTGTTTTGATGTAAATATTTTGATGTTGAATTTTAATATCAGTTGTATATAACGATATGGTACATTCAGATTATGTATGGTACCAGTTATGTTCTTTTAAAATTTTCCCGCGTTTTTGGGAAATCGTTTTATGATTCAATGTAGTATTTATTGTGATTCCAATTTTATTTAATTAAAATAGGTAATATTCCTTAGGGATGTTACATGTCATCCTTTGATATACTTCACGTCATGCTTTACTTTACCATTATGTTTGACCGCCAGTATGTAAAAAAATTGCCTTGACCACACATTTAAATTTTACATTTAAGTTGACCAAGTCAAATACATTAAACCTTATGGGCCTGAAACCTTTTGCCCCACAAAACCCCTAAATCTACATCTCTCTCACTACGAGAACCAAACCCTAGAAACCATACTTCATTTTTCTTTTCTACAAACCAACCATGTCTTCATCCTTGAAACCCAAGCGCATTTAGAGAAAGGCCCAAATACAAGTTTGTGAAGCTGATGTAGAGGGATGAATGAGTGATGAAGAGGTGCAATAAAACTTCATTTGCTTATGTTGAATATACAATGTCATCAATCACATGTATATAAACCTGCAATTTTATCAAAGTGAGGGTTCTCTTTTCTAGATTTGCTCGCCTATTAGGGTTTGGAGCGTTGTGCAAAGGACTAGTACGTGGTGTCTTGATTTAGTTAAAGTATTCTATGTTAATGTCATAGTGGTGGATGGAACCACTGTCTCTTGAGTGAAAGAAATACACATAGTGTTAGATTATGACATCTAGACCTCTATTGTTGGGTTTCAGCTGGACAGAGCAACATCCCACAAGGTTTTTCCAGGGATGAACAAACTACTGATTTTCCAATCTTGTTTAAGGTATCGTAATGAACCCAGAGATTACACACTCTTTAAAGTCAGTGGCATGAAAAGGGATGATTGTTTGTTGGTGTTTATTATTACATGGCTTTTGATTCCCAAGGGGAGCAATCATGCTTAGTTAACTAGTAAGACATTTATCTCATACATGCTTTTAAGGAACACATTCTCACTAATTGGGTTGAAGTTGTTAGTGATACCATCATCGAAACTACGAGGTTACCCATGGTTGCATTACCTTATGTTGTGTTTCTCTTTAAAGTATTTTAATACTATCATGCGAATTTAACTGATGAAGTATCCAGAGCCACTTCCAGTTCCCACAAAATTGAAAAGTCTACACTTCATCACAAGGGATTAAGATAGACGGAAGATGGATGAATTTTTAAAGATGAGCCTCAAGCTAACCTAGGAGAAGATGTTGATCTTGTTAATGTTGATATGTCTCAAGCTTTAGCTGTTGTGCATCCAAAGAATGATTTTCAGAAATGTGTACCCCAAGCAACTAAATTCGCTTATCTCCGACCATCCTTTCTATCTAGACATATTTGATGGCTTAGACAAAGCAATAACAACCATCCAGAAGCACCTTGGAGAACACAACATTGGTAGTGGTAAGGATGATGTTGTTGAGGAGGAAGAAAAACATGAGGAGGAGGAAGCAAGTGGGGACTTTGATGAAGAATAGATACTATCGACCCTTCGAACCCTTAGGACATATTTTGTAATGGTCTCGTTTGACTTAGTTTCATGTTTACTTTCCTCTTGTTCATTGTGTCCTATTTTTTAAATATCATGAACTCTGTGACTTATGTTTTTGTTCATTGTTTTGCTATTGTTTGTAATATTTTGCATGACTTAATTTACAATTGCCTTTGTGGTTTATGACTATATTCTATCTTGTTCCCATTTTTTGCGGATGCCCATAGGGGGAGAAAGACATGTTTTCCTGACCGCAAGTTGGCATCTAAAAAAAAGGAGATTGTTAAAAGGGGGTGCTATAGATCTTCAAGTTATTCAAGTCTTTGATTTTTGATGATGTCCATCTACTATCTAAGTCCAGATAAGTATTTTGAGTTTAGATAATGTTGTAAGCCATGCAAAATGTTTTAAAATCAAGTTAATCATAGGATAATCAATTAAGACCAGTTTTGGTGCGAAAAAGGATTCATTTTAAAATATATATTTGCCATTGACCTTCATTAACTAAGTAGCTCACTAATCCAATCAATTAAAACAGAACACTTTTATAAAGTTTGAAAGCTAAAGAATATTAATCGATTATAATATTTTTCATAATCAATTAATATCATAAGTAAACATATTCGCCTTTAAAAACCAGCTTCGTTCACATTTTGAAAATACAAATACTAATTTCAAGGAGATGTGATTGTGAACAAAAAAGCAATCTTGCATTTTGGTATGTACATTGATCGAGGTCATACCCAACCAAATAAAACAAATAAATGCAATACTCAAGAGTTAACCCAAGATCGTCTTCCAGTGACCATTGTTTTTAACCAAAGGTTCCAAATTCAACATAGGGGGGTTGGTTTAGCAGATTCGGATTCAAACACAAAATTAACAAAACGTAATTGCAAAATTTAATTAAACAGATTTCAAAGCGTATTGATTCCTTGATTCAACTAAAATTTCACCAATCACATATTACACAATTAATTGTTCTATCTAATTTTCTCTCATGAAATCCGAAATTAATCAACTAAGCGATAATTAACACGAGTTCAATATGTCATTAAGAAAATCATACTTGAAGCAACTAACACCCACGAATTAAGCATACTGTGAACAACTCATACTCATTAAGCATGATTATAAGTCGATTTAGGTGTAGAAACACAAAATTGAGATTAAACATACATCAATTTCGTGTTTTACCATGAAAATGCAACCTGAAGAAGGGCAAACCAGAACATAATTCGAAAACGAACAATAACCTCATGGTTTGATTTCAATTTCTTCAAGGAATCAATACAAAAAATTTAGCTAGACATGAAATTCGAAATACTCAAACAAAAACAAAATTGAATTATAAGAGTAAGGAAAGATTTTCGAAGAAACACAATTTAGATTGAATGGGACGAAAATCCTAAGTTGGGTGGTGCTCCAATGGTCTCAAAATCACCAAAATCGAAAAATCCCAACTGGGTGCTCTCATAAAAATGTGAAAACATAATGGAGGAAGAAGATGAAGTCTAAAACCCTCATAAAACCCTAGAAAAATGTGGTGCTCTAAAATTTGTCACTCATATTTACAAAAATGACATTAAAGACTTCGAAATTACAAAAATGTCATTGTAGGCCTAAAATGTTGGTCCAATGACATTGACAGATTAATTGACATGGTGTAGATATGACAATGATGTGGAAATGATGTGACAACTCTGTCTTCACCTTATGATTAGCGTCCAAGCTTCAAAATTGTTTCACAAAATACCTAAAAATATTTAGAAACAAAAATTAGACCAATTAATTTCAAATTAATCAAAATTTGGAATAATGACCCAATAAAGCCCATCGGATGAAAATGCACTAAAGATAGACAATTAAGCAGTAAACATCCATAAAAATGAACACAAAAAGGCAATGGAATAGGAAAAAATAATGACTCATCGTACATATATTTTATTATTATAGTTATTATTTTGGATAATTGTATCAATACTATATATATGAGTTTAACTTTCTATTTTGAAACACCGATTTTATAATATTTTATTTAGTAGTTCATGCTATTAAATGAGATGTTACAATAAGGCTACTCAAAACTTAGGGAGTTAGAGCAAGGTACCCAAACATTTGAATCACTTTTATCAATTGATCCCACCAATATTGACGACAAAATCCTAAGAAAAATAAGAGAAGAAAAAATGTACAGAACAAATAAAAACTTAATCTAAAATCAGGTCACACAAAAGTGTTCTCTGACTCCTCAACTATTGTGAGGTGCAATCTAATTCTGAAAGAGATGAAGATTGGAGGTGAAATTTAAAAAAATAAAGAAGAGGGAATGGATTTTTTTTCTTTTGTTAGAAAGATATTTTACAATAGTATTTTAATAGACAAAATCATCAGAAAAAAAAAAGCTTAACTTACCCACCAAATCTATTAATGAAATAACATTACCACTAGGGATGTCAATAGGGTGGGTAGGGTACGGGTAGTAGCTCCCTCGTACCCTACCCGCCGGATAAATATCTATCCGTACCCGTAACCATATTGGTTTGAGTATCCGTTATGCGGATACCCGCATATTTTTTTAAAATCCACGGATATCCACGGGTACCCGCGAGTATTTACAAAAAGAAAAATTTAATATTTAACAACAAATTTTAGCTATAACTTCAAATAAAAATACAATGCATAACATTTATAAATTTCAAACAAAGTGCAAATAACCTATTTAAATAGTGTTGAATGATAGTTTACAAATAAATGGAGATTTTTTAAAACCAATTGATAAAAAATAACTCATTCAAAATCAATGTGTTAATATTTTAATCATTTTTTTTATTTTTTTATTTTTAATTTTAATTAAAGTATAACGGCGGATACTATGATACTCGTATATGTCCTGTTAACATGTAGGTATAAAAATTACTCGTACTTGTTACCAGCGATATCTATTTTTAATATTCATTCTCTATGCGTTATGAGTTTTATCCATAGATATCCACGGGTACAGATTTCTTTGACATCATATTGTCACTCATATTTTTAAATTATTATTTTTGGATTAAAAATAAAATATAGTGAAATAAATAAAAGAGATGAAATTAACATAAAACATAAAAGAAGATAGATGTAGAAGTGGTGGATGAAGCATTGCAATCAACCACCACGTCGCCCCAAAAATGAAGTCAATTATTATATTTGGCGGGTAATGCTGCTGTCATGTATTATTCGTCGAAAACGACTGCCTACGCTTTAAGACCGCTGCATGAAGGATTATTCTGTCATACAATTCATCAAATATTAATTTATTTTTTATTTTGTTAGGTTAATCTTCAAATTTCATAACTTTTGTTTGAATACTAAGTTTATAAGATTCGTATATCAATAATTTCTTTTTAAGTTTATTTTCTAAGTTTTAATTTGTAAGTTTTGAAAATTGTTTTGAAAATATTTTTTTTTATTCTAATAATATAAAAAGCTCATATTTTAAATTTATAATCTAGTAAATATGTTATTGTAAGGCTCAATTATTTTCTACTCTTATTTTTAAGGGCGGCCCCTAATCAGTTGGACCTAAAGGCTGACCCATAGGGTGCCAAGGTCTCTCATTCTGCACCCGCTTCGCTCTTCCTTTTTCTCTCCACAGTAGGTTTGCTAGGGTTTGGGTCTTACCCTTCTTTGCATTAACTCAACCACATTCTTCAATCCATGTAAGTTGATTCTCCACCATACCTTTTTCATTCCCAACTCTGTCATCATGATTCTAATTAGGGTTCACCATGGTAACCCATTTTGAATATATTCCACTGTTTTACAAATCGTGAATCTGCTCCGTGGTCGGTAGTACTCACTTGCTTGGGTGTCGGATATTCTGCTAACTTTTTTCCAGGTAATGGAAGCTAGGGTTTATATATTTAAAGTTATTTTGCCGATTTTTGGTCTGTTTGTATGGTTATGATGCTTGAATGATGTTGTTGGTCGAATAAAAATGTATGGTGTGTGAGTATGTTTGATTGATGTGGCGCTACTCTTTTTCTACATTGCACACTTTTCGTAAAATGAAGATTCCTACTGCGTTAACCGTTGGATCGAACTGATATTTTAAAAGTTGATCCTTAACACAAACGTCTTGACTTTGACTGGTCGGATCTTTAATCGGAGCTCTGTAGTGAGAGCAGTTTTTATCGCAAGGTCACTGTACTTTGGTTGTTGACAACACTGTACACTTTTCGTAAAATGAAAGTTACTACTTCGTTAACCATTAGATCGAGTTGATATTTTAACAGCTGATCCTTAACACATAGGTTTTGACTTTAACCGGTCCGATCTTGAATCGGAGCTCAGTAGTGAGAGCAGTTTTTATCGCAATGATCATTGTAGTTTGGTTGTTGACAACATTGACCTTTGTTGCTTGTTTGGTGTACAACCTTCTTTATAGTTATTCAATTAAGTTGGTTCTTGTTTCATTTGGTTCTTGATTCAATCATATTTAATTTGAATATAAATACAAAAATTTTCTGAGCTTTACACAAGCTGTGGTTTTATTTCTAAAATCCCAAAATCGTTTGCACAATGTGATGTTAAGTTGGATTGCTATGTTAAAGCATGAGATGAGTGAATATGCATGAGTAAAGATAGTTTATGGGTGGTGAATGATGAGTTTGGCATGATCTTGGTATGGAATATACATGAATGGTTGGTTATATATGTGGTCATGAATTTGGTATGAATAAGAAAATCTATAGTCTGCGATGAATGAGTTTAACATGATTTGGATATGCTACATGTATGGTTGGTTCCATGGTTTGAGAATGATGAGTTGGTATGGATTTGACATGGAATACGAGTGAGGGTTGGTTATAAAGGTTGACATAATATATATACATGCATGATAAATATTACTTGGTTGTTTGAATATGTTTGGTATGTGGTCATTGCGTAATTCCTTGAAATCTCTAGGTGAGATTTCAGGGTCGTGCTTCAGTAGTCGGGACGTAATTCCATGGCCCCTATTAGTGGGTGTCCATGGTGGTGCCCCATCTATATAGTCTGGTAAGGATTCAAGGTAAGGTTGCATCCTGATACTCTAAGGAGTAAGTTATCTCACTTAGAGCAGACTGACTCTTGTGGTGAGAGTAGCAGGAGGCCTGAAACTCATTAAGGGCTAACCTTGTGTGGGGGGATTGAAACATTGTAACACTTATAACACTTAGCTCGGGGGTGAGCAGAGATATGCACCACAAGTGCAAGCATCCGCTGAATCTGACTAGATTATATGTATCCGGATGAGTTGAGTCAGAGTCTAGTGTATTGCTTGAGAAGTCATAACATGATTGGATGATATATGTACTGCTTGGATTGTGTAATAGTATGTGACCGCTTGATGTATGGTTTCTACTCTACCTTACCCTATTTGTTTGTTTGATTGTCTTGTATGTGGTTCTTCTTCTTTTACGATGATCATCAACTTGTTGATGTGAGTAGATGCGAGAGGCACTCGAGGTCAACCGGGAAAAGATGATTCCGCTACATAGTCTGCTTGGGTTGGACATTATGTTTTCTTTGGGCTTTTCGTTAGGGATATGGCCCATGTATTGCTTTACTCTTTAATATTCTATCATCTACTGTTAGTCTTTAGTTCTTGTATTATGTTATATTTTGGCATCGTGGTATGTGGTGTGCCTCGAATATTGTAAAGAGTAAGGTTTAAACTCTTGGATCGCATTTCTATATTATTCAGTGTGATACTTCCTTTAATTATATTTATTAATTAAATGGGACGTTACTTTATATAATTAAAGACGCAAAAAATTATATATTTTAATATGTTCTAACATGTAATTAATGGAAGACATCAAATACTTTTATAATTATTTTATAATTAAAGTATTTTTTTAAATTAATTTAGTTAAGTTTTAGTTTATAATTAAAAATGATGTTATGCACTTAGCTGAAGTTAGAAATATTTTAATATGATATTGAAGGGATAATTGAACTAAAAATAATAATATCTCATGTAAACATGAATCCTTATATTATATTATCTATATTATATTACCTCTCACTAATTTTGACTTTATTACCCCTTTATTATTTCTCATAAACACTAACTTCTTAATATGTTAATAATAAAAATATTAATTTCGTTTGAAATATGTTAATAATAGAAATAATTAACATATATTTAATCTTCGGCAATTGTTACTCGTATTTATTAAAAGAAAAATTAAGTTTAGTATATAATTAATCTTTAAGGACTATTTTACTCTTTTTATTTTTTATTTTGTAAATTTAAGATATTTACTGTTTTTTAAAAATTAATCACATGTTATTTTAATTTGTTTTAACAAATACACAGACTAATTTTAAAGTTAGAATACTTCATGAATTATATTAATTATTAATACAAATTAGAATAAAAATAAAATTATTATTACCAAAATAAAATATATGATTATTTTTTTATATTTGTCAGACCATTTACTTTAAAGTAATCAGACCGATACAAATATCTAATATAAATAAAAATTCAAAAGGTGGTAGTTGGGAAAGTTAGTCCAAAGAACTTTGTAGCAACTTTCAGTTAATTTTACAATATTAAATTTATTTCACATCAATCCTCTAAGACAAAAGTTTTCCATAAAAAAAAATACAAGACTTAATTATTTTTGTTAATTTTAGCATTTATTTGTTTTGTTATTTTTTGTCTATCAATTAAATATTCAATCAATATTTTAAATTTAAAAAATATATCATTTTAAATTTTTACCGTCTTGATTGATTTGATTTTTGGTATTTTAAAGCAATTTTACTAGATGAAGAATCATTAAACTAAAAGTTGAAATTACTTTGAGGTAAATTAATTAAAAAAATCTGAAGCAATGATGACTACCCGTATCCTTCAATTCAAATGAATTGCACGATTTGAAAAGAAAAATCAAAGGGATGAAATTCAAAAGATCATAACCCTTACAAAGGGCAACATTGATTTTTCAAAAGTCAATCTTAGCAGGACATATACCAAACCAAAACCTTAATGGTGACAATGATTTCACAGTCAAAACTTAAAACCCTTTTCCTGTTGTTTTCACTAATTGCTCTCTTCATCTTCACACACACCTTCTTCCACTTTTCCTCACCACTTGCCACTTTTGTGCTACCATCATCACAAGGTTTCTCTGGTAAATTGAAGTACACTCATTTCTTATCTCACGTTATTCTTCTTATAAATATAACATATGGTACGATGATATATGACATGATTGCTAACTTTTCCCAGGCTGAAGAACAGATAATGTCTTCTGATTCTGTTCTTCCTCTCCTCGAAACTCCCATCATTGTGAGCATCATTACTACCATTCTCATTCTCATAATGATTCTTCTTAATTCAATTTATGAGTGTGTGTTGTGTTTATTTGGCAGGTGGGGTTTGGTGGGGTTGGGGTGGATTTTCTGGCAGTAGTGCCATTTTTTCCTAAACCTGATGCCAAGATCAGAACCACTGAATTCAAGGTTTTTCCTTCTCTAGCTTCCACTCACGCTCTTTTCTTTCCTCTTTCTTCTATTGTTGTTATTATTCTTGATGCTATCATGGTTACTATTCTTCCTTTCCAACACCTCAGATTTGTGATAACTTTGAGCACATCACACCAAACATCATTAATTAAAATTAAAATGATGTGGTTTTTGCTTCTGGGTCCAGAAAAGTTTTTTTGTTTGACGTTGACTTTAACATTAACTAAACCAAGTAACCAACTCTAACCACTCACTTTCGGTAGAGTGGACCACTATTTTTTCCTTTTAAAACTCAAATAGATTAAATGATTTGCCTTTGTTTATTTAAAATAATGTCACCTTGATCACAACTTTAATTATAAAGTGTGGCTAATTGTAATTTAATTGTTGCTTTTTACTGTATAGTACTGTATTATTATGGATAACCATTATCATTCTTGCTTGAGTGGCACTACTTCTATATATTTTTCTGTTTTAATTCGGGCAAATTCACAGTAGATATCTTTTTTCTTTTACTTTTTAAACATGAAAAATTATTATTTCTTGTTTTTTAAAATTACTTTTCCAGAATGATCACTTCCTAACAGTGGTAATGTGATGATAAGGGTGATTAATGTTTTTTGTGATTTTCGGTTTGGCAGGTCCAAGGTGGTGGAAATACTGGAAATACTATGACATGTGCTGCCCGTTTGGGCTTAAAGCCAAGAATAATTTCTAAGGTTTCTCTTGTTTGCATGACCTAAGTTTATGATAGAGCACTTAATATCATGATTGGGGTTAATTTCTTATGATTATGCAATTTGAAATCTCTAGGTTTCAAATGATGCTCCGGGTAAGAGTATGATGGAGGAACTAGAGGCTGAAGGGGTGGATACCTCCTTTTTAGTGGTATGTATATGTCGATGTTTTTTTGTTAGTCTGAAGAGCAGAGAGTTACATGCACTTGGATACTCTTCCTCCTACAAAACACACACACACACACAAGCATATGTTGTAAGATAACATTGTAGTAAACTTTAGTCTTTGACCATCGATTTTGATAGTGCCATGAAGATTGAATCTTCTAATGCTTTGTCATTTATACATGTAGTTGTTGAATCATAGTAAAATACTCTTATTTTTGGTTGCTTAAATTGCTACTTGGTCTGTAATAGAAGTATGAATAAATTCATGAAAAAAGTTTTAAATGCCACTTTATCCTTTTGTCATTTGCTCCTGGTTGTGGCAAGCAAAACAGTGCTCAATCCAGTCTCTATTTTGAGGTTGTTCTTTCATTGATTCTTTTTTCCATTTCTTTTCAGGTCTCGAAGGAAGGGACTTCACCATTTAGCTACATCATTATTGACAGCCAAACGTATGTGACATACTTAAACAATTTTTAGACAAGATTTATGTGTATTATCTTGTCTAAGTCTGTACGGTTTCTCACTTGATGGGCTTTGAAAAATGAAAGTTTTGACAATGACATTTTTTGTAAGCACAAAACTTTAATGCAGTTCTTTAACTATTGTTCGTGTTGTTCTTTAGTCAGAATTAAAGTTTCACTTTAATCTGCATAATATATTTTTAACCTCCAAAGTATCAATACATGGATCAGATAAAATTCTAATTTTTGAGTTAATTTTGACCGGAGAACAACACTAAGAGTATTTTAGAAAATTGCATTTAAATTTCGTTCCTTTATCTAAATTTCTTTTGAAATAATGATAAAACTAGATTAAAGTTGTGAGGTTAACAGTGACTCAACATTCTTGTTTGTTTATATGTGCAATTTATACATTACAAAGGACATTTGCAAGAACATGATGGAAATACAGTAGAATAATATCTTCATATGAAAGTTTCTTTCTTTATAAATTGTCATGCCTAACTGAAATGATTTAAATGACTCCTTGTACCTGATTGATTCAGGTGAGCAAAATGATTAAACCTAGAAATTTAAACATTCAGGAAAACAAGGACATGTATATTCACCCCAGGATACCCTCCAATGGTTCCAGCTGATCTTCCAAAAGCCAATTTGTTGTCTGCACTGGATGGAGCAAGAGTGGTCTATTTTGATGCAAGGATGGCTGACACTGCTCTTGTCATTGCTCAAGAGGTAATTACATCTTAGTTGTTACCTAGTTTGGGTAATGCAAACTTCCATATAGAATTATTCTCATTAGATTTGTGCTCAAGTCAAATTTGTGACTGCTATCAATACTTATTAAGGTTACTAATTCAAATCCTAGCAATGATTGAAGATAACAGATCATATGCCTCGTAATTAGGATAGAAAACTTCAAATCCCTTTTTTGTATGAAGTATTGTGAAAATACACCTGATTATGTATCTGTAAATGAATCATTACTAGACTCACAAAAGTTGTCCTTAACGTGATTGCGTTTGATATTTGAAGAGAAAGCATTGTGGTGAAACATAAGCTAAATTTAATTATATTGTCCTTTCAGGCATTTCGGCAGAATATATCTATCTTGATTGATGCTGAAAGGCCTAGGGAAGGGTTGAACGACCTCCTTGGATTGGCTGATTATGTTGTATGTTCTGAAAATTTTCCAAAGGTAAGTTACTCATACTATCATGAAGTAGAATCCTAGAATATCTCAAATACTTGGGACCTGTGAGTCCTTTTTTGGCTTGCAGATATATTGTATAATTCTTAGATTCCAACCATCTCATCATTAGATGATGAACTCTCTTTTGCAAATTCAAAATTGTTTGTCTTATAGTCAGAAGAAGGACCTAGGAGAACTATTTAATGAATTTTATTTTGCAAATTCAAATTGTTTCTGTCTTATAGTCAGAAGAATGACCTAGGAAAACTATTTACAGCTTATAATAAAATGGAAATATGATTTTGTTCCCATCTAACATGTGAAAGGACCTCCTTGTAGAGTAGAACTTGGGACTTGCTTTAGGGAACATCATACATGCATTGCATCATAAAGCATAAAAAAAGAGGTTTATGTAACATGCATGGTGTATGCATCTCCCAGCCTCTTTCTAAAGGCATCCACCAGACTGTCCCATGGTGGATCTACGTTAGGAATGTGCCTTGACATCTTTCACAACAGGTGCATATGTTTAGTAAAAATCAGGTCAACCTGATGTTTAAAAGGAGCAGGTAAAGGAAAACTGGTAAATCAGGTCAAATAAGACATAACTAGTGCATCAGGGCATGTAAATGGACAATGGTTGATCAGTTCTGTGAGTGAACAACTGTCACTAACCATTTCCTTCCAAGTCTAACATGTGACCATTTTAAGGGCTCGTTACTTTGAGAGAAAGAGAATGTGTTCTATTTCCATTTTCTGTTTTCACTTGTAATTACAATACTTTCACCATTTGTTTCCTAATTTCAAAGATTTGTACAAGAAACCATGAAATCAGATTTCATTGTTTTGAGGAATTCTTTCCTAATTTCATCTTTTTCGATTTTAAAGTTGAATGTTTGTGCATTATTATATTTCATGTATGGTTCTCTATTCTACTTGGTTGAGCTGGTTATGTGATATTTCTTTCTATATGAATTGTATTTTTGATTTGTGAGTGACAATTTTACAGGCCTGGACAGAGGCATCATCTATTCCAAGAGCACTAGTTGCAATTATTTTAAGGTTGCCAAGACTTAAATTTGCAATTGTAACTTTGGGAAAAGAAGGCTGCATAATGCTTGAGAAATGTGTAGATGATGGTAAAAATACTTGTTTACTTGTTTTGGGCGCTATCAAGTTGAATTCATATGAAAAAATAGGCAGAAAGTGTAGCTTCTGGATAAATAATATTTTTTATTTTTTACATTTAAGTTCTTCTGTAGCATAAGTTGCAATTACTTTCTGGCAGAGAGTTCTCATATAGAAGAAATGGATGTTGACAGCTGTTTGACATCATTAACAAAAACAAAGGACGATAGCATAGCCATGCCAACCTGCATAGCCTCGGTAATAACCTGCTATTTATTGTTATAATTCTAGGTTAGCTCTGATTGTGCAATGTGTTCTCTTATTTCTTAAGAGATGATCTTCCATGTTTATTACCCCACCATTGGACCCTTTAGGGATATGGACTGAACTGCTTCTAATAATCTGTCATATGAAACACTAGTTGTACAAAGTCGTCACTTACACAAGACAGTCTTTTTATCAAATGGCACAAGAGCTTGTCCAACTGGTAGATATATACATGTTTCTGGTAGAGACTGTCCAGACAAAAAAGTGTCACATTTTAAATGTCCAAAATGGGAGAAATTTAATTTAGGTTACTATTCCTGGGGCAAGATAACATTGGTTAACAGAATAAGGCAAAAAAAATAAAATAAAACTGATACTTTTCCCATGGATATATGGACATGGCAAAAAAAATTTGAGACTTTGCGCTCAACTTATTTTGATTGTGGAAAGAGAGTTGATCCTTTTGTAATTAAGATAAGTACAGATCAAAAGTTCTTTTCATGTTGATCAAATGATGGGCAACCTAAAAGTATGCGATGGGATACCTTTTTTGTAAAGGCATTTTGATTCAAATGTCATGGAACTTGAAATTTCTAGCATTCTATTAATTGAGGTTAAAATTTTCTATACCTGTAACACCATTTGTCATAGCTCTGATTTATGGTAAATGTTGTCTAAACAATGTCTGGTTGCATTATATTCATGTAAAAATCCTCTTGGATTGATCTTTTTGCTTAATCCTCCCAGCCAGTTACAAAATTAATAGCTGAAGGGATAGGATCTGTGTGTGGGAGGTTATATTTTGGGACAACTGAAAAGATTCCACCATCAGAGCTTATTGATACAACAGGTGCCGGGGATGCATTTACAGGAGCTGTTTTATATGGTAAGTGCAATCTCTTCATATAGGAATTTTCTGTTTTTTCCTCTATACAGATTCTACCCAATTTCAGAGATAGAATTATATTGTTCACCATAATTCTATTATATCCATCACTTCTACCCTCTGTAAATTTTGATCATGTCACTTGTTAGTTTTGCTCCTTTGATGCTACAATTTCAGAATTTACATGGTGCTTATTTTATCTGCAGCGATCTGTGCCAACTTACCACCAAAAAAAATGTTACCTTTTGCTTCTTATGTGGTAAGCAAGAAACAAGATGGCTTAATTTGGATTTATAATGTAATCAATGTTATCACATACAAAAAGTTGTACACAAATACAGAACATTAGAGAAACACATACTTTTCTATGTTCAACTTAATTGGAAATTTGAAGATAATCAAGGTTGCTTTTGATGCTAATTACAGGCAGCTTCCAAATGTAGAGCCCTTGGAGCTCGTGCTGGCCTTCCATACCGCACCAATCCATACCTGACATCTTTTACTGAGAGTATAGTAGAGTCCTAAACAGTTCATCTAAATCGTAGATTAATCATGCAAGAAACAAGGCTTCAGTATAGGAATTTTTCTGCTGTCTTCCAGTTTATAATTAATCATGCAGCTCAAATGTTTGTGTATCTAGTTGTAGCTTAAATTGTATAGATGTTGGGAAAAATGTGTCGTCAAGGTCCAAGTTACTCAGATCTTCTTTTTGCAATAAAGTGTTTTTCTGTAAGATATAGGGTTGGGTTAAAAAATGACCCAACCCTACCCATAAACAAGGCCAACAAACACTTCTTGTATCTTAGACAACCATTGGAGCATTCACGTAAAGCTTCACTGGCAAGTCATGACAATTGTAGTTTGTGTTGCCTTCATAATCAATGGTGTTATCTTTATAGTTGTGAACAATCATTTTCTATTCTACTCACTCTTTATTTTGTTATTCTTCTCGCTTCTTTTTCTTGTTTTGTTAGCTTCTTTTCCTCCTTGAGTTTCTTATTTTTGTTTAGAATTTGAAGAAAAAATGGCATTCAGTGGTTCAAGTAATGCTTAATATTCAATGTTATTTTGAAATCAAAGCATTTAAGTTTTTATAAAATTTTGTAATATAGGTTGATTCTCAACAAGCAAATTTTTATTTATTGTATGTAAATTTTAATATTCTTTTTATGCATACTAATTTAATAATTTTTAGAATTTAAATAAAATTCAAATAGAATTAAAAGGCAAAGGAAGATTAAAAACAAAAATAATTAAAAATGAAAGGTTAATTCTCAAAAATAAAAATGTGAACAGACCTCGTCGATGAAAATAAAAATTTTACACAAAAAGTAATTTAATTTACATAAAAGTATCTTAATAATGGAGATATTAAAGCAAAAGTAATTAAGTTTTTTAGATTTTATACATTTAAAAAAAGTAGATTTTATTTTACGAAAGAGAAAAAAGAAACAGATTAATACAAAATAATTAGTATTTAAAATTTCCATAAGAAAATCATTATGAGTTTGTTAAAGTTTAATATGTAGGAATAGATTATATACGTAAACAATATTTGTAACATCCCATTTTAATAGTTTCAAACTACTAAACAGAACATTATATCATGATTTAACAAGCAGGTAGTTGGAATAAACTATACACGAGTTTAATACAATCATTCAAATAACTATATGAACCTTCAAGCATAAGTATGGTCTATACTAGAGAAAGATCGAATATAAAATCAAAAGGGGACTTTAATCCCAAGCTACACAAAACAGAAGTCTACAAAACGCCTCATAGCGACGAGTCAACTCTGATCCTGAAGGGGAGTATCCTTTTCTTGATCCTTTCCTGCACACATCACAACGTAGGTGATCATCGCAAAGAGAACATACACAAAGAAGGCAAACCAATACAAGAAGGGTAAGCTAACAATATAAATCAAGCAATTTAATTATAATTATTAGTAAGGAAAATTCACTTTATCATAGGTATTTAAGAGACCAACACAGAACAAAACAGTTACATAACCTTAGACTCGACATCTGGATTATGTAAGCAACTTTGGATCTCTTGGTGGCTTGCACTTGTGAAGGTTCCCAAACTCTGCAGAGTTTGGGCTCAAGGGGTTATCACCCAACCACTCCCAAGGTACTTGCGTCCATGACTGATCGGGTCCATAGACTAGGACCTCCTACTACTCCTCACGACATAGTCCATCATACTCTACATGAGTCTTAATGGACTATTGGAGCGTCAGGATGCCAACCAAATCTGAGTCCTTAAGTGCTTACACATACACTAC
>Ga0209589_1000861_pt1 | contig 46099 bp, 18 predicted proteins | sample CowpeawhiteBW_FD_187525 | JGI IMG/M metagenome (GOLD analysis project Ga0209589, IMG submission 187525) | Root nodule microbial communities of legume samples collected from California USA - Cow pea white BW (SPAdes) (version 2) | ecosystem: Host-associated > Plants > Roots > Nodule | place: USA...
TCCAGGTACGGGAAGTTAGGGTTTCAGTCTTTTAGGTGTTGTCTTGGCTGTTCTTGAGTGATTTACTGATTGCATGGATAAATCCTTCGTTTTGGTGCGATTAAATGCTTTGTATGCTTGGTTGGTTCGATATACATGGCTGTTGCAGTGAAGAACAGTGGCGAGACCTGTAAATCTCGCCCGAGCGAGTCAATCTCGCCTAGGCGAGATGAAATAGGGAGCTCGTCTAGGGCTATTGCACGAAAGGTCGCCCAAGCGACCTGCTTGAACTTTTGAGCGAGGGAACACCTCGCCCAGGCGAGAGGGGTCTCGCCTAAGCGAGATCCCGTGATGTTTCCTGAGTGCTCCATCGAACCCTCGCCTAGGCGAAGGGGGGGCTCGCCTGAGCGAGCACGTCTCACCTGAGCGAGACCCCTTAGCCTGAGCGAGGGATTGAGCGAGGCAGTGTGCTGTTTGGGTGTTTGTTTATTCTTGGATGATTGATATTGGTTTGGGTGGGAATTGTATGATGAGGAACATGTATATAATGGAGTATTATGCGTGCTTGGCATGAATCGCGAATTGTGTATGACGGGTTGGGCATGTTATTGGCATGTGAAATGTATGAGAGGTTTGGAACTAAAGGAACACGTTAATGATATGAGATGAGACCCTAGATTCATGGGGTGGTGATGATCAGAGGTATGGATTCAAAACCTGACGTGTACGAGGAATTAATCTCAGGAGTTGGTATGGAAATGTAAATATGATTTTAATATTCTCTTATTGCTGAATTATGAATGTGGTCCGTGTCAGCGTATAAATTCCTTGGGGTCTCTAGGTGAGACCTCCGGGGTTGCGCTTCAGTGGTCGGGACGTAATCCCATGGCCCATGTTAGTGGGTGTCCATGGTGGTGCCCCATCTGTATAACTAAGTAAGGATTCAAGGTAAGGACTGTATCCTGACACTCTAAGGAGCCAGTTAGTCTCACTTAGAGCGGACTGACTCCTGTGGTGAGAGTAGCAGGAGGCCTGAAATTCATTAAGGGCTAACCTTGTGGTGAGGGAGAATTGATTCATCGTAACATTTGTAACACATAGCTCGGGGGTGAGCAGCTCAGGTTCGAGCAGAGGTATCCACCACAAGTGCAAGCATCCGCTGAATCCGACTAAGTTATACATATCCGGATGAGTCGAGTCGAGTCGTAGTGTATTGAATGAAGAGTCATAACATGATTGGTTGTTATATGGATATGAGATGATGAAAATATATTTAACTGTATGATGGATATGTGTTGGCTCTAGCTTACCCGTTTTGTTGCATGATTGTGTTGTATGTGGCTGTTCTTCCTTGCGATGATCATCGACTTAGTTGATGGGAGCAGATGGGCGAGGTCCTCGTGGTCAACAAGGGAACGGCGATTCCGCTACCTAGCCATCTGGGCTGTAACTTATACTTCTTTCTGTCATGTTTCTTTAGGGCTATGGCCCCTGTACTCGTAGTTATTAGATTGTAAACTTCTAGTTGAATAGTTTTCTGCTTTTGTTGGCATCGTGGTGTGCCTAGTTTTGTAGGGGTGATGTTGGAAACCCCAGGACTGCGTGGTTATACTATCTTACGTGTGGCGTTTCCTTTAATTGCGTTTATAAATTAAATGGGACGTTACAGTGAAAGCGTTATTGATGTTTCAGCGACTTATTTTAAAAATTATGATGTTTTATTTTAGAAATAGCGTTTTCAAGCATATTGTGATTGAGAATGATATTGTTAGACACGTTGCAAATTATGTTGGTTAAGTTTAATATTTTTAAGAATAGTTTTAAATTTTAAGATAATGGAAATAAAATTTAAATTACAAATGAAAGTTGTAGTAGGGATAAAAAAAGTAATAAAAATAAATAAATAAATCATATAACCATACAAATATTACAAAAGGACATTATTTTTGAAGTTTGGGCACCCAAAAAAAATTTTCCTTTACTAATACATTTTTTTTTATATTATATGGAAATTATTTTGCAAATTTGTTAAAAAAATTTATAAGAAAAAAAAAATTTCTATTTTTTCTAAAGATCTAAATTGGCAAGTAATTTTTTCGTGAGTAATTATTTTCTACAAAATTATAAAATTCGTAAATATTTTTTACAAAATTTGTTACGAAAAGTATTTTATACAAAATATTTTGCAAAAAAATTGACAGCAATTTCCTGCAAATTTTTTTCATAACAAAATTTATAAATATTTTCTACAAAATAAAATTCAAAACAAAATTGACGGAAAATATAAATTTTTTTAATAGTCATAATTCTCAACATAGATTTCTCCCCATAATAGCAAGTGGTATTACAATTATATTTGTACACTCACCTCCATTACAACAAGATGTGTTAGAGTTCTACTTTCTCTGAACATTGGAAGTCAAAGATGAAGAAGAATGTCATAGATTCATGTCTTATCTACGCTCAGCACGAAGAAGAAGGAGAAGAATATGAATGCTTTCACAATTTAGGAATTCAAGCCAAACACCCATATTACTAGTACATACATCTCTCAAAAATTATAAAATATTCCAATGCATTTCAATTTAAGTGACACATATCCCTTACACAAATCCACCTCAATATCTCCAAAGAGTGTTCACCTCAATTTAAGAGAAAGAACATTTTTAATATCATTTAAGAAAATTGGAAATTTAAATTGATACTTATAAAGTATAGAGAAATCAAATTGACATTTTTAAACGAAAATGAAGACAAAAATATAATTTAACAAAAAAATATAATATTATAAAATATTTAAACACTATTTGTTTATATTTATAACATGGAGAAGTAAGAAATATCCGACAGTCTCCTGTTATTGATGATGAAAAACAATCAATAGAATTATTCTGTATCTTATTGTAATTAATATGTGAAATATTTACAAATTTATCTTTCAGATTAAACTCCCTTACTTCTTTTCTTTATGAGGGGAACATATATTTTTTTAAAACTAATAATTAAAAAATGGATTTAAAAATTTATTCATTAATGTCTTACTAAAAGTACGCATGTATCTAAATATACGCTAATATAGAAAGATACCACAGGGATTTTAAAATAGATATACTAGCTAAAAAATATTTTTAGGCACAAAAAATAACTTTACAAATTATCAATAATAAAAGTGTTATAGAATTAAAAAGAATATTTCAAATAAATCAAAAATAAAAAATTAATATTGTATTCCTAAGTGAATATATAGATAGACCTTCTCACACAATACACATAAAACACAATGTTTTTACAATCCATATCACCTCAAAACAAATTGATCATAACTAACATATATCATCAAAGTTTTTTAACTTAATATTTTGTATATGTATAATAAAATTAATTTTATATTTTAAAATTATATTTATACATTATTATATTATTTATATTAATTTTAGAAAAGAATTTCACAACTCTTTTTCTTCTTTCTTTCATTTCTCTCTTTCTCGTATCATATTGCATGTGTTCTATCTATATAAATACAATACAATACAAGTACGATTATACTCTCTATAATAAAGTCATCATTGAATACAATAAATAATATAGGATATAAGAAATGATTGATAATGATACACGGACAAAATATCAGGGATATTGGAATAATATTATTGACATAATATCTCTGGTATTGATTCTAATAATTAGAATCACAACTTTCTCTAACTCATCTCTTTCTTACCTTCCCCTCTTATTTGAATTTTCACACCGTTTTCAAAATTTAAATTACACCACAATGAAATTGAAGAGTTAAGGAACATTTAGGATCGATCAATTTTTTCTTATAAGTAAGTTCATTTTTACCTTTTTTTAAGCAATCAATTTTCCTTTTGCATGTAATAAATTTGTCTCCTATGTAGCACTGGGAGATGATAAATTTATCCTTTTATAAATAGGTTGGAAGTGAACAAATTATATTAGAAAAATTATGATAAACAGTGAAAGAATTGATTCTCTTTTAAAGAGGAAGGCTTGTGATAAAGATGAAAAAAAAATGCATCTACATTAACTAAACTTAAGAAGTAATTTTTATATAAAAAATCTAATTTAACAACCCTGAATTTTTTGTCCAAGTTCTATCACTGATCACAAATAGTTCAAAGCATATATTATTATAATTTTATTATAGCACAACATATAATTAACTCATCATCATATATCTCTAGATATATTTTATAAAATTCGTCAGTAAAATGTTCATCAATAAGTTCTATCCACAAATTGTGAAATTCGTTAGTAATTTATCAACAACCTGATAAAGTTTAGTTATCCAACAATCAATTCCTAAATTTGATGGACACAATGATCATTGGACAATGTTGATGGAAAACTTTCTACGATCAAAAGAGTATTGTAGATTCGAGGAGGATGGGATTTCTGTAACAACAGAAGGTACTGTTTTAATAGAAGGTCAGAGAAATCTCTTAGAAGATTAGAAGCTAAAGGATTTGAAAGCAAAGAATTCTCTGTTTTAGGATTTAGATAGTTCAATTCTTGAAACAATTCTCAACAAAGACACAACCAAAAGTATTTGGGATTTGATGAATAAAAAACTCCAAGGTACAACAAGAGGTAAGAATGTGCAATTGTAGGCTCTTCGAAGGGAATTTAAGCAGCTTGAGATGAAAGAAGGTGAATTAGTCAATGAGTATTAGCGAACTCTTGCCATTGCTAAAAAAATGAAAACAAATGGTGAGGTCAAGGAGATGCTAAAGTGGTCTCTAAGATATTGTGATCCATGACTTGTAAGCTTAATAATATGGTGTGAACAATTGAGGAGTCTAAAGACACGAGGACTTTAACTCTTGATGAATTACAAAGCATCCTACTCGTGGATGAATTGCATATCAACAAGGATTCTCTGTTTGAAGAAACACAAACCCTGAAAATATCATCTGGAGATCAATCTGGTCGACACGGATGCGGCACAAGAAGCTTTTTATTGGATGCAGAAGGGACGAGGCATGTCGTCTGTTAACAGATCTACAGTGAAACGTTTCAATTGTCATAAGTTGGGACATTTTCAATGGGTGCCAAAGGAATGATTCAAATTATGTAGAAACGCAAGACAATATATTCTTGATGGCATATGCGAAAGGAGTTTCAACCATGAAGAGGGACACTTGGTTTCTTGACAATATGTGGAAAGAAGGATTACTTCATAGATTTAGATGACAATTACAAGGATAATGTAAAGCTAGGCAATGGTTCTAATTTGGCTATGATTGGAAAAGGCAATTAAGGTCGAGTGAAAGAAATTTTGTTAATTATCACAATAGTGTATTATTTACAACAATTGAAAACGAACCTAGTAAGTATTTAGCAGCGAAAGGTTGTCATTTCCATTTCAACATGAGTAGTGCAAAGTCTATCATCCTGAAGGGGGTTTGATTATGGAGATAAAAAAAATCTTCAAATCGAATGTACATGTTTAATGTTGTATGCTAGCCGATAACATCAACTTGTTTTAACACAATTACGAAGGGCTTAGTACAACTTTGACATTGTAGTATGTGCACTTAAGCTTCAAAGGTTTACAAATTCTGGAACATAAAAGAATAGTGAATAGGCTACCAAAGATTAACTCTCCTTTGAAGTTATGCAAATATTGTCTCATGGAAAGCAGCAGAGAGATCCTTTTCCAAAGAAAAGTATTTGGAGAGCGTCACAAATTCTTCAACTAGTTCATGCTTATATATGTGGGTAATCAATCTTATCTCCAAAAACGAAAAGAGGTATATGCTTACCTTTATTGATGATTTTAGTAGAAAAACATAGGTCTATTTTTTAATTGAAAAATTCGAAGCCCTTGTTGTTTTCAAAAATTTTAAGACTCTGGTAGAAAAAGAAGCAGCAGAGAGGTCCTTTCCAAAGAAAATTAGTTAGGGAGCGTCACAAATTCTTCAACTAGTTCTTCAACCTTTTATTCTGATATATGTGGGTCAATCAATCCAATCTCCAACAAGAAAAAAGAGGTATATGTTTACCTTTACTGATGATTTTAGTAGAAAAACATGCATCTATTTTTTAATTGAAAATTTTGAAGCCCTCGTTATTTTCAAAAATTTTAAGACTCGTGTAGAAAAAGAAATAACTTTTTCTTTTAAAGGTTTACACACATATTATGGTGGAGAATTTACTGTTGACAAAAGAAGAAGATGGACATCTTACTTAAATAAAGAGTTTTGATGATGATAACTTATGGAGAAGTGTAGAAGACTTATTGATGATTCATGGAGAAATGTTGAAGACTTAAAAAATGCTTGGATTTAAGAGATACATTGAAGACTTAAGAGTTTAGTTGTTGAAGTTTTATAATATGTGTATCTTATTTAAAATAATTAAATTATTAGGTCAAGAGTCAAAAGGCAAAACCCCATTAGCAGAACACTAAGAGAGTTTTATTTATTTGCAAAACTCACTGGAATATTCGATTATCTTAGTAAAAAAATATTTTTGAGAAAAATCATTGTGATAATCGATTATTAAATGCAGTTGTAACTTAACTTTTCATATTGTTAACCTAATTTCGAAAGTGACTTCTATAAATGACGATGAGAGTTCCCTTTACAAAGAATAGAAGTTAGAGAAATCTGAGTACTTGAAAACTCTTTATGGAAATGCTTTGAAAAACTTAGTATGGGTAGAACGATGATGATTGTTTTACAACAACATTTTCCCAACAAGTGTACTGGTACGTAGTAGTATCAACAAGTGTCATATCCACATTGATTTAACAAGTATATTGGTAGTTTGATTTTTGGGTTTTATGTTTGTGATAGAGAGTGCAAGTAAAAATAGATAGTAGTTATTAGATAGATTGAGTGGAGTAGAGGCTATAAATTGATTTCGTCTCATCGTCTTCTACTACATCGTTAGCATCTTGTTTACTTAATTTGCAAATCATTCAATGTCCTAGGAGTACTCTTTCTATGTAAATCTAGGTTCATCCGTGATACATTAGAACCTAAGGACTTCAAATCCACTATGATTCAGCAACTTCTGGTAGAATGAGTCTTTGCTTTAATGTGCAAGACTCTTTCCTCCAGCATCCACTCTAGTATGCCATGGAGCATCTAGTACACGTATGATGATTTGATTGGACCACGGTTTGAGACCGGTTTCTCAACTCATAATCTAAACCAGTTAAATAGATGAGTGATCAAGTCATCATTAAGCATAAATCAAACCGTAAATAATTGAATGAAAGCAAAGATAAATACCCAAGGAGTATAAGTGAATAAAATCAAAATTGATTACATCAAACCTGGACACAAGGGAGTTCAACTACTCATAGAATATTACAATGCAATTGCAGCATCATCTACACATAAGATTTACACTAAGAGCACCTCACTCGGGCCTCACATACCTTATTCTATCCTTTGTGTTATTCAAAGGAGGTGTTCATTTCTTGTGGATTCAAAAAAGGTGTTTCTTCATCTTTTGTGTGATTCATTAAAGGTGTCTTCATCCTTCAATGGAGGTGTTCATTCTTTGTGGATTTCAAGGGAGGTGTCATTCATCTCTTGTGACATAAAGAAAGGTGTTTTCAATCCTAAACTGCTTTTATTGATATTTATAATTTTAGTTTATTTTTAGTGTTTAGTTAATCCCTATTTAGAGAGATTAACAATTGGACTAGAGTCTTTTGATCTAAACAAGTATAAAATACATTGTGCAATTTTTTCTACCCTGCTCTCCTTGTTTTATTGTGATTATTAAAATAAAATAAAAGATTAATTGAACTTTGATATTAAAAGGGAAATCTTTTAAAAGCACATTTTTTATTAACAAACCAATTCACCCTCTATTGGGTGTTATCCAACACGAACATTCCGTTGTGCGATTATAACATTTTCATCATAGGAATTCAAAACCTTTTATGATAAAACAAGAACCAAGCTTAATGATAAAATTCTACTTTGTGTCATACTTGGAGTTAGTGAAGAAGTGAAATCTTATCGGCTTTATGATTCAATTTCCAAAATGATTATAATTAGTAGAGAAGTACTTTTTGAAGAGAATGAAAGATGGGCATGGGATGCAAAATATCAAGAGGATATTGCTTGTGATCTGAAATGGGGTGATGATGAAAGGGTGGAAGTTAATGAAATAGAAGAATTGGATATTGAAACAACAACATCAGAGGAACATATTTCTGGTAGTTAAACAAGTTCTTCTTTAGATGGAGAATGAGATAGAAGGCCACCATCATGGTTGAAAGATTGAGACAAGAGAAGGGTTGTCTGATGAAGATGAAATGCATTTTGTTATGTTTGTTGCTACTATTGGTCCTATTTGTTATGAAGATGCAGTAAAACGTGAGAATTGGTGAACAACAATGGATGTCAAAATGGAAGCAATAGAAAAGAATGGGACTTGGAAGTTGATTGAATTGCTTGATGGAGCAAAAAAGGTTGGAGTAAAATGGATGTACAAGACCAAATTGAATGAAAAGCAAGAAGTGGATAAGTATAAGGTGTGTCTTGTGGTCAAGGGTATTGCTCAACAATATGGCATAAACTATTCTTAAACTGGTGCAGTGGAACTGGTTGATTACAACCCCATCCAACAGCTAGTAGATGTAATGACAAAACCTCCCAAGTTGAATATTTTTCAGAAGTTTCGAGCTTTGATAGGAGTTTGTGTTGAGATTAGCATAAACTAAATGCTTTTAGCATTTAGTTTAAGGGGGGAATTGTTAGCATTTAGTCAATAATTTAGTAGTTTTGTAGCAAAATAATATCCCTAGTTCTATGGAATTCTTTTAGTTTCTTAAAGAAGTCTCTTGTTAGTGAAAGGAAGTTAATTAGAAATAATATGCTTAATTTTTTTATTTTTCTATTTTTCGATGTATAACTATGTAATACCCTTGAGCAATTCAATAAAATAAGAGAGCACTTTCTTGCGTTGTTTCTTTTATTGTGTTTTGCTTTGTTACTTTATAACCAACACATTTATTACTGATAAAAATATTTATTTGTAATTTAAATTCTAAAATTTGTCAATACAAATAAATTTGTTTTCATAGATAAAAATTCATCGAAATACCAAAAAAAAATATTGTAGTATTATCATCATTTATAACTCCATAGTACTTTTAGACTTTGAGAAAATTTTTCAGTCCTCACTTCTTCTCATCTTTTAATTACCTTCAAAATTAGCTATTATATCAAACATATTGACATAATCATGGTAAAACCTTAGTAAAAACATGAATATCGTTATTTTTGGTAGTAATACCTAAATCAAGTTTATTAAGAGTCCTGATTAGTGTTGGGAATAATCCAAGTGTGAGTCAAAAGTCACACATTGGATAGAATAGACAAAGTTAAATACTATATAATAACAAAAACCCATAACACCATTATCTTAAGATTTTAGAATAAAAGTGATATCAAATGTCTTATATGTATAAAAACAATGTCATATATATATATATATATATATATATATATATATATATATATATATATATATATATATATATATATATATATATATATATATATATATATATGCATAATCATAATCTCTCTATAACAATAACCCATATGAAACATAACTCAACAGTGATATCACAGTCGATGATTCGGAATGACTGACCACATAATTATAACAAAAAAAGGGGTCACTCAGAAGAAAATATATCATATGAAAAAAGAAAAGGGATTGGTGCTTAAGGAAAAATTGTTAGAAATAGTCCGGAAAAATTGTTAGAAATAGTCCAAATATAAATCAAAAGTTCCACATTAGATAAAATATCAATATCATATATGCATAATCATAATCTTTTTATCATCATATAAAATATATATATATATATATATATATATATATATATATATATATATATATATATATAACCCATCAACTAGTGAATAATGAAAATAGAAACGCAAAAATTTTTTGGTACACCAAAAAATTAATATAATCAAAAAATATAAACGCAAAATTATGAAAACAATTGTAGCATTTTTTGGTACACCCAAAAATTAACAGCATTCCCAATTCCCTCCCACGCCAAAACCAAAAACCGAAAACCAGAATAACGAAAAGTAACCGCCCACGGTTTGGGAGTATCCACCATTGTACAGTCAAATATCATCCGTACGGATACCGATGTAGCATATTCACGGCACAAATTACTGCATACATACATATATTTAATGCACGTACGAAAATTACTTCTTAGATTTATTACTAATTATCAAATTATTTAACGATTACAGAGAGTAAAAATAATTTATTTCTTATTTGGTTTTGGAAATGAAAATAAATTTTAATAAAAAAATAAATTGATATTTTCTATTTAAGATATTTAGAGCAGAATTTATTCTGAAATTGGGAGAATTCATAATGTTATTTCTTAGCTTGTATTCTTCTCTTTGTTTATTTTAATAAAATACTAGCTAATACCGGCGTTGTCGCGCCTTTATATTCGCACTTTTTAAGATCAATAACAAATATATAATTTTCAAAATAGTTGTTAAATATAAAATTATAAAAAAATAAGATATGTAAAAAAATATTAAATGATGATTTAAGACAAAAGAGATTTATAGAAAAATGATTAAAAGTAAATTATTTATAAATTAATTAATTTTTAAAATAATTAAGGATAAAACGGATATTATGAAATGTGGACACAAAAAGAGGAATCCCATTTATTGTTAGAAAAATTATTAAAAGTAAATTATTTATAGAATAATTAATTTTTAAAATAACTAAGGGTAAAACAGGTATTATGAAATGTGGACACAAAAAGAGAAATCTCAGTTATTGTTAGAAAAATGATTTTTATGATGTTTTGGTAGGTGAGCGGAGAAATTGACGAAGAATAAACATAATTTAGAATTACTTAGCAAGGAAGAATATGAAAATAGTTTTAAAATGGTAAAATTTATTGTTTTATTATATATATAATGAATTAAATTAAATATTTATTTAGAATTTAATTTTTATGTATTATATATATATATTTCTATATTTGTAAGTTTACTTAGTGAGATATCAACAAAATAGATTCTGCATTTAAAAAAATGAGTTTCGATTGTAACCAAAGTCGAAGTAAAAGATTATTCAGATTTTTTTTTAAATGCTTATTAGGCCTCAGTTGTTCTATAATTCAAACAATAGGTCTTTAATTTCTACCTTGGTTGTGAACCAATGAACCAAATCCGAATAAAAAGTTCATTTCTGATTTAATTTTTAATGATTATTACGTCTCGGTGCCTATAGAACCAATGTAGTAAAGCTTGATTATGCCTCGGTATTGAACAAGGCATAAACGACACCCTTCTTTACTTTGGCAGGATATGTCTTAGGTGTTAAACCGAAGTCAAATAGTCAAAATAATTGCGGCTGAAACCCTTCTCTACACTAGTGTTAGATTATAAGTTAATCACAAATCATATCAAATACAACTTTTAAAATAGGTATTTTAAAAAATGCTTCATATGTTATTGTATGTATCGTGGTGGTGTGAAAATGATTAACAATAAATGAATCTTAGTTAATTTCATTCTTTTAACATTACTAGAGAATATCCCGTAATTAATTATAAGGATAAAAAATAACTAGTCATATAGTAAAAAAATTAGATATCAATTTTTAAACTGAAAATTAGTAATTAAAATAGTTTATAAATTGGTTTATAAATTTGTCATTATAATGAATTGGTCTTTAAATTGGTTACTAATATTAGCTACCAAGACTTTGGTTACTAATATTAGCTACCAAAACTTTGGTTACCAAAAAATTAGTTTCTAAATTTGTTCCACTAGTGATCAATTTAGTTACAAATTTAAAAACTAATTATTTTATAGTTATGATCTTCATAGCTAATATTAGTGACCAATTCACTACCGTGATCAATTTAGAAATTATTTTAGTTACCAATCATTTTTAATTTATAAATTGGTATCTAAATTAGTCAATATAGTGACTAATTACTTTTTGTCATTAAAATTGGTCACGAATAATAAATTTTCTTGTAGTGTAATATATTTATATTAAAAGGAAAATATTATAATTAAGTTTATAGTAAATAAGTTAAATAATATTTTTTTTCTATAATTTCCATAAGAAGTTTATTAAACAAAATTTAAAATTCATCAAAATATATTTCTAATAAATATCTCAACGAGATAAAAATTACTTTGATAAAATTTACAAGTAGTTTATCAGAATAAATTTGAAAATTATAAAAATGATTAAATTACTTCAATAAATAAAAATATTTTTTAAAAATCTCTTTTATTTGCATTTTTTTATCAAAATTAACCAGGATACTCTCTTGTTTTTTACCAGAAACATATAAGCTCTTTTTTTGTTACAGAACATAAAACTTTATACTTTTTGTTTGTTCAAAATATAAAAATACACTGTAAGAACTCTTAATACATTAATTTCTTTATGTATTTAACGTAACTTAAAAAAGTAATGATTAACAGTTTTATATTATTTTTTTATTGTTTTAAATCTTTGTGCTGTATGCACCTACTTAACAATTTAAAGTTCAATATCGAGGCTTTGATAGTAATTTTTCATTACCTAACTGTGTAATAATCATTTACCATGGTATATATATATATATAACAATATATATAGGGGATTTCCCTTTTTGTGTCCACTTTTCAAAATACTGATTTTACCCTTTAAATACAATAATTTATTAAATTTTAAAAAATTGACCGTTACTCTTACAAACTTTTTATAAAATCAATATCTCTGCTTCTTCTCTTCTTCTTTATTTATCAATGATTATTCTTTTATTTGTTCTGATATATTTCACTTTATTTTTAATAAATATAATTTTAATATATATTAACTTAATACCATTATAATATTATCACCTACTAATATAATATCATGCATATTTAAAAAATCATATACACAGGCGTGATAGCGCCTGTGTTACGCTAGTATATATATATATATATATATATATATATATTTATAATATTTTATTTTTTATATACACTCTTTCAAAATGAAAAGCAAAATTTAACCCCTAATAGGGTAAATCCTAGTGTTGATAGGACTGCTTGCAGTAAAACACTGTCTTTCCTTAAAAAAGAAAAAAAAAATAGAGAGAAAACACTTTCTTTTTTTTTTCATCGTCTTCTTCTTCGATTCTTCCTCAACCGTTATTTTCACACGCATAATTTCCTAGTAAGTTTCTACTTTTGTTATTTTTGAGCCTGCTCTGCATTTATCATGCCTTTTATATATTTACACATGTTTTCCTTATGTATGTTTCTTGATTAATTTTACTCAAATTTGTTTCAGTGAAAGACGACTTTGGGCATCAGAATTCAATATCTGAGATATATATCGTTAACTTGCTACGCCAAAAGAAGATAAGAAATTTTGGTGGAGGTGGGAACCCTAGTAGATGGGGAGAGGAAAAATTCCCATTCAAAAAATCGAGAATTTGACGAACCGGCAAGTAACTTTCTGTAAGAGAAGAAATGGGTTAGTGAAGAAAACTAGAGAACTGTCTATTCTCTGTGATGCAGAAGTTGGAGTCATTGTGTTTTCCTGCACAGGCAAACTTTATGAGTATTCAAACACCAGGTAATTAATCTCAATTTCTTTTCTCTTTCGCTTTCTTTAACATCTATATTTCTGAATCAATGCTTCATATTCTTTTTATTTACCCCTTTTTCTTTTTCTTGTGGGGAAGAGGGGGAAGGGAAGAACTTGCACATACTCATATATATGATTTTTTGGTGAAAGCTTAATCGAATATAAAGATACATGTTCAGTTTAATCTGGTTTCTGTGGTTTCAATTTCATTCATCTGAAACTGAAGTATCTGAAACGAATGAAATCTGGTAATAATATGATATATCTGGGAATCTGTTATCGGAACTTGAACATGGGGTTGCAGAAAAGAAAACCTTTTCTTTGATGATAGTACACTTCAAGCAGTGTTTATAATTTTATATATTTATATATCAATATTAACACATCAAACCTAGTGAGTTCTCGTCATATTTTTAACCGTGAAATCTTCAAGAAAGAAAAATGTTGTTCTAGATAAATGAGTTACTTTGTGCAGTAATTCATGCATCTATTTACCTGAATTTCAAACCAACAAGAACGATCTTCATCCCTAGTGTAAAACCTAATGACTTCTCTTCATAATAATTAAAAAAAATAATCATACTTTCGTCCTTACTCCTTACCCCACTCAGACAAAAATTCTGAAAAAGAAAAACAGTACACTGGGAAGCTTATCGTTATCTTCTGCATTCTCCATATATCTCATCTCTCCGACAAGATATGAATTCTTGTCTAATTTGTTTTGAGACATTTTTTCAGCATTCAATTAATTTTTATACCAGTAAATTATACATACACTTACCTATATATTTTTAATGTAACGTAGATCAAGAAATACTAAAAACAGTGGAATCTAAAGTAAATATACATATATCAAACATGAAGTCGAATTGGTAACCGTTTGTTTGTATATGCAGAACTTTCCTCTGAAATATTATCTAGCAGTAATAGATATACTTCACAATCATCAATACAAGTTTATATAGCGTACTTATTCTATATGTTCTTTATTAGTTTCATATTTGATATATCTTATCTTCTATATTTAAAGTTGATACTAAGACATATACATATGTTGTCTGTGTCTTCAAGGAACTCGGTTTTGACAGTTTAGTTAAAGGAAATTGATCTTCATCATTTACTTAATAGGAAATTATATTTTTAAGTTATATTTTGCTTCTAACTTTTTAAGAGCTATAATCTATGATCAATTCTTGATCTACCAATTTTGGTAACTAGTTCTACCCGTATTTGACACTCTTGATCTGTGAACATCATGGTGAAAAATGCATAATCCTGAGAAATCTTAAAACCTGTACTTTTTTCAGGTCACTTAAACAGTCCACAGTATTAATTGTTGATTGTCTCAATCATTACTTAACCTTCATTTTTCTGTATCTGGGTCAGCCCTATCTTGGTTTTGGTTCTCCTCAAGTTGCAGTAGTAAAATATACATAATCCAGATTCATGTTTATGTCATTTACAATGTTCCAGTCTTCTCATTAAAAAATTAAATTTCTTCATTATTAGAAAATAAATAATGTTATAGATTGATCCTTACAGTGCTAATAAGGTTCATGAGTTTATTTAGGAAATCAATTCAAATGTGCCTGGAAACTTGTATGGTTTTTTAGTTGATAGTGTCAGTCCCTTTAACTCATGTTGAGCTTAATATCATTTCGTTTCACTTTAGCTTTATAATGAAGTGCATTATGATTCCAACATATTTAATTGAATGTGAAAGTTTGATATTATGGTATTTAATGTATGATGCTCTTTCCCATAAGTTATTAGTCTTTTTAAGTCTTTAAAAATAGATAAATTCATGCTAAATGGCAACCCCTTTTTAACTCTTTTGAGGTTAATATGGATTTTTTTTTTACTTTGGTTACATTGAATAGTATATTATATATGAGTCTAACATCGAATATAATAATAATAATAAATAATAATAATAATAATAATAATAATAATAATAATAATAATAATATTTAAAGCATCTCACTCTCTCACCTAATAACCTTTCTATATAATCACAATTCGAGTATATCTCGCAAATTCTTTTCATATGGTGAACTGTTTTTAGATTTCATGTACGTAGCTTATATCGACAATATTAATTAATGAATTATATAATACTTTGAAAAAAAAGTGTATATTTTCGTTATTTTCCTTCTTTTTTGTCAAATTAAACTTTTTGTTAAATTTTAATATCCATATATATAGTTCAGAAGTTTATAATTCCTAAAACTTATTATCATTCTTAGACAGTGTTAGTGATTACATTTTTTGTTAGGGTGTGTGATTAAATACAAAACTAAATATTTTAAAATAAGTTCTTACTAAATAATCAAAACTAATGGCCAAATGTCTTGATTGTTTGGAACATTGCAATTAGGATCTCGTACTTAACCTTGACGAAACCCTAATAAAATGTGACCCGGGATTCAATATAAAATTAAAATTTAGGGGTATTATTACAAACCATTAGTGGACTTACTGGCATTATTTAGCCTCTTTTTTTTCTGTTTAAGATTACCATTCATTATTAGTCAATGAAAATGTACATTGCCACCTCTTTTTTATAGCTCTTCCAAAGTTTTTAATCTTGTTATTTTAAATAATTGAAAAAAGAATAGGTTAACACAATACTTTCTAAGTCCCTTATAAACTATTCCTTACAAAAGAAAAATATATACATGTTTAAATGTTGATACCCTAAACCATATTCCATGTCCATTATTCCTATAAGTTGACTTGAAGATTATATGTTTATTCTTTTATTTCTTGTAGTTTAAAAATAAGGATTTTCAACACACATTTTGAGCCTTTAGATATGATATGAAATAAATCGTTAGGCAAAAATATGATAAAAAGCAAGGTTCACTATGAAAATTATGAAAAATGAGAAAATCATGTCAAGATGACATGAATTCATTGTGAAGAAGTCGTGTTACTTGACATGATTTTTGACTCACTAAAGTGAAGTCGTGCTTGCATGACAAGACTATACACTAGTGCAAAAAAGATGTTTCTTACAACATCCTTTTGATGGCATTTAACAAGTCATCATAGTAAAAAAATGTGCGGGGACAAAATTACATTTTCTTTGAATTTTTTAACGACGGTTAGCTAAACAATCGTTGTTAAAAGTGGAAATGATGACGATTATACATAGAATCATCCTTAAAAGTGGGATAGGTGAGAAATCATGACATTTATATAAAGAATCATCTTTAAAATTTTCTTGGGATGGAGAAGCAACGATGGTTTCATAGAGAATTGTTGTTGAATATGTAGTACTTTCATGAAAAAAAGGTGCGTTTCTTTCCCCTGTTTGACTATCATTTGAGTATTTCCTCTTCCCCCTACACCTTCATTTTCTCTTCCCTCTATAGTTTCATTTTCGCTTCCTCCTACATTTTCATAGTCAATGCTACCCCATCGCAAACTTTTGCTAGTTGCGAAGTGCTGTTTGTTTCACCTCACGACGCAACTTTCCATCGCACCGTGCTGTAAAACCCACATTGTGAGGCTCCTTCGCAAAGCTCTCTGCACCACGCCTTAAAATCCCTCATCACGAGTCTCCTCTTCACCTATCATTGGTACTTCACATTTCTCGAAGGATTTTGTTTACTTGTTTCTAATTTATCTCTATGGTTTCACATGCAAGCAAATGGTGAACCCCTGAAAAACTTATGTGCCTTTGTTAACACTCAGATGGAGATGCTTTTATGCTCTACTCTAGTAGGTTTGCCTTTGTTAATCCCGTTGTGATATGCAATATGTGTTTTTTTTTCTTTGGATGACTTTTAACGACAATTCAAGAATAACCATTTTCATTTGAAACTTATTATGGAAGTTATTTTAACAGTCGTCGTTTTTGTCGGACTTTTAACGATGATGACTTATACGACAGTTCAAAACCCATGGTTGGAGAGTTGTTTTAACCATCTTTGAAGGCGCATTCTGTAGTAGTTTTAGTGCATTGTAATTTCTTTTAAATTGAAGTCGTGCTTAAATGGCACGACTTCAATGTGCGTGATATAAACTGAAGTTTTGAAAGGATGACACAACTTCAATTATGTAGTATTTTAATACACATAATGATACGATCCTAACAAGAAATATGATGATATATTTTTACTTTACATTTCTTCTGTAAAAATAATCAATATAATTAGAATAAAAAACACAAAATAAGATTGATATGGAATGCACTACAATCTAGCATATCGATAAGTAAAGGAAAATTGGTCCCTCTTAGATAAGAATCAAGGGTAGACTCCATAATAAAAAAGATTGATAAGTCAAGACGCCACAATCAAGATTGATAAGTCGAGGAAGATTTGTCACAAAAATGTTAGTCTTTGATAAGAATAATCCAAGAACCAAGAAAATCCTCTCTTAAAGAAATAATTTCATTAATGACTAAAATGAGTACAAATGTTCTGAAAATGCGAATAAATAGATTTTTCTAAGATTCTAAAGATATGCCTAATAGTAAAGGCCCAACAACCTACTTAAGAAAATAAAAACTGAAAAAATTACAAAAGATATAAAAAAATTATCAGAAGATATCAAAGATATAAAAAAGTAACAAAAAAATATCAAAAGATAAATTGAAACAATTTGCGTAGTCTCGTCCAACAAATTTACATAATTAAATTTAATTATCTAAATTATTTTTTAATTGTGTGATTTTTATCTCTTCATGTCCTTTTAATGTTATAAGCACTTAATGTTTTTCTCCACAAAATTGTTTATTTCAAAATATAGGACTATTCTATCAAATATAATAATTACTCTATCAAATATACATTAAAACAATATATGACAAAAAAACAGTTTATGAACAAAAATGTTAGAGTAATTTGATTGTGTATGGTAAATATAATATATTTTCTTGATAATCGAGTACGAAATTAAATGGCTATAAACATGTACTAAAGAGTTAGCACTCTATAAACCTTGTTAAATTAGGATAGACTTGTGAAAACTGATATGATTTTCATTGAAAATCTTAGAAACTTCACAGATTTGTAAGGTGAAGATATGTCATATATAGCAGACTAAGAAAGAATTAACAAAAATGTGCAAATACAGTATCAAATGTTAGGATAAGAAATCTATAGTAAAAAATATGTAATTTAATACTATTGTCATATCTATATATGAATTTTATGTAAAATAATTGTCATATCTAGAGTAAAGTTTAGTTACTTTTTTTGTTATGACATTAAAAAGAAAATAATGTGTTTTGATTGTCTTGTCAAAACTAAAGGCATATAAAATTATGTACTTATTATTTGATAAGAGACTGAAACAATATTATTTTTCATTAAGATAAAAATTAAAAGTAAATAAAACTTTGTAATTAAGAATAAAAAAATTGTCAATTTTTTAAATTAAAATATATTTAAGTCTTCCGACAAATTCATTATTAGTTGTGATTCAATAAATTGCTTCAAATAATAAACATACACACAAAAATGGATTATTTCTGCAATGATTGTTACTTTGATGATGAGTATGGTAGAGGAAGATAGTGACATTTATAAAGATTCTAACGTTTTAGTTATTTTTATATCAGCATGAAAAATTATATTAGATTTGGGTACATAGAGCACCTCAAATTATACTATTAAAAACAATGAAATGAAGAAAATTGATATTTTGATATTATAATTTTACATTCAAAATTTGCATATTTTATAGTTTTATAACAAAATAAAATAGAAAAACTATGAAATTTCTAATTTTACAGAAAAAACAACAAATTATAAGTCAGCTAAAACTAGACATCATGAATTCATTACCTAAAACAGGCTTCATTTTAGACATTAAAATACTTCAATATGAAGATGAAAATTCTCAATTGCCAACACTTTTCAGTGAGACTTTTCTTCAATAATGAAAACTTATATCCTTCTTACACCTTTGGTTGATCACATTCAAGATTATCAACATTTACATATTTTTCTTACCAAATTTATATCACCTAAACTAAGAATGCATGCAATAAACTTGTTCATTTTTCATTTTTTATTTTTCATGCAATTAATAGTTATATTTATTAACAACATTTTATTCAATATAAGAAAACAACAAATTTGCTTCCAAATATTAATGATAATCAAATTGCGACATTAGTAGAGTCCACTTCACTAACTTTCATGTGATGTAAAAAATTAATTTTACGAAAATTTAAAAAAATAAAATTATATTTAAATGATTTAGGTGTTGATACAGTTGGTTTATCATTTTTTAATAAATAAAAATATTTATATAAGTGTTAAACTAGTATTGATAACTAAAATAATAAATAAGATTAGCATTGATCTAGTTTATACTAATCATATTTATTTTTAGTATTTATATTTATTTGAATTAAAATCAATTAAGTTGACACTAATTTTATTTTTTATTATTTATTTAAGTTAGTGTAAATTTTTTTATCAACTACAAATTGTATACTTATACTAGAACCTTAAGGTGCTCTGATTCATTTACATAGTATATACCTAAGTTATTTCTCATTTACATCATATATTCAATATTTTTTTTATCAAAAACCCGACATCATGATGTTTGTTTGCCATATATCCAAAAATCTCATATGATTGACAAATAAGGAATAATAAATAAACAAACCTACTACAACCCCTTAAAAAATCTGATTATTTGTTGAATGTTTTCCTTTCTTTTTACAAACCTTGGTACCCCTACCTTGTATATATGTTTTGCATCTTTGATGGCATGTTGGTAAGGTCTGATGTGTTTTCCTTGCCAATACTATATGAAATCTGTTTTCTCATATGGAGTTTTTAGTTTGAGATTATGTTGTCTTCGTTTTGTTATGTTTATGTAATTCTTTCCACGTAGTTCTCAATTTTGATCTTGTAGTTCCTGAGTACCTATATAAAAATCAGACCAGAAATTCAACTATTTACCTATGTTATATATATGTTCGATTAAAGCGACATCACTAATGCAGAACAAAAACATCACAATAGGATATTGCATCGGTTCCTGAAGAAACGATGTGATAAAATGGTGGCAATTTCGTAAATATTGAAAATCATATTACATCGGTTGTTAGGTCCAATCGATATAATAGCTCCTAAAAAAACATATCAATGTTTTATTTCTTTTATAGAAAAATGTGAAACTATATCGGTTGTTTAGTAGAATCGATGTAGTGTGCCTTTTAATGCATTCACACTCTCTTCTCTTTTGTTTCTAGAGCTTTTCGTGCTCTTTCATGTCCTCGTGTTCTCTTCTCCGTTCTCACAGTTCTCTCCATTTCCTTTCTATTCTCTTTTCCAGAATCTTCATTGTTGCATTTTCCTCTCTTCATAAGAACATTCGCTAAGTCCTGCGTTTTGGCTTTCCATTCTCGCCCTAGCTCTCACTCGTCGTAGTTGTTGCATTCTACAAGAACGAAGCCCTTACTATCATTGAGAAACATTGTTGCTTTCCTCTCTTCCTGCTAGTTTCAATGGCGCAGCCTTTCAACGCTAAGAAAAGCCTATATACCGCACCGCAACGACGGTGCGAAGGAGGTGTTGTCGTCGTTATGCAAAAGAGGTATCATCGCTACCATGCAAAGGAGGTGTCGTTGCTGTAGTGCGAAGGAGGCACAACCCTTAACCATTTTCCTCTCTCCATTCGAAATTTTGCACAATTGTGGGTTTTGGGTCTCCATTATCTCCCTATAAAAGCTTCTCTCTCACCATCGGTATCGTCGTTGTAGCATGCAAGAAACACCATCTTATGCCGCTGTTGAGATGTCTCCATCCACCGGCATTGGTTTTAGATTTATCCTCCCTCATCGCACTTGTTTCACCGTTGCAGGTTCTTCACACTAAGTTGTTGTGTTACGAAAGAGGTTTCGCAACACCCTAGTGTTAGAATCACACAGTGAAATATTTGTCTTTGGACAAAATCCAAGAGAGAGGTGAATTATTTTCTTAATACAAATTGTGCTTCAAATTTTCCCTTAAAAGTTTTTCATTCAATTAATTTTTTTACTCTTATTTTAATAACTTCAGTAAAATAAAGAGAGTAAAAAATAGAAAATTCATACACAATTATTATATACTGTTTCAAATCAAAAGAACTACGTGTAGTTGTTAATCTCTCTAAAGAGGGATTAACTCAAACACTAAAATAAACCAAACTTATAATCATAGAAGAAAGAGTTTAAGGTTTAGAGAATACCTCTTTTAAAGACACAAGAAATGAAAGACACCTTTTTTGGATCACACAAGGAATGACTACCTCCTTTGATTCACACAAAGGATAGCAACACTCAATCACTCAAGAACCCACTTGGTGAAAGTTATCACTATACCCACTAAGAGGTTTTTCAAAGACCCTTTTGACAAACACGAGTTTCTCTAGCAGTCACAACTCTAAACCTCTGAATGAAACGTTTATAGGTTTCACCAGACATATATAGACTTTCTCATTTGAAAATTAGGTCAAAAACTTGAAGAGTCAAGTCACAATTGTCGTGTTAATGATCAATTATTTCAAGTGATAATCAGTTATCATATAAGCTTTTCTAAAAAGATTTTCTCGTTATTATAATCGATTACCAGTAGTGAATAATTGATTATCACATAGTCTTTTTTGAAAATCTCGATTTCATTTGGATAATCAATTATTATTAGTGTTAATCGATTATCTCAAAGCTTTTATGAAAAGTAAATCTTTCCTAAGTGATCTTTGTGCATACAACTTTGTGACTCTCTAAGCTAAGTCTTACACACAATTTATTCACTAATATATGACTTATTACAAAATCTTAATAACATACATAAATAAAATACAAGTCTTCCAATATCTTTTGTCATCACTTTAAGTTCTTGGACTTGCTTTTATCATCATCAAAATTTACTCTTGAAGATTGATCTTCATCATCTTTTTTTTGGCAACACTTATTAGCCGCTACTTCACGTTGAACCTTAGTCGTCGCCACTATTTACTGTTAAAGCCTAATCGCTGCCGCTAACTCATGTTGAACCCTAGCTTGTTTCGAAACACCTTGATTTTTTTAATAAAATATATGTGTGTTTGACTTATTATATCGGTTGGTCAATCAATGTTATATGTGTTCTACTTATTACATCGCCTTTGATAACATTGGTTTCTAAACTGATGTAATATGTCTTAATAACTGATATCATATGTCATTTTTGTATTAGTGCACTAATATAATATATCTTTAATATTTATTTAAGTGTCATATAAGTTGACATGAATTTATATTCTATGAATATGTGTGTCTTCATAACAACGAATAGGAATAATATGTTATTTTTAATCTAAATATTTAAATTTAAAGATGACATTTCTCCTTACTTACAATACTCTCTCCCTCTTTATATAAATATGTTCACATTCATATCTTTCATCCACAATTGACTTCTTTATCTTCACTCATTTTCTTTATGCACACTCATCTCATTTCACTCACGTTCATGTCATCTTCATCCACAATGATCTCCTTCATCTATAAACATCTCTTTAATCCACATCCATATATATATATATATATATATACACACTAAAATGATGTCAATGAGTGAAACTTCCTTTAGCCAAGAAAAAAGAATTCATTGTAAATCTCAAAGTCTACAAAGAGTTGTTCTCCTGCTCTTGTGCTCCTCCCCACAAATTTGATTTTGGCTAAAGATGCCTAACTTCTCCTTTCAATAACTTTTGCTAGGGGTTCATTTGAATATTTATGAAATTTTGTATTGGTATAAATATTTTCAAAAATTCAAAATTGATTGCAAACCTTAGATCTAACTGTTAACTTGAACGAACAAAACTTTTTTTAGTATGGTTGTTTTCTTCTCATGGAGACAATGTGAAAACTTATTTTTCGAGTTTCTTCCATAATAACATCAAAAAGATATCCTTTAAGTTATAATTTAATCTTCAAGCCTAATTGTTCCCTTTGTTTATTATACATTTTCTCCTTTGTTTCTTACACCCGTCTTCTTAATCAACTAGATCACTATTGTAAGTGATTTATTTTTGGGTTAGTTATGTTTTTCCTAAATTGTTACAAAAAATTGTGTTTAATCCATGTACTATATGAATGTGAAGGTATGATATCATTTCTAATAAAATGTACGTGCATATTATATTTTAGTTCACTATAAAACTTCATTTATCACATGAGAGACACTCCACATGTCATTTGCTGGGAAGCATATTTTACATTCACAGCCTTATTATACTCAAAACAAAAAAAGAAAAAAAAGTACAATAACAAGTAGAAAACTAGGTGAACCAACCTAAGAGATATACACACATCCAAAACCACCAAAAAACAACATTGAGCATAGGTTCTTCAAACACTCCGTGTTTTCTAGAAAAGACTTTTGTTCAAAGTGTTAACTATTGTAGCAGTTCTAAAATCTTGGCAAGGATTATGATAGGTAGACCATGTGATTTTTAAGGGTGATCCACTTTTTCATATTGTAGAAAATGATGTGAGATTCTTTATATTTTTCTTGATGTGGGACTTTATGTATTTTTCTTATGGCACCATTCAAAATGCCTTTGAAGGTGTCATGAGAAGTTTCCAAAGCTAGGATTGTAAGAAAAGTAGCTTCTACAACACCAAAAAGGAGATATGGACTATGCATCCGAGAATGATTAGTACATAGATAAAGTATTTTTAACTCCCTGGACTAGTGAAAACATTGCAAGATTTTGTATTGGGATTGCTACTTTCCACCCTACCCTACTCTTCATCCAAGTTTTATACACATGAACTCAATTAAACGCCAACAAAATATATGCCACAAATATGTCACTCTTACCTATTATACAACGACATATTCCAATTTTTAACAACCTTCATACAATTAAAATCCCGACCAAAGAGCATTACTATCATATAAATATACCCATCTAATCTGACTTTTATAATTCAGATGTATTCCAAGTATAATTGAGACCATTGCTCCTTTATTAATTTGTAGGAACTACACGCCTATGTTGGTTGTATGGCTCCATTTCAAGTAATGACCAATATAAAATCCGAAATAAATAACCAAATGGACATACATCAAGGCTTGTTGTATGTGTATATGATTATTTAGTTTCCCTTCCAATTGCATGTGTTCCAACTAGACTAAGCCACTACAATGCTTTCAGACCTGTGTATCCCTATACCCACATGACTAATTAAAGACCTACAACTTTTTATGTGTATAATCGGGCATAAACACTAGTCCGAGGAAGAGAAACATGCATTAGGAACTTTATTAGTAATCCAAGTCCATGCCTTAACTTGAGCTAGATTAAAGATCTCATCAACATCTTTCACCTTACTTCTAAAGATGATGTTATTCCTATGTATCCAAATAGTCCATTCTATTGCAACCCACATACATTTCTATATTGTATTACCCTTTCTACCTAACCTTGTGAAACTAAATTGATGAAATGTACTATAACAATGCCAGCTCATTTATCACACATTTTCCAAATGTCCCTTGCAACTCCACAACTAAAAAATAAGTTTTGTACACTTTCTTCACCACTCTCGTACGTAACACATGCATTCCTTATCACATTCACCCCTCTTTTGATTAGATTATCACATATTGCGACTTTGTTTATCATTACTTTCATTGCAAAGTGTAATGCAGTTAGTAAGGCTTTAATTTTCCACAATTGACCATATAAGTCTGCATCTTCATCCATATTTTTGTTTCTAATAATGTTTTATGTCGATTTCATTGTGTACTCATTAGTGCCATTGTCCTTCCAAACCCATTCATCTTCATTGTTCTTATCTAAAGTACATTCGCCCAACTCATAGCAATTTATTTACCTGAGATTTCTCTCATTCAAACTATTGCCTACGCCATTGTAGTTTCCATTCCTAGGAGCCACCATTCCATAAACTAATATCCCCTAAGGTAGCCTCTTTATTAAGAGAATTGGCATACATTCTTGAAAACTTTTCTAGCAATACCCTTACCTAGGTAATTATCTTTCCAGAAAAAAAAATTATTTCCTCTTCCCTTTCTTCAAAAAATATTATTATCAAACCAGATTTCTTTTTTACCCTTTCCATGTACTTTTCTCAAATCTCTCCACCACTAGGATTCACATTTATTTTCAATATTTTTATTTAGGTTTCTCCAAGACTCATACTTTGATTCTAAAATATCTTTCCAGATACCGTATTTTTGTTTTTCCAATCTTCATGTCTATTTTTCTAATAAGGCTATACTGAACATTTATATATCAATAACTCCTAAGCCACCCTATTCTTTAGGTTTGCATATGTTATCTCATTTTATTCATGCAATATTCCTACAGCTATGTCCCCAACACCATATGAATTCTCGTTGTACTCTTTTTATTTCATTCCTTATGTTTGTTGGCATCTTAAACACGAATAGATGCAATAATGATGGATTTGTAATTTCTTATTTGATAAGAGTTACTCTACCAGCAAAGGATAATTTTTTTCCTCTCCACCTGCCTAATTTGTTTCTTATCTTTTGCATCATACCCTTTCAAAATTGGTTGTTCCTATGATTCCCCCTACAAGCAAACCTAAGTATGTAAATGGAATGATCTTTTTACTATAGTTCAACATTATCGAGAATCTTTTTATTGTGGGATGGTCTACACATATTACCCTCAACATAGTTTTACAGAAGCTTACCTTTAGCCCCGATACAAGTTTGAAAAATCGAAGAATGATCATAATAGTCAAAATATTTTGAGTTTCTACCTGATAGATAATCATTATATCATCAACAAGCTGTAGCATGTTGACATCTATTTCATTATTTCCTACCTTTATCCTTGCAAAAAGTTTTTACCTGCTGCTTGTCTAACCAACCCCACTAAACCTTCTGCCACAATAAAAAATAAGAATAAAGCTAATGGATGACCTTGTCTTAGTCCTTTAGCTGGTTTAAATTCCTTTTGTTGGGCTACCATTAACTAAGACCAAAATTGTTAGATTCTAAAGATGTCTTTATCCATTGAATCAATTTTGGACAAAAAAAACCTAATCTTTCCATCATGTAATAAAGAAATCCCCAGTTTTCCTTTCTTTTTAGTCTCATCCACTGCTTCATTAGCAACTACCACAATGTCCAATAATTTTATACCCTTAGTAGATGTCAGTTGTTTTTTAATCAATAACCTTATGTAGCACTTTTTTCAATCTGTTGGATAGAATTTTAAATATTATAATGTATATTGTACCCACTGATGATATAGGCCTATATTCACGTAATTCTTGAGGATTTTTCTACTTTAGGTATAACGGTAATGAAAGATGCATTGCTTCCCCTTAACCATTTCCTCCATGTATGAAAATCTTTTAGTGCTTTAACCACATCATCTTTAATGTAATGATTCTCCAGGAAAAATTTGTAAAACTAAAATTGAAACCGTCAGGTCCACATCATTTGCTACTTTCGCAATCCAACACTACCACCTAAAGTTCCTCTTCGGAAAAGTTTCTTGTGAGCACCATATTATCATGTTCAGTAATGGTTGGAAATGCCACATTACCTAAACTAAGTATCTTGCTAACATTTTCTGATAATCGTTTTTGAAAACACTCTTTGACCCCTTTCTTAACTATTTCTGGATCCTCACACCACTCATTATGAACTTTGAGTCCCTTAATCATATTCTGCATAGACCTCCATCTAGTTATCGTATGGAAAATTTTCATATTCCCCGAACCTAGCCAGTTATATCTAGATTTTTGTTTCAGGATTGCTTCCTGTCTAAGGTTTATTTTTTGTAATTCTACAAACAAATATTTTCTCTTTATCTTACTTTGTTCATCAAGGTCTCCCTTCTCATCCTTTTTATCCAAATCACTTATATCAGATATTATTATTTTTCTATTAATGTTTAAGTCCCAAAAACCTCTTTATTTGAAACTTTCAAATCTTGTTTCAAATTTTTTAACTTCTCTTTGAGAATAAACAGACTGCTTCCATTTATGTCATACCTGTCCCAGCATCTCTTAATCATTTGTTTAAAATTTTTGTTTATCTGCCATACATTTAAGGATCTAAAAGGTTTCGGTCCCCAATCTATTTGGTATTTTAACAACTATACTATTCTATGTAGTATATATTGTTTACATTCAACCCAAATATTCGACCATTTGCGTAATATTTGCTTGATCACAAAAGCATCTCAAATATGTTATTGAATTAGAAAAGGTTTGTTTAATATTCTCCTTATAAATACATTTATTTGACACTTTTTTAATAATATAATAATATGTATTATAATTTTAAACTAAAAAATAATATTAATATAACTAAAATGTTATTATTTTAAAATGTTAAATGAGTTTGTGGTTTTAAAGTATCACCACTCTGTCGAATTCTCAAAGATCTCGCATCTCGTAAAACAATCAAGAGCTTTATAATTAATATTATGGCAAAAGTCCCTATTTTCTAATAGAATTTTGTTTAGTCTTTTGGAGGGCACACCAAAATTTTCTTCATAAATTGGTCAGTTTGATTTTGTATAAACAACATATAAAGTTCGACAAATTCACCTTCTCCTTTTTATAGCTATGTGTTTGACTTCTTCTTTATGACTTCTCAGTTAAGCTACATCTTGGTTGTAATAGAATTGGATTCCTTCCTTCCATTTATCACTATATGCCATAAACTGAGTTCCTATTCACTTTTGCAACCGATAAATAATAGTTTTTACTTGCAAAAATAGGATATGGAGGTATAGATCTACCACTCACTCGCATGCGTTTGTTATGCATTGGTTATAGAACTTTTGGAAGCTTGGTATAGAATCTTGGTTGTAGTAATTGTTAGGTCTATAGAGGGGGTTTTACTTGGAGATACAATACCAATAAGACCTGAGTCTAATCACATAAGAAATTGGTACTATTCTCAACTCAACAAATGGATTTATGAGTTTTCATTCTTATACAGTGTTCCACTTCTTATTTTTACGCAATATAAAACTTAGACTCACACTTAGATTTTCAACAATAATACAGTAATAATACAGTGTTATACATTTTTCATAGCATTGGTAAGGTGCTACAATCATATTACACGCTTTTCATGCTGCTGGTGTTGTTGGTATGGAGCTGTTGTGGGATTTTGCCAGAGTCCTATATTTTAGAGATTTTGATGGTGTAAAAGTCCTTTGATGCACGTAAAATTATTTGGTTAATATATATTGGTTTGTACATTTATGACAGCATGAAATCAATCATTGATCGCTTTAACAGCCACAACGAGAACCTTGGTTGGCTAATGGATCCTACTTCATCTGTCAAGGTAACACACATCCTGCATTATTATATATCTCCAAGCCCTACAAAGTATATTAATTTCATTTTTTCCTCTTGGTTTCCCCTTTTAGTCTTCCTGCAAAACTCAACCATTTTACCCTTCTTTCCAAACTCTATTGCCAACATTTCCATTAAACTCACTCACTGTGCTATAAACATACCCAAACAGTGTTATTATGCATTATTATTTCTTTTTTTACAAAATAAACTTTTGATATATTATTACTGCTTTTTGCTAGTTTTGGCAGAGAGAAGCAGCAAGCTTAAGGGAACAACTACAACATTTGCAAGAAAGCAACAGGTAAAATATTAAAACCAATACTTCAATAATTGTCATTAATTAATATGGAAACTAGAAAGTAATATTCTTACTTTTTTATGAGTAATTAACTACTAACAGATAATTATAATAAACTAGCAAAATTATACAACGCTGTGTTTTCTTTTTGTAAGCCAGTGACGTGAAAATATATTAGACAAGGTATAAAATAAAGAGTTACTATAATCCTTATTCAATACACAAACCCCTTCATATATATAGTCTAAATTAATAAATAAAAACATATAATCCCCACTTTTATACCTATAATACCACTACAAGCCTTTCAATAATTTCTACTAGGTACATGGACCACCCATTAATTGAAAAAAAAAACAACTTTCACTTTATTTGAGGACATCACACTCAATTTGAAAAGCTGGAGTAAATATATATCAACAATATTAGGTACTCATTCTTGAAAATAACGTCTAGTTTTTCAATTTCAGATTTCATTAAATAACTTGTATATATATACAAGCATTTTCATAGAAATACCACACAATTACAAAAGTTCTTAAGACTCAAACCAACTTTAAAACACTTTTGTACTAACCCGCGAGATCTTTAATCAGCCAACATAAGCACAATATCACAATTAATATTCAAGTAAAAAACAATATTACCAATAAAATGATGAGTCAACACCAACTAATATAATTTAACTTTTTTGTATTATAACTCTTGAATATTCTACGGGAGAGAGATCCATTTTATTCTTATTAAAGATCATCATTTATAGTTTATATATTGATTTTGAACATGATAATAAACTAATATGATCTAGAATGGTACAAAACCAATAGGAATAATCTATAATGTTTAACAACTATTAATTAATTTTATATCTTGATGTTCTTAAACTGTGAAGCCATTTATGTATGAATGTCAAATATATATTGGAACACCCATATAGAAAAGACGATTTCAAAATATATAATTGGGTGCAAATTTTATCTTACAAGTTGGTTTTGTAGGGTTGATTTAAGTTTAAAGTTCACTTCTTAATATGGTATCAGAACCTGGTTAAAGTCTATCCTAGCGAGATTTATTATTTGTTTAGTCTATTGTGTCACCCGCTATCGGGAAGTTTGTTATTTGTTAGACAAACTATTTCACACGCTATCAGACCATCCATTAATGTTTAGTTTCAGGCTCGAGATATATATATATATATATATATATATACCTATTGTTTGTTAGGCATGTTGTTCCACCTGCTATCGGACCACCCATTAATGTTTAGTTTCATGCTTGAGATGTATATACCTCGACATGAAGGAGATGTTGGAAGTCTCACATTAGCTAGAGATAAGACATTACTAGGAAAGAATGACATCTCACTTAAGCTACTACTTTAAAGTTATTAATCATGTGACACCTAAGCAAATGCTAAAAGGAAAACAAAAATACAAACATGCGGGGACCCAATCAAATCCGTGCAAAAATCAACGAGCATCTTCCGAGGAACAAATCAACCTAATCTAAAATCTAGGAGGTTAAACCTATTTCAAAAAAATCTAAACTAATGAGGCGAAATAATCAAGTAAAATCCTATTTATTTACAATCCCAACATTGGCTAAGGTATCTACACATCTATATTGTCTTCTCTAAATGTTTGAAACTTTAATATAATCAATTCATATGTTCTTTTATATAATTTTCAAGGTATTTCAAGAAAAAAGAAATATCTATTTGATATCAGCTTTCAAACAATGGATCTCTTATGAATGTACTGAATCATATCAAGGGATTTCTACCCTTCAATGCATGCAACACAAAAACACGCAGACATAAAAATCACAAGCAAGGATTCCAATTTTGTAATCTCATGATTGATTAGCTTACCTTTGTGATGATCATCCTTTGTATATCACTCTAATTCAACATAATTCAAATATATATTGAAAGTTCATATTTTAGTTAAATACACTTCATCTTGTTGTTCTGTGAAATAGAATCCCTTTGATTATATATGAGTTTGCACACTTGTAATGCTACAACAACTATCTTTGAATGATAGCAACTTACTTCTCACACACAATGTTGCCGTTTGGCCTCTCGAATTGCCAAACAATTCATACTTCATTTTCTATAAATATGCAGGCAACTGATGGGTGAAGAACTTTCTGATTTGAATATGAATCAGCTAAAGGAACTGGAAAATAAACTCCAAACTGGTTTGAGTAATATTCAAATAAAAAAGGTATTATGGTTCAAAGTTCAACAGAATGAGCTCCTCCTTATATGTTTGGTTTCCATTCATTTTCTTTTAGTAAAAAACCAAACTACTTTTCTTTTTCCTTAACACTGTGATTGTCAAAGGAAAATCCAAGTTACGTGGTATACAATTGTCATACACAATCATTTATTTCACCTGCAGGATCAAATGCTTAAAGATGAGATCAAAGAATTGCAAAAAAAGGTTCCGAGCATTAAGTTTCGTTCTTTTAATAAGTGTTTCTACAAATTTGAAATTTTCAGACCGATCTCCATTGACACCATTATGATTTGCAGGGAATGGTCATTCATCAACAAAATGAAGAACTTCATAAGAAGATAAACCTTATCCATGAAAATAATGTAGAACTACGAAAGGTAAAATCATCAACCAAGCATTTTCTATCTGTCATTTATACTCTAAAGTGTTAATATACAATGCCACGGATTGGTGCTTCACAATTTTTAACTCTCATGTAGAGTTAGAATATGCATCACATTTTCTTTTCATGTTATTTTCATACAAAAAATATTAACAAAATTAATGAAAATATATCTCAGTAGGTTTAATTTTTTGAAGCTTCAAGTTTATTATAGGGAAACTTAAATGATGGTTTGGATCCTACCTAGGTTATTGAAGCAAGGGATATGGAAAAAGAAAAGGCCACATGCTATCAGCAATGGATATGATACACTTGAACCTATCAGTTAGCAACAAAGCCAGCTTCAGCCTCAACACAGTGAATTACAAGAGGAAGCAATGATTATGTGGTATTCCCTCAAACTGATGATGTAAAAACTTTAACTGATGTAGTAAATTTTAGAGTAATAATTAGTTCCTTTTTCTAAAAAATGTAAGAAATCGTTTAGAAAATAAGCTATAATTCTCTAAATATAAACTGTACTAAACATGTTGTAAGTTTAAAAGTTTTATCTTTATGTGCAGTGCACATAAAGCCTGTGTGACTTATTAGATATCGATCGGACACATCGAGATGAAGATTTTCGATCCTTCTTATTTCTAAATGTGAATTGTCTATCATGAATCATGAAATTACAAACAATAAAATCTGTAATGTATAATATATGTGGAAAAGTAAATATATATTGTATGTCGTGAATCATGAAACGAAATTCAGGAAATTGCTTCCTACATCTTCTATAATTTTTCTTTACAAAACTCAGTTGTAAAATGAAGAAAGTGATATTTCAAGATTTGTAAATTTTTGAAATGCGATTAAAATTTTGTGGAAGTATTATGAAAAAACTAAACCCAAGAATGAAGTTGTGGTGGAACAAGTGGAAGAGTATTGATGTTTTCAAATTGTCTTATTGATAATATGTTTTTAGTTCATTTTAATGAAATTGATTGAATAATAAGTGAAAAAGTTTAATAATTTATTATTGTGAAATACAACTTAATAAGTAAATTTGAAGTACTTGTTTCGGTAACTCAGCTAAACAAAAACAAGAGTTGTTGGTGATGCTATAATAGTTGTGTTAAATTAAAATAAGTGATTTAAAATATGATTCAGTGAAAACTGGTGCCACTGTGTTGTGCGTGATCAGGGATCAAAATGGGTTTTCTGTATAGTGCCTAGAGGTGTGGAGGGTGTGATCTGGCGGTGGCAATGGATTTGGCAATGGGGAACAGGGCCTAGCATAGGAGAAGAAGGAGTGTGCATTAAGAGAAAATGGAGGTGCGGGAAGAAGCTTCTGTTAGTATGTCTAAGTTGGATTTGTTCCTCGTTTGTTTAGTATCATTGTTTGCCCACATAATTTTAATGTTAGTGGTTAAATATGTTTTTGTCTCTTAACTTTCATTAAATTTTGAAATTAGTCCATTTTGAAACTTTAGATTATTACACTAAATCCTAAACCCTAAACCCTAATTCTTCATCTTTTGAAATACGTAGATTTAGTCTTTTTAATCAAATTTTGTTAGGTTTATTTGATGTTTCATATGCATTTTGGGATTGTATTTGAGTTGTTTATACTGTTTCACACATTTTTACTTTAATGTTAAATCAAATGCTATTATGAAACGCACTTGACATGTCAAATAAACTTAACAAATTTGATTAAAAAGACTAAATCTACATATTTCGAAAGATGAAGGACTAAATTGGTCTAAAGTTTCGAAATGTACTAATTTCCAAAATTCACTGAAAGATAAGGAACCAAAAACATATTTAACCTTATTATTATTCTTCATAATATTGTCATTCATCATATAATGTTGTGTAATTGCTTGTTTCTATGTTCTCAATGATGAAAATTCCATCCCTATATATTAGCTTAACATTGTTATGGTTTAGTTCTGATTTGTTAGCCTAGTTAGTTTAATTAGGTCCCCTTAGGTTTTTTTAACTTTTTGACCTTTTGTTTGTGCTACTTTTTCTCAATCAATAAGACAATTTTTCTTGTTTCTATAATATGGTATCAGTAGAGCAATAATTTTCTCCATGCTTTCTTTTTTGGGTCTTCTTTTTCTTCGTTGTTTGCCTTCCTTTTGTCCTTGTGCCTTTCCATGGCTTCCAAAGAACCCTATCAAGTTCCTACCCATCCCCTTTTCTTACACCATTCGGATGAACTTAACATGCTTCTCACTTCTCAACCCTTAGATCATGCAACTACATCACCTAGAGTTGTGTGATACCAATGATTTTCGCTACTTGGTCAAGGACAAATATTATTGTCACTCATGGTTATACAACTCTGTTTCAAAAGAGATTGTCACAAACAACCTCTTCGTTTCCACCGCTCATGAGATTTGGAATCACATTTTTCAACTTTGGCGTCAATAATAAGATTCTATCAACGTGAGTACCTATTATACCAAGCTCAATTGCAAACCCAATTTCAACTGTTCTTATAGTGGTATTCATCAACATCAACAACACATCGATTCATAATATGTGATGTCTTATTTTATGGGTTTATATGATTCCTTCTCTCAAATCCGATGTAAAATTCTTCTCTCCGATCCTTTTCCATCAATCGGTAATGTTTACTCTCGCATTGGTCAAGAATAAGCTCGGCAAAAAATTGTTGATACTCAATCTTCCAATCATTATGAAAATTTAGCTTTCTTAATTAATTCTTCTCAAAAATCTCAAATTGATAAACAAAAATTTGCCAAGAAAATCCAACCTAGGTGAATTCATTATGATATATTTGGTTACACTAAAGGAAAATGTTGTAAGATCGTTGGATACCCTCCTAATTTCAAGAATCACTCAAATCTTTTCATTAATTAATCTCACCAATATATTTCATTAATCATTGTTCAATATCAATAATTAAGCAAATACCTCACTACAAAAAATTGTTTATTATCTATAAAATTCTTTCCGTAGATAATTTTCTTTTATTTACAAAAAAAAATTTATAAATAACATTAAAGTCCTGTCCATGGGAAAAAAAGTACATACAAATATTTTGTAGATATGCATGACAGATTTTTGAGAAATTTTTTCATACAAATAATTAGTTATAAAAATGAGTGTAGAAATAATTAAAATAAGAAATATAAAAATTATTTTAAAAAAATTATCTACGAGCACATCTCTTTTTACAAAACTGCTAAGAGACAATTTAGACAATTTTCTTATGATGAGCAAAGGGAACAACTGCAACAGAGCAAAATAAACAAATGGAGGGGAGCGCGAGAGATTTCTCACAAAAGCAAAAAAGGTTTAAATTTTTTTTACAAAATCAAAAAGAAAATCCATGTAGCATGCCACGGAAGGTCGTAAAAGTTGTAAAAAGTTGTAAGACACATGGGTTGTTAAAATGTCATTTCCTTGAAAAAAAATGGGAAACCGGAAAGATAATTGTTAGATGAAGGTAATGCATAGGTTAAGAGACAGAAAATATTAATTGACCTGCCAAGTTTTTGTGATAATCCATGATAAACGGTAAATTTGATTAACAAATATTATATCAAAAATCTCTTGTCATAGTGTTTAAAAGAATGTTAGAAACCAACTGAATAACATATCAGGTAAAATTAAATAAAATAAAAGTAATCTATGCGTTATTATTAAAATATAATACTGCATCTATATATTTAAGGATTAAATTTTCTTTTTATGATTATATGTGAGAACAGATGTCCGAAATGAATGGAAATGTAAAATATAAAAGTTACTTTTAGAAAAATTCTATTTATCTATAAATTTTACTGACTAATTTAAAAAACATCCAAATAGAAAATTCGAGAAACATTCAACCTTGATTATGTTCTATGATAATATAGGTTCAGTGTGGTACAGTGTAAAAAATTTAATCCCCTTAATTTCTCTGGGAAACAAAACACGGTGTTAAAACTTCCAACGATTCAAAGGAGAAACTAAAAGAACCATTCAGATGAAATGGTGGTTCGGAAATGGGGGAAGGAGGAGCTTCCTTTTCTCTGTAACTGGGTTGGGTGGGAGAGGCAGTAGGAGCCTGCGTTCAGACGCGGCGTTGGAAGCCATAGCTAAAGCTTCAGAAGACAGAGTTCCCAACATAGTTCTCTACAATTACCCTTCCTTTTCTGGGGCATTCTCCGCCCTCTTTGCTCACCTATTCCACACTCGCCACAATCTCCCATTCCTCGTATTGCCCTTCTCTGCGGTTCCCCCTCTGGCTTTCAGGTTCCTTTCTTCTTCCACTCCATAAATTTCCTTTCTTTTTGTAATGGGGTTTTGAGTTTCCTGTTGTGGAGCAGTTGAAGTTCTACTTTCTGTGCTTTACATCACTTCGAGCTTGAAACCATGAGATGGGGTGCTGCAAAGTTTTGGTTTTTGAATGATCCATTCATGAACTTCCATCTTTGTGACAACAGGGTTGAAGATTTGTGCACTAATGGCCTTGAGACATGTTATCTACTTGACTTTATTCCTCCAAAGGAATTCCTCTTCGACCTTTCCCGTAAATCAAAATGCAAGTAGGTTAATTTCCCTTGGTATTGTTTTAATGCTAGTATTGTAAAGATTCTGTGTAGTTTCTCTTGTTTTTATTGCGTATTAATTTAATTGTTTTTTATCTCTCTAGGATTATTGGGTTTGATCATCGGAAATCAGTTTTTAGACATATTCCACCTGCCAATGTTTTCCCTGAGAATATTATGATTAATGTAAACCTTGAGAAGAGTAGCTCTAGGGCTGTTTATGAGTACTTTGCTGGCAAACATGTGGATGTTAATATTCCTGATGGAAGTAAAAATGTAAGTTCTTTTATGTGCTTTAATTTCCAGAATCTCTGCAACCATGGCTGAAAATTTGAAAGATGCCTGAATTTCCTTTAGGACCAGGCTCCATGTTTGGTGGACTCAAAAGACAAAGGCCGAGTGGAGCTAATACTTAATTATATTGAGGATGGAGATCTTCGCCGATGGAGCTTGCCTGACATTAGGATGTTTAATATTGGACTGAGTGAATGGCGGTCCAGGTTTAGCTGCATTTCTAATCCATACATGTATAAGCAGGCATGATTGTTCTTCTTTTAAGATGGTTTCTGCGTTTTCTTCTTCTTGTTACTGTTGATGGAAAATTTAGAGTTTAACTCAGATTAAATGGATTAAGAAACAAGTGTATCAATCCATAGTATATTCTTATTCCTAAAGAGTATATAGTTTACTTAGGCCATGTCAAATAGCTTGACCAGGCTAATTAAAATGGACCTCTTCCATAGCAATTTTACAACTATTATTCTGTATGATACAGATTGTCAAACATGCATTTCCATGTTTTCTGTCAATGCATTTCCATGTTTTCTGTCAACCTTGGAAATGGAAAAATACATTTTGATAAGTTAATTGATTGTCTCAAGTGGCATGATATGACTAATACAAATTCAGAATTTTCTATTACACTTGTCACAGTGCCATACACTGATATCAGGTGTCGTAGCACCATCTACTATGTTGCTTCCTTGCTTTATAAGCCTTGTTGTGTAATATTTCAAAAAGTAAAAGAATCTTTACCATTCTTCGTGTAAGTTATTGTCAATTTCTCTTTAGTTATCCTGGCTTTGCTGAATTTGTTCTGTTCTTTGGAAAAATCCTCATTGCAGTTGCTGGAATTAAGTGCTGAAGATTTAATTGATAAAGGATATTCATATCGTTCAGCTCGTCAAAATGCTGCAAGCAAATTGCTGGAAAAGGTGTTCAGGGTTCGACTGGGTAGAGGATTTTATGGAGAGTGCCTGGTAATATTTCGGTATACGATCATCTTAGTTTCTGTTACTAAAATGCCAAAATTTTTATTTCTTTAAGTTTCTGTTGTTTTAAACTTAGTTAATTATGAATGAAAGTCAAATTTGTGCGGTGAACTTTGTCTCTTTTCTTTTTAATGCTCAATTTATAACTAGTACTTTCCAATTAATTGATTATAATGGCAACATTTGATGTGGTAACCCCCACCCCAGTTTGGCAGCTGAGATTTATAATCAGGTTTTGTTGCCATGATTTGCTGTGTAGGGAGTTCGGGCAGATGAGAATTCCAACTTAAGTGATGAAATTGGCAAGCTTCTTAGTGTAAAAAGTGCTGCTAGTGGTCTTAGGTGAGGTAATTTATTGAAGAGAAAGGTTTATCAAATTTATGTTTAATTTTATGTTATTATCTTGTAGTAGAATGATCTTCCATGTGGTTTTCTGAGAGAAAGAAAAGTTTAGTTTAAGGCGTCACTCTAACTATTGAAATATTTTCTTAGCATGGGGATTCAAATAGTAATTATATGTACAAGTGGTTAAGTAAAAATTCCAAAAAACATTGGAATTATATAATCTTACCAATTAGGTTTTATTCATCATTGACAGGCCAATAGGGGCTGTGATATTCATGCAAAGGAATAATCTCAAAATGTGTTTGCGTAGCACTGATACTGCCACTGATACCTCTGAGGTTGCAAAGGTGTGTCTTCTTTGTTTCACACATTTCTGTCTTACCTTTTTATAGTTAAACACTTTGTCATACATTAACGAGTTTTCTACTCTTGGAACCTGAAGGCGTATGGCGGAGGTGGTTCCCCAAGTTCCAGCTCCTTCATGATAAGGATGGATGAGTACAACCAATGGATTACAGGGAATTCATCTTGATCATTCATGGGTTTGAATTTCAAATGTTGGCTTATACTTTTGTAACACTTGTGACAGTGTATACAAGTTTTCTGTTCCTGAAATTGCATGCAAAGATAATCATTTGATTAAGGGGATTTATTCATGAAGAAAATGGTGAGGTAATGGCACTTGCATTCTCCAAATGGTATCAGAACAGGTTCATAGACTTTTCTGACATTGTTGCTGCATATGGCGAGACTGAGAGAAAAGAATGTAGAGCATGGAAGCATTCTATTCTAGGACAAAAACTGTAGATGATGATATTCAAGTTCAGCCAATTAGAAAGAAAAATTCCTGACATTTTCTTGTTAGTTTGAGATTCCAATACTGCTGCTGGCATTGTTTCTTCGACCACCAGATATCAACTTCACAGCATTTAGCTGAAGTTTCTGATTAATATTGCAAATTTTATCATTTTCCCTCTTTAGCCATATTTGGGCAGCAGCTTCTTACTGGACCGCCATAACTTCTTCCATGTAAAAAGTTTTCTGTTTTTGACTTTTTGAAGGTTAAAAATAACTTCGTTGGATTGTGTAATTTGGAAGTGAAAAATCATTTCTAAAAATTGAAGAGGGTTATGAAAAAAATAGTTTAGACTTCATAATTTGAAAGTCATTTAGCTTTTGGATTACATAATAATGACTTTCAGACTGTACGATCTAAGTTTTTTTTTTTTTAAGAAAAGTAATGTTTCTTTGGTTACACAATTTCAAAGTAATTTTTCACGTCTGGATTGTATAATTCAGAAAATTAATGGGGTGCAGGAAGAAATACTCATTGCTCAGAACCTTCCCTTGTAATGTTGGGTTTGTCACAGAGGGAACCAGAATAATTTTTCATTCACGAACTGGCTTTATCTGCAATACCAAAACTTTGAAAACAAAAGTTTAACACTCTATGGTTGAATGTGTTTCTATTACTGAGTGAGAGTGAAAATTATATATCCTATTAAGGTCTTCGTTCTAAAGGTTATTATTTGATAGAACGTTTCGAGTTTCAACCCATCTTAGTATATTGACTATCTTAGCTTAAGCATATGAAACACAACAAAAATTTCTTTTAGGGTGCAATAAACCATTTATATTACTTTTAACCCAAAATCTTAAGATAATAAGTTTATGGGCATTTATTCTTATATGATGCTCAACTTTCTCATTTTTTACTCCATCGGTGACTTAGACTTACATTTGGAATTTTAACAGTTTCTCCCTCAAGGGTGAGTCTCTTATACTACATTGGTACACTCTCCCTCCAGCGAAAGTTTTACCAACACGAGTACTCTTTTACTGTATTTTTTGTACCGTTGTTCTTCTTAACGGGACATGCTTACCTGAAACCCTCGGCAGGAAGACTTTCGATACAAGGACCATATTACACTCGTCTGAACCGATTTTAACCATCGACTCTGATACCACTTATTAGATCTATCGATAGGTTTACTGAGACAATTCAACACCAATGAGATATGAATTTAACCCATATACAAAGCATTGACACCACTTTAATATTTTTTTAACCAAAAATAAATTCCAATAATTACAAAAAAGAAAATCTATCTGCCAGATTCAATTAATAAAAAGAATTTTGACTGCATAACATTTATAATTTATTAGCAAATGTAATGAAATGAAATATACCATATAAAGTTAATTAAAAGGTTTTTAGATTACACTATTTTTCTAAATAGAATTTAATTATTTTAATAATAGTTTTTAGATAAGAAGCTTTCAAGTTAATGAAATGAAATCTATTCTAATTTTATTATTAAACTCTTATGAAGAAATTGTTTATATATTTCAGTATTATTTTACTTCAGACTAGGTTTTTTCATATTAAAATTAAAATTATAAAAAGTAATTTCACGACATTTAACGAAATTTAAGAAATACAAGCAACATGGTTATCTATTTGTATTTGAAATTTATTAAATTAAGAAATGAACTTACTCATCATTTTAAAAATATTAATAGACCGTAATAAATAATTAAAAATCGAGAAAATGTATTACAAATACGTGTTGGGTTAATTCCCTAAATTTATATTCACATTTTTGTTTTGGTTTTGGGTGGTGTCTAAAATTATGTATACATGTAAAAAAAAAAAATCACTTTTGTATATCTTGAAGTACACGAAATGTATATACGTATACGATGCCCCCATTTCCACCTCTCGTTATGACCACACTACTTTCGTCAGCACAAAACCCTAAACCCTAATTTAAAGCCAAACCCTCCCCTCTCTAACCCCCAATTCCTCATCCCTTGTTTCTTTCTTTCTAATTTGCCATGGCCGCCGCCACCGCCTTGCTCCGTTCTCTCCGCCGCCGAGACTTTCCCACTTCCTCTATTTCCGCCTTTCGATCGGTACAACGCGGCTGCCTTTTTAGCATCTCCAAGTTCACTCTTTCTACGCGATTAATTTCACTTCTCATTTTTCTGTGATGTATGCTGAATTGGGTTACGAATGTATCAACTCAGTCTCTGGCTTATTTTATTCTTCACTTAGCTGCTTAGAAACTATATATATTTTTTACTGATTGATTCTTAAGATCTTTCAGACGAGCTTCCTTATATTCTGCTTGTGTGAAATAAAAGATGAAAATTTAACTCTTCTATGTTACGTATTGCTAGATCTTGGAAATTAACGGTTTTGTAAAGGTTTTGAGAACCCGACTTGCGTGATATTCCATTTTTATAGAAGCTAGAAGCAGATTTTACTTTGATATTGTTGCCTTATGTATTGGCTCGAAATTTTGCTAGATTTTCTGTGTTTTTCTGTGGTACTGACTTCATTTTTGCTTTATCCCTTATGGATGCTGTTGCGTTGTTGTATCTATATTTTTTTAAACCATAATTGACAAATTTAGAACTGCTTATATATTTAAAACCTACACAGTAAACTTATGAACGATAGTTGATATTATGTCGTCATTTGTAGAATAATGATGGTTGGACTTGTGTTAATGATACACATGGTGAACATTATTCAGAAGGTAATTTTAATTTCTGTCGTATGTTTTTGCACAGTTGACGAGTGGCACGAAGACATCGTATATAGGTCACAAGTGGGCTAGTTTGTATCGACCATTCAGGTGCAGTTTGTCGTTCTGTTTTTTTAGTTTTCATACTTATATATAGAGACAGATATTGTACATGTCTCGACTTTATTCATTGTAAAACTTCATCCTCACCGCAGTTCAAAGCCTGCTGGTAATGATGTCATTGGAATTGATCTGGGTACTACCAATTCATGTGTTGCTGTTATGGAGGGAAAGGTAAGATTTTCTCTCTTAATTTGTTTTGACATGTTTTCAGTGGTAATGCCTGTGCGAGCTAACAGTTATGACATTTTCAGAATCCTAAAGTCATTGAGAATTCTGAAGGAGCTCGAACAACACCATCAGTGGTTGCCTTTAACCAGAAAGGGGAGCTTCTTGTTGGTACACCTGCCAAGCGTCAGGCTGTGACTAACCCTACAAACACTCTTTTTGGAACCAAGCGAATGATTGGTAGGCGGTTTGATGATCCTCAAACTCAGAAGGAGATGAAGATGGTACCATTCAAGATTGTTAAGGCACCCAATGGAGATGCTTGGGTTGAAGCCAATGGTCAGCAGTACTCTCCCAGCCAAATTGGTGCTTTTGTTCTCACCAAGATGAAGGAAACTGCTGAATCATATCTTGGGAAGTCAGTTTCAAAAGCTGTAATTACTGTACCAGCTTACTTCAATGATGCCCAAAGGCAGGCAACAAAAGATGCTGGAAGAATTGCTGGTCTTGATGTCCAGAGAATCATCAACGAGCCCACTGCTGCTGCACTTTCATATGGGATGAACAACAAGGAGGGTCTCATTGCAGTTTTTGATCTTGGAGGTGGAACTTTTGATGTGTCCATCTTAGAGATTTCTAATGGTGTTTTTGAGGTATTAAAACTTGTTATTCTGTGCCTTTCTTAACCTGCCATTAGGAATAATTTTAGAAAATTCTTATTGATAACATTTTTTGTGTCCAGGTGAAAGCAACAAATGGTGACACCTTCTTGGGAGGAGAGGATTTTGATAATGCTTTATTGGACTTTCTAGTGAACGAATTCAAAAAATCTGAGAGTATTGACCTTTCAAAGGACAGGCTTGCCTTGCAGAGGCTTCGGGAAGCTGCTGAGAAAGCAAAAATAGAACTTTCTTCAACATCTCAAACAGAAATCAATCTTCCTTTCATCACTGCCGATGCATCTGGTGCAAAGCATTTGAATATCACACTGACTAGATCTAAGTTTGAGGCTTTAGTAAACCACTTGATTGAAAGGACAAAGGCACCGTGTAAGAGCTGCTTGAAGGATGCTAACGTATCTATCAAGGATGTTGATGAGGTTCTTCTTGTTGGAGGGATGACCCGTGTGCCTAAAGTCCAGGAGGTGGTTTCAAATATCTTTGGAAAGAGTCCTAGCAAAGGAGTGAATCCTGATGAGGCAGTTGCCATGGGAGCGGCTATTCAAGGTGGTATCTTACGCGGAGATGTTAAAGAGCTATTACTCCTCGATGTCACTCCACTTTCTCTGGGTATCGAGACTTTGGGTGGTATATTTACCAGGTTGATCAACCGTAACACCACAATTCCGACGAAAAAAAGCCAGGTAATCCTTAAACATTGTCTTAGACTACTGTTTTCTACTTTCCAGTCCCCTTGGTCAGTCTTTCGTATTTAACATTGAAATCAGGCAATTATATGCGTAATTAAAGGGCTTAAGTAAAGATTTGCAAATTAAAGAGCTTAAATGCTAAACTTATTTTACCCAATTTAGTAATTTTAGATGTTGAGCTATTTGATTTTGTTGCTATTAGGTAGAGTCTACTTATGACGTATGCGATTATTGTTTCAGGTGTTTTCAACAGCAGCTGACAATCAGACTCAGGTTGGTATCAAAGTTCTACAAGGTGAGCGAGAAATGGCTTCAGACAACAAATCGCTCGGAGAATTTGAGCTTGTTGGCATTCCTCCAGCCCCAAGAGGTATGCCTCAGATTGAAGTCACATTTGACATTGACGCCAACGGGATTGTTACCGTCTCTGCCGAAGACAAATCCACTGGGAAAGAACAGCAAATCACCATCCGATCATCTGGAGGACTCTCAGAAGATGAGATCGATAAGATGGTCAAGGAAGCAGAGTTGCATGCTCAGAAGGACCAAGAAAGGAAGGCTCTCATTGACATTAGAAACAGTGCAGATACAACCATCTACAGCATTGAGAAGAGTTTAGGTGAATATAGAGAGAAGATTCCAAGTGAAGTGGCCAAAGAGATTGAAGATGCAGTATCAGATTTGAGAACGGCAATGGCAGGGGAAAATGCCGATGAAATTAAGGCAAAGCTTGATGCAGCGAACAAAGCTGTCTCCAAGATTGGACAGCACATGTCAGGTGGTTCTAGTGGTGGTTCCTCCTCCACCGGAGGTTCACAGGGTGGTGACCAGGCTCCCGAGGCAGAGTACGAAGAAGTCAAGAAGTGAGATATTTAAAGCGTGGTTGCTTTTGTTTCTTCCCATTAATCATCACATAATTGCATGAATACAAGGTTACTTTGTATCTAATGTTGAAAGCCATTTTTTTTCTAGAAGGCTCTTGATTTGTAGCACTTTTGGAGTCCGAACACGGCTGCTTGAATAACGATATCGAATTTTTTGCATAAAATTAATTAGTTCACTATTGTGATTTTCTATTGCTAGTGTTTGCACTTAGATTGGAGATTTGCATTCACATGTAAAACTGCTAACGCCCTCGGCACACTTTATTTATTCCGTTATCATTGTACCTTGATTTAGTGTAGTAGAGGCAGCTGTAGACTTTGAAAATCTAAGGCTGATTAGAATCCCAATCTGAAATCTTCAATAGTTGTGGTTTCTTTACTCGTTCAAAATGCTAGACTTCTTTCAGCCATTATGAAGGACGTCACCCTCAGGCACCTTAAAAACCGTCCAACCATACAGAAATGTCAATGATTTTGAACTTGTAAACCAACTCGAGTTGGGTCGGAAAAAATACAGTTTTTTTAAAAGTGAGTTAGTATATAATTTTCAATATCAATCATTTATTAATTTTTATTATTTTTTTATAAATTTTTTATCATAATCATTTACTATATTTAATTTTGTGTATTAATAAATTTATCTTTTAAAATATTAAAATATTATTCAATAATATTTGAATAGTTCAGATGTTTAATTTATTTTATTTGTCAAATAGTTAAGTTATCAAATTATAACTAAAAGAAATTGACAAATTATTTAGTTATATTGTTATAGAAAATGAGTTGAGTTAATCGATTTTAATTATGGTAATACAAAAATTATATATAAAAAAAAGGAAGAATAAAATATTTTTAAGTTTATCAATCCATTAGATTAAACATTATGGATTGAGTTTTTAGTTATAAAAAATGAGTTAGATTAAACTAATTTATTTTTAACTTATGATGAAATATGATTCTACTTTATTGAATTAATCGAAAGTTGTTGATGGTGTTTACTCTCTTATATTACAAATTACACTTTTTATAGTTCAATGCAGGTTTCTATTGGTTAAGAATAATAGTTCAATGCTTATAATTATATTGTGATAACTTTGATGTAGTGTTTATGACTAAGAATAATATAATTGGATTTTAAAGTAAGCACATTGACATTAAATATCTAGCCATAAGAGTTAGTTGGTTATTGAACACGTTAGCACTTAGTTGATGATTGTCAATTCTTTGACTAAAGACATCATTAAATAGAATTTTAAGGATCATTTAGCACAAATGGGACTTGGTTCCATGTTGTGACAATAATTAATTTTACTTTAATAAAATCCTTATTCATTTTTTTCCTCATTTTATTGTGCACATATTTTTTTATTTTGAGAAAGTGATTTATTGATTATAGTTAAGATTCCTTATTTTATTGTGCACATATTTTTTTATTTTGAGAAATTTTGTTTGACCCAAAATAAACATGTGATTTATTGATTATAGTTAAAAATCTATGAGAAACTTGATATATTGTGATACATTGGAGACAATACTCATTTTTGGAGGACTGATCCTTGTATTTAGTTTCTTGTATTGATTGATAATGTGATAAATAGACCAAGTAGGAGAATGTTGACAATTTCTCAAATATGGAAGATAAGATGAAATATGCATGTTAAATTATTATTTCCATAAATATGTTCCATTTAGTTAATCAATTTTTAGAAATGTTGCATGAATTTTGACACCGTAATCCCACAAAATTGATTAACTAAATGGACCATATGCGAATAATTAATTTAACGTGAATATCTCATATTATCTTGCACAATTCTTATCTTTTAAAACATAATTTTGAGACATATATGATTGATATATACCAATCCTTTTAGTAGGATGACAATAAACTCGTCTCGTGGATATTGTCTGAACCCGTTTTCGTTTTGATAGGAAATCTCCGTATTGATTGAGTATGAGGAATACCCGACTTTTTCAATAGAGTATGGGGA
>Ga0209589_1000863_pt1 | contig 46071 bp, 16 predicted proteins | sample CowpeawhiteBW_FD_187525 | JGI IMG/M metagenome (GOLD analysis project Ga0209589, IMG submission 187525) | Root nodule microbial communities of legume samples collected from California USA - Cow pea white BW (SPAdes) (version 2) | ecosystem: Host-associated > Plants > Roots > Nodule | place: USA...
GTGGTTTCTGTTTATAATTGAACTGCATGATTCCTTAATCAGATTAGCTTACCCTTGCTTTTTGTGTTCCTGTCTTGTGTTGTATGTTTCCTTTTGCGATGATCACCTATTCGGTGGGAGCAGATGTGGTTGCAGTGTCAAAGGCACTTCTGGAGGATGAAGAGCCATCGTGTTAGTGTTGAAGAGGAGGTTTCCAGTGGGAGCTTTAGCAGTGGTCAGTAGTACAGAGTTTATTAGTTTAGTTTAAGTGTATAAGTGATATATTTTTATAGTCATACCTTTTGTAAGACTGTATTAATATATTGGGTACACTGGATTATCTGTTTTGGAACTATGATGAAACTTCCTATTTTTATTAGTTTTAAGCTGCTGAAATTGGGATGTTACAAACTTGTAAACTATTTAAAAATTATTAATCCCTCCACATTATTTAAGTTCAATATTGAACGTGTCGTTATTATCTCTTTTTAGTTTTAATGAAGCAAATAGTGGAGACAATTCATGTTAAAAATAGTACAAATATTGTATACAAATATCTTTGGTTAAGAAAACCAGGGTTTAACAAAAATAATGTACTCACGTTAAAAATGTATTACGAAGGGGGTGCTTAACTAATAATCACTAACAAACTATACTAATTATTCGAATTTAAATTCAAATATTCAAAACAACTATCTTATCACCGAATTCAACATTGTGTTGAGTTAATTCAAATCTTGTGGTATTTGCAATTAATAAACCTCACCTACTTATCTCTATCTTCATTAGAAGGGAAGTCTTAAAATGAATTGTTCTTTCACTTTATTATGTCAAATTACCAAAGCTCATATTAGTTGAAAAAATGAGTTGTTCAAACAAGTAATCTTTACTTTTCATTAATAATGAGAGAAGAGTAATTGATAACGAGGAGTAAGATTGAAAGTCCACTTTCGGTAATTACATGCATAAAATTCATAATGAATGTCATTATTTTAATTGTTATTCACAAATCCTACTAATTTGAAAAAAAAAGATGACTAAGACATAATATATATATATATATATATATATATATATATATTCTCTCACTTTTCTTTCTTCCTCTTTTTTACGTCATCATCCCAATATTTTCTTATTTTTTTTAAAGAGTTTTATGTAAAACAAATTAGAGTTAGATATAATTTTGATCCATTAATTTTCAGTTAATTTTGAAATTAATCTATTTCGAAACTTAGACTAATTTAGTACTCCATTTTTCAAAATACGTAAATTTAGTCCATTTTAATTAAATTTTGTTATGTTTATTTGATGTTTGGTATGCATTTCAAAATTGTATTTGAGTTGTTTTTACTGTTTGACATATTTTTGCTTTAATGTTAAGTCAAATATTATTATGAAACGTGTTTGAAATGTCAAATAAACTTACAAAAAATTTAATTAAAAAATGGTTAAGTCCACATATTTCGAAAGATAAATGGCTAAATTGATCTAAAATTTTAGAATGGACTAATTTTAAAATTCGTTAAAAGTTAAGGGACCAAAACATATTTAATCCGATAAATTATTACATTTTACAGTTTAAAACTATTTACATTAAATATAATTTTGTTCCAATAACTATAAGTTGAATAGACATTATTATTAGTGTTACGGTATTTAAGATATACTTTGTTTTAAAGTCTAGACTTAGACTTGACTTAGTAATGATTTTGTCCTAAAAAACTTTTCAATAGTTAGTCGAAGATGCTCTCCTAAGATGTATGCGACATTTTCTGGTTACACGAGAACTAGTCTTAAAGCCTAATTAAAATGTTTAGATGATTTGGGTATTTTGAACATTACATGATTTGGTGTATAATATTCTTATTTTAATCCTAAAACCAGCACTTTTTAACATAAAAAAAATAATAATTGACTCTGAAAAATTCTTATTCTTTGTTTTTATTATTCATCATGTGGTCCATGGAGTATAGCAATAGAGAAATACCAAAGACGTGAGGGAAAGAAGAAGAATGACAACTTGGTGTCAATAATATCTTTATAAGAAAAAAGTACCCACGAACTTGTTGACCAAACGAATGTAATCATCATTTAATTATATTTCCAAATTAGAATAATAAAAAATATTTTTTGACTACTAACCATTTTTTCTTATAATTTTAGATATCATTTTTCTAAATAAATTTTTATATATTTTTTTATTCTTAATATTCAAAAATCAGTTAAAAATGATACATTATATTATAAAAAAAATTATCAAAATTTAATAATCAAAATATCATTTCCCTTGTAATAATACGGTTGAAACATAACTCAAATAACATTATTTCATTATTTCATCCACCAATAATCTTAACCATGCACTAAGAATCATAGCTTTGGAAGTTGAAGCTTCCATGGTCAACATCGTGAAAGTCAAGCAATTCATTTGATTTGATATTTCCTTCAGGAATCTTTAATGTTTTCTTAAATTATATTTATATTTGCATATTTTTAAACCATATTATCCACCAAATGATGTCTTTTTTTAAAGAAAAATATGATAAAATCACACCGTTAAAAAAAATCTCAGTATTATATTATATACTTAACATCTGATAAAATTTATACTATCATCCTAATATTTTCGACAATACAGTAAAATAATGCAAATTTTATCAAAATAGACAAATTAAAAAAAAAAACAAAACAAAACTTGATTATATCATAACACATTGACTTACGTTTTTCTTATATACGGTACCATTTCCTTAACTTATGTTCCCATCTACATGAAAAGTTGTAAAGAAAATTTAGTAATTTCTCTTCAAATACTCATGATACTGTGAGAAGAAAAAGAAAAGTTAAATATATTTTTAGTTTATTAATTTTGTTTCGTCAATTTTAGAATTAGTTAATTTCAAAATTTTAAATCAATTTAGTTTTTTATTTCAAAATATATGAATTTAATCTTTTTAATCAAATTGTGTTAAATTTATTTGACATTTCAAACATGTTTCATAATAGTATTTAACTTAATATCAAAACAAAAATATGTCAAATAATATACATAACTTAAATACAATCCTGAAATACGTACAAAATACTAAATAAATTTAATAAAATTTAATTATAATAACACGTATTTTAAAAGATAAAAATTTAAATTGGTCTAAAATTTTAAAATAAACGGAAAATTTATTTACTCATTTTGCTTTTGAGGTTTTTTTTGTGTCTATTTATATAAAGGTGTTGAACAGAGGAACGATAATATAATAATGGCTTTGAAGACAATTGAGGCAAATTGCCGTGTTTGACTGACTCAACATTATCATCATTAAAAGAATATTATTTATTCAAGTTAGGACAACTGCATTCAAAATATCGCAGACCAGTTGTTTTTACGTACAAAGAAATTACCATATTTATTTTTCTTATCATTTTATATTTAAATAAATGAAAATTCCATTATTGTCTACATTTACATTTATTTTACTTAACTATATGGGTTGCGGAAGGAGCATGAAACGTTGCATTGAGAGGACTCATGACCGAATAGCATAGTCAACTGTATAGTTAGTGCTGCCACCTCGGAAATCGCGATTAACAACGTTGTTCTCATGTCCTTTTTCTCCAGGTTGTGCCCCTGTTTGTGCGAGGGTGGCGCAACCTCCGGCGACGGCGGCGACCACCCCGACGATCCCAGCGGGCCGGGGGACTCCTTGGACCTGATTTTCGATCTCCACACTCTCCAACTCGCTACCAACTTCTTCAGCAACCTCAACCAGCTAGGTCATGGAGGCTTTGGCCCTGTCTTCAAGGTACCAAACTACTTTCTCCTCCACAAATTTCAAAACTTCAATTTGTTGCTTCACCAAAATAAAATTTGCTCATTGAGTCCTAGATTCTTGACATTTTAATAACAATTATACGTGCTGGTATAGTAGATTTGTGATTTTAGTTCTCTGATTCCAATTCTCAAATTAGGATTTTGTTAGCTCAATCACAAGCCAGTGGCTGATCAGCAAATTCCAACCTGTGTAAAAATTAAATTCACATAATTGCGATCTTACAATGTTAAAATCTCTATTAACTGTGGAGGAAGATCTTGTTGGCACACGTGGGACCAAGGAAATAAAATAGTTACTAATTTGTCAAATCTCAATAATATATAAATACAATTCACAAACCAAAATACAAGTGATTTACAAAAAATTCCACCTTCAAATCAATTCCAAAAATATTCAGTAATTATTTTTCTCACCAGGTTATGTCCCTCGGAGAAAAAAAGTCAATGCACAAATCATATAGTGGGATGAAAAACCGATTAAAATCTCACTGTACTACTAAAATATAAGAAAAATGTACTGAATAAATCATGTTTTCAATCAAATATAACTACATATATAATTTTAAAATAGTTGCACAAGGCAATGATTTTATTATGGTAATTTATGATTATAAAGAATGTTTTCAGTTTGGTTGCATTCTAGTTCTGGTGAAATTCTTAAAAATTATGAATTCCTATAAAATAGTCGTTTTAGATTGTAGTTACTGAATGACCAAATATCAGTTATGAGACAGTAGTCCTTATTGTTGAAATTTCAGGGCTAAAACGACTCTGGTCATTTAATAAGTTTATAGACTAAAAGGACGTTTTTTTCTTGATTAGGAAGCAAATTAACCTGTAAGATTACTGAAGTATTATTTCAAGTCAATTTCTAACTATACCCTTTTTCCAATTTTTTTTGGAGAAGGAAGATTTACGTAATTAATTATATTTTGCATGCTGTGTGCAGGGAATGATGCCAAATGGTCAAGAAGTGGCGGTTAAGAAGCTGTCACTGGAATCAAGACAAGGAGTTAAAGAATTCACCAACGAAGTCATGCTATTACTCAGAATTCAGCACAAGAACTTGGTTACATTACTTGGTTGTTGTGCAGAAGGGCCTGAAAAGATGCTTGTCTATGAGTATCTACCTAACAAAAGTCTTGATCACTTTCTCTTTGGTATTGAAAAGAGATGTTTCTTCATCTATTTATTTACATTTGTTTTGTGGTTGTTTGTGGAAAATGATTGACAAAAGTTGCAAGACAATTTTTTTCAGATAAGAGGAAGTCTTCATCTTTGGACTGGGCAAAACGATTCAGAATAGTTACTGGTGTGGCAAGAGGACTTCTCTACCTGCATGAAGAGGCACCAGAAAGAATCATACACAGGGACATTAAAGCTAGTAACATATTGTTGGATGACAAGTTAATTCCGAAAATTTCAGACTTTGGTTTGGCAAGGCTGTTTCCTGGGGAGGACAGTCACGTGCACACATTTAAGATTTCCGGTACACAGTGAGTAGACTCTTCCCTGCTTGGTGCTTGTTATTCAGAAGTTGGTATCCTTACACTTTATATTTGATGAATGCAGTGGTTACATGGCTCCTGAATATGCATTGCGAGGATATCTGTCAGTGAAGACGGATGTTTTCAGTTATGGAGTCCTGGTGTTGGAAATAGTTAGTGGGAGAAAAAACCAAGATATGCGACTTGGACAAGAAAAAGCAGATCTTTTGAGCTATGTAAGTTGATCAGATTGCAGACATTAATGCAAATTTAGTATGGACAACTTATGCTCATGGACTTAGATTCTTGTTATAAATTAACTTAAGTATATTTTTACATTGAAAAATGCATATTTTCTAAGCTTGTGCTGAGGATTTTAAGAAAATGAAAACTGCTGCGTCATTACATTAGTAATGATGCTTGTTCTTGATATTCACTTATATTCTGAATTAATTCTGTGACACAACTGCTTCCATAACATGTCTTTCTCGGCTACCATGTATGGCTGTTTAAGGGTGAAACTTGGGATAATGTAAGCTGGGTTGGTCACAACACTAGTCACAAATTAAGCTCTCCCCCAACATGGATTGAGATAGCATAGATTTAACCCTTTCTACCTTGAATCCAGAAAGTTTAGTCATGTGCACTAGAACACTCTTGTGTTAAAATTTATTTCACAAAAACGTGTTCAATGATCAAGGTACACATTTCAAATGAGTTTGAGGTATGGATAAAGGTCACATGCCGGTAATCCCTACTTTTTTTTTCTTGATAAGCCAATATTTCCTTTTACCAACTTTTGTCGGGGAAGTGATTGTGATTATGATCATATTTCATTTGACGTTGATTTGTTTGCCAGCTTTGCTATTTTTTGATCATGTATTATGATCCAATGACATTGGGAACCACTTGTTATGGGTTCTAACCTCAGTGTGACTACTGTACACACAAAAAAGACGTTGTTGATATCTGCAATCGTATGATATGGTTTATGTCTTTGCTGGTAAACTGTAAATTTTTTGTATTGAAATGGCATCAGAGCATCTAACATGAAACTCTTTCTGGTCAAAGGGAATTAACATGAATTTCAAAACATAAACTTAAACCAATCATTAAGAAAAATAATGTGACGATTTCATTCACACTTGTTCGTTTTCTTCATTGAATTTTGTAGGCATGGTCGCTTTATCAAGGAGGGAGACTAATGGAATTGATTGATCCAACCCTCGGCAAATACAATGGTGATGAGGCAGCAATGTGCATCCAGCTAGGTTTGTTGTGCTGCCAAGCAAGCATAATTGAAAGACCTGACATGAATGCTGTTCATCTCATGCTCTCAAGTGATTCCTTCACTTTGCCAAGACCAGGTAAACCGGGAATTCAAGGTCGTACAGGACGTTGGACTACAACTACATCTGCTTTGACCAATACCAATGCTAGTAACACTACTAGGGCCTCAGGTGGTAGTGGTAGTTTTGTAGACGATTATTCTAGAAATTCTATATCTACCTCTTCTTTTGATGAAGGCAGATGACATTCCATCCATAATGTATAGGGTGCAAGCTCTATGTAGGGTATTCTTTTTGTATTACTGTAGTTATCTTAATAGAGGAATGCTTTGATGACAAACAAAATTCGACATAGTTGATTCTTCACCGTATTTTATTTAGAAAGATAAATGTCACTTCAATAATATTTACATATATATTTTTTTTTATCAGCAATAATCTTTACATGTCGAAAGGATTAGAACTATTATTCGGAGGAGATATGCTTGGTGGTGTAAAAAAACGAGAAATAGTTTGGGGTATTTGAGAACATATAAGGATTGAGGCGTTTATGCTTTGCTGCATCAACGATACTCTTGTACGGAGTTTCTATCTGGCTAGAAAATAATTTGATAACAAACATGAGTATCTTCAGTCGTAGAAAATTAAAGGGTTTATGTGATTGTTGAACTAATTTAGAATGTAATTGCAGCGTAATATTAATCTCCTTTTTTTTTAGAAACATTTTTGGTCTTAGAGTTTCAGTCCTTTAAAGTCACGGGAAAATAGAAGTGCTAACTAAATCGAGAGACAACTCATACTAAAGAGAAAATAAGAGAACATGCACAGACATGGTATAATTGAAAATCATACGGAAATTAATTTTTACGTTGGAGATCTATATACTACAAACCTACACCAGCCCATTGGCATCCCTACATTCACATAATTATATAAAACTTATTATTAATTAATGTATATAAATGGAATAAATTAAACTTAATTTGTTTTTCTTGTTTATCATCAGTAAGCTTCAAGCAAAACGAAAACCGATTCACCTCCATTTTAGAACCAAAAACCGATTGACAAAATCTTAGAAATAAGGGAATCATTTGGATTTAATTAGAAAATATATCAAATTCTACATTGATAAACCAGGAAACAGTATTTTCTAAAATCCCTAATGGAAATTCGGAAATAAAACCAACTCAACAAAACCAGCATCCACCATGGGTAATGTAATTCAGGAGGAACAAATTCAAAGCCTACAAATAGAACCTAAGCCTCGGTTGTAGGATATTCAAATACAACATCTTTGCCTGAAAACTTCCTGTATACTGCAGCAAAAGTCTCCAACTTGTACTCAGTGTTGTTTCTCTCCTTGGGGTCCAAAAACACCTATCCAGAAGAGAAGAATTTAAGCATTTAGTATTTATTTTCTGATATTACATTCATATGCTCACAATAGCATGGTTAACTACATATATGATTAAACACAAAAAGAATAACTTCAGAGTTCTTTGTGTATAAACTTTACCTTCATAATCTTGGAACCATCAATTCTATACCTAACACGCTTTCCAACAATCTCAGCAGGTAACACAATATCCTCCAGCATTGCCTCATGCACAGCAGTGAGTGTGCGGCTGCGAGGACGCTGAACAGCAGAACCTTTCTTTGGTGGCCTCAATATCCTCCTGGTGGCAATCAGGACTACATCCTACAAGATTAAAAGTCATTAACATATAATAAATGAAGTATCACACATTTCAAATAACACGAACTACAGATGCCTATTAAAAGGATATGCCTTTAAAGGGTAGATGATTTTCATAGCTAATTTTATCATGTTATCTCATTAACTGCACAGCAACTTAATTTAAGCTATATAGGTCACTAAAACAGTTCAATACAAAGAGAAAAGCAACTGAGGACCAGGAGAATTAAGAGATATTGCAAAAAAATGAAGACAATTGACAACAGATGTTATGGATAACAAGAATAATTTTTAATCTATTGAATTCATAGTCATATGTATGATAAATGGAAAAGGATCTGCCTACCTTCCCGCTAAACTTTTTCTCAAGTTCTCTCACAAGCCTGACATGGATCTTCCTGAATCCCTTCCTTAATCTGTAGGGGACATGAATAACCACAGCCTTGCGGTTCCCAGAAACATCTATTTGGCTGTAGAATATGAAAAATTATAGTCAATAATAATAGACAAGCAAGAAATACATTATCTGCCAACGAACAACCATTAAAACACATTCTTACACAGCTGAATTTATGTATAAATCTTTCAGGTCACTTTTCAGCTCATTGTTAGTATTCTCAAGGTCAAAGAAGGCCTGCAAACACAAATTTTGAACAAAGAAGATTTAAGCATTGCACTTGAAACTGATTATCAGCTCCAGCATACAGCATCAAACACAGTGTAAAGAACAAAAATAAACCTGTCCGACTGATTCCTCAAATTCAGTTGGCTCAGCATCCTTATCTTTGTGGATTTTCTTCCTTGATGTGTACATCTTGACAACTGTAAACAAACAACAGAATAAGATAAATGTTGTAGATTAAGCTTCATAAAATGAAAGTTTAACACTTAAACATCTCACAACAAGCACAGTCTAATCATCAACGAATAGATTAATTAAAACTGTATCAGATGCTACACTGGTCTAAAATAATGAAGAACAAGTTATTAATCCCATTCACATCTCATCAGTTTTCATCAACACACTGCCCAGATTACAGAACATATTCAGCACGAATAAGCCAAATATTCTCGGCATTGTGAAGATAACAACAACCTCAGCGATACAACAATCGTCCACTTTTCCTCATCGATTAACCGATTTTAAAACTCAACATTGGCCAGAAAGTTCAGTGGTATACTTCTCTCATTGAAACAATATATATCATGAAGATGAGAAAAACTCTACCAATGAACAACTGGATAAATACAAAATAAAAGAAATATAACGATTATCATCACCACCAGGTAATGCTGAAGGCGCAACATGCAGAATCTTACTAAAAGAAATACAAATAAAAATATATATAAAAAAGACCTTTTTTTTCTTAAAGTCAGTTCCCCATTATCCAAACAATACAAAACAGAATCATCGATAGAATTTCCATAGCAGCAATTACGCAAATGAACAAAAATTACACAAATTGTAAAAATGAGAACTTGTATTCTGTTCCGGCCGATTTTGGTGAAGAATTTGCAGAGTGACTCAAATTCTAAAAGGGTGTAAGAATCCTACCTCAGCCAAGAAGATGAAAGCCACCGAGTGCGAGTGCCGCTGCAGAAGAGTGAGTTTCTGCTCTGTTTTCGCTGCAGTGAAACCCTAAAGTGAGTGATTAAATTTAGTATATAAAGATTTAATGAGCGACTCAGATCGAGTGTTTAGCACACATGGACGGTTCCGATTCCGTGAAAGAAACAATGGATCCTAGCCGTTCGATTAATTAATTTTTCTCTTTTTACTATTTTTTTAATGTAAGTAAAAAAAAAAAATAGTTTTTTCAGGAACACTGTAAATCCAGTAATATATTTGCGGATTTAGTGTGAGTTTTAAATTCACTTTTATAAAACTACGGTAACCAGGGCAAAAGTGATATCATATGATTTTTTTTTTCTTTGTAATATATGCAGTGTTTGAATTTTAGTAAAGTATTTCTTTGTATATTACAAATTTCTTTAAGAGAGATAATTATATTTTAAAAATATCTAATATAATTATATATTTAATATTTAAATTCAATAATATTGGTTAAACTGGAAATTTTCGTAGCGATTAACCCACACACTTTTGATGATTTATCTAGAAGAGTTTTGAAAAATTAGTATATTTGGTTGTACATTATGGTATTAATTGACTGTCTAGATTTTAAATTGAAAAAACTTCAAGGAAACTTTGTATTGAATAATAAAATTATATCAATATTTAAATAAATTCATCAACCACCATACGAGATCAAGGAAACGTAGGAAGACCGAACAGAAAGAAGAATATGAGAAAACACCTTTCAGTTGTTTTTATTTTTTGTAAGAAATTAGATTTTAAAAGTTTATGATTCATAGTTGTTTGCAATTTTTCGCTTTCTTCTCGATGAATCATCTGTTCCATCAAAGTCGGCGGTGGCTGCACTCTGACTTGTACTGAAAAAGGAATCTTCCGATCAAGGTTTGAAAAAATGGTTACTTTGAAATGTCCATAAAATTTGCATATATTCCCTTCCAGCTGTAGCCCTAGATTCAAATTCAAGTCTTGACTCTTGAAGCACATTTATGAAATTTATGAAATCTTTGATAGTGTTATGGTTTTGCACTCAAATTTTTCATTTTTTTATACTATGGGTTTGTGAATATCAACCCCTTTCAACTTTCCAACTCATTAGGAAAATGCACTCATCACACTATTCACTTCAGAGAAGTTAAATCTGCAAAACAGAAATATATCCAGATGTACTTTAAATTATGAAACAATTACTCTTTACATTTATATTGGTAGCTAAGTTATTCAACAATTGATTATCTATCTAATAGCAAGCACTAAATATGAAAGAAAGTTTGTGAGGGGTTTTGAAAGAGTGCTCTAAAATCTAAAATTTTCTTCTTTATATGTTCATAAATTGCCATAATTCATCATTTGTACTGCATTCAGATTCCATATTTAGCGAGTTGGTTTCTGTTATCACTGGGAGTTCCAGATTCTCAGCATCCATTGTGGCTCCCAGGTTGAATGAATCCATGTCATAGGCACTGTTATCTATGTTGTAGCCATCATATGAACAGGTGCCAAAATCATAGGTGTCTAGGGCCTGGAATTGATTTGTAGTGCACCACCCCAAAGGCTGAGTCATATATTGGATATTTACTGATTCTGAATTGGAAATGCTTGAACCATTGTTGTGTTCAGAGTCTGAGTTCTGCTCATGCTGATTCAAATGATTGAGACCTCGCTGGCAAGTGATTTGTGTTTCTGGTGTTGTCTCAATCCGAAATGATGAATAATGAGAACCACCATCAAAAGGCATAGGAATTTCTTGGTCTTGGAGTGACATGGCTGAAGGAGATGATTCTTGTGCTTTAAGAACACATCTTGTCATCTGTAGACCCTTGAAAAATTCTACAAATCCTGTTGTTCTCTGTGTCTCATATTTCATATATCTTGCTTGTTTCTGAATCCTTGTTCTCCAATAGTTCTTTATTTCATTGTCTGTTCTGCCTGGCAGCTGTTGTGCAATTTTTGACCACCTACAACAATCACATAAGTGGGAATAAGAATCCAAAGAAAGGATATTATTCTGAAATTGACTAGCACATGGATAGTGGTGGCCCTTTTGCTTCTTTCTCAACAATAAAAAGCGTTTGAATAAGCACAGTTTCACAAAGACAAGTAAATATGAGATATGCACCTGTTACCCCACTTTGAGTGGAGTTCAAAAATCAATAGCTGCTCCTCTGAGGTTAAATTGCCTCGTTTAACATCTGGCTTTAGATAATTTAGCCACCTTAATCTGCAACTCTTTCCTGTTCTCCTTAATCCTTGAGAAAATTTAGTCATCACAGAAGATAAAGAAAGTAATCAGAATTAGCATGCAAATTATTCATATAAAAAATACCAAATAGAGTTCCACCAACAAGGTTTCTTTTCATTCTTATCTTGGATTACCTGAACGTGTAGCAAGCAAATTCCATCTCCCTTCTCCATGATTGGCAATGTAATTGCCAAGAAGATCATCCTCTTCAACACTCCATGGTCCTCTTCTAAGTTCATTATCTTCTTCACTGATGCTCTTTAATCCAAGTGTGAGTCTAAGTCCCACATTGACCAGAAATGAGAAAATAGAGCACTATATAAGAATAAAGACCCATAAACCCATTGCCTTAAGGTTTTGGGTTGAGAGTGGTGTCAGTGTCTTATGTGGTTAGGCTCAGATCTCATTGGTGTTGTCTCCCCAGTGAAAACCCCTCCTTATAAACCTAACAAGTGGTATCAGAGCCGATGGTTAATACCGGCTCAAAACGAGTGCAGTACCAGTATGGTCCTAGTATCGAAAGTCTTCCTGGCAAGAGTCCCAGATAAGGGTTCCAGGTAAAGCGTGTCCCGTTAAGAATAACGGCGGTACAGAAAAAGGGCAGAAAAGGAGTACTCGTGTGGTTGGGAATGCTTCCGCTGGAGGGGGAGTGTACCAATGTGGTTGAAAGGACTCACCCTTGAGGGGGAGATTGTTAGGAATCCAAGTGTGAGTCTAAGTCCCACATTGACCAGAAATGAGAAAATAGAGCACTATATAAGAATAAAGACCCATAAACCCATTGCCTTAAGGTTTTGGGTTGAGAGTGGTGTCAGTGTCTTATGTGGTTAGGCTCAGATCTCATTGGTGTTGTCTCCCCAGTGAAAACCCCTCCTTATAAACCTAACAAATGAAATATCTTTTTAGCTCTTTGAATTGCAGTGTTCTTTTCCCCTGTACATTGCTGTGTTGCTGCACTGGTTTTATGTATTTGTTTGTAAGTATTAAACTAATCGTTAATAGTTTATTTTTAAGTTATTTTATGCATTTGTAAGTATTCTGGTATAGGATCAAGTGTTTGTTTGTTTGTTTTAAGGGTTGTGCATCAAGTTAACACAGGTGTATTAAACCAAATAAATTAGGGTATTTGTATCACTAACCACAATAATGTGATTTTGACCATTATAAATTTTTAATGAAAAAATTGCATTATAAAAACCAACAGTTTCTAAAGTGTAAGAAATTGTTACTTTATACCATATTCTAAAGACCTAGTTGTAATTTTATTTTTGTTGGCACTATAATAGTGTGGCTTTAGTTCTATTTTTAATGGAATAACTTGATTTTTTTAAAATGAAGAAATTAGGATAGTAACAATACCATTTAATTCACCAATTAGAAGTTGGAAAACAAATTTTACATTTATTTATAATATATGGAAAACCAAAGATGTAACTAAGCTCATTCATTTTCTTTTTGTTATAGAATAGCAACAATAAAGTTAAAACCTAATATTTATGGAGACTACTCAAATTTCTACTCCACTTACGAATTTTAGGAATAGTTTTCTTTAGTGCATACATTTTATTATTTTATCAACTATGTATTAAATCCATGAATTTAGGTAATATAGTTTCCATGGCTACCTCCATAAAATGGACAGTAACAGAAGCTAGCACGAGTTTAATCAGTAATTTATTATTTATGTTTAAGCTTATAATTCATTTTGTTTCTTATATATTATTGAATCAAGTTTTTATATTTAAAAAAAATTAATTAAGTTTCTATTTTTTAAAAAATTATTCAATATAATCATTTTCATTAAATCCATAATAATGTTGTTTGGAATTGTCCGTATCAAAATCTAAATTTGTCATATATCAATTCAGAAGGGTTTTATAAGATAGAAAATGACTCAAATTTATCTCGTGTTAGACGTATTAACACCAACTTAATAACAACTTAATGAAAAATATCATATGAAAGTCCTTTTACAAAAATAAATTAAAAGCAAATATAATGACCTAAACTAATTAAACAACAAATTATTAATTAAACTTATAGCACAAATACTCCCTAATAAAAAATTTGATGTTAATGTTGTTGCTGCTGTAGTGTGTTGGCCGACATTGAAACACTGCTACGAATCTTACAACTAACATCTTTTTTCTTGGTTGATAATAGTCCCATGATGTATGCTCTGGTATAAGAATAGATTCAATGTGGTTCTCCTTTGTCCAAATTACAAATCTTCTATTGGGTTCTCTTCTGGCGGAAAATTCAATGAGAAGAAGACACAAACACTGAGAACAGTCATCTATAATGTTTTACATACTATTCCTACAACTGTCTTCAAACACACATGTTTATAACTTTCTTCAACATTGGCTGATGCTATTAAACTTAAACGACCACGAGAGCGATAAATGTATTAAAAATCCAAGTGTGAGTCTAAGTCCTATGTTGACTAAAAATGAGAAAGTAAAGTATCGTATAAGAATAAATATCCATAAACTTATTGTTTAAGGTTTTGGGTTGAGAGTGTTGTCAATGTCTTATATGATTGGATTCAGGTCTTATTGATGTTATATTTTTCTCGATAAAAACCTCCTTTAAACCTAACAAAATGGTGGCTGCTTCATCACCTTGTCTCAATCAACTTGGTTGAAGAATCAACAGGACAAAAGTGAAATAAGTCAATATTAAATTGGATTTTGCTTGCATGCATGGGAAGGAAACTAAATCTTCTCTACAATTAATTGCAATTGTTGGGTCTTCTCTACAGTTAGTAACCATTTCCTGTTTGTTCAAAAACATGTAAAATTGAAAGCCCAGCCCATTGTCCATTTAGGCTCAAGTTAATCTGCTAATTATTGATTAATTAACCTTAATAGTGTTGAATTTGTGTTGCAATAATGCAATTGAAGTGTTGGTGAGTGTGACATGAGGGAAGCATGTAATTAGCACAGTGAAAATGAAAATGCCATGTAAGCAGGCATGATCCATTGCAGAAGAAGGTTGTTTGCAAAAGTCGGAGCAAGAAGAAAGGGCACATAATAGATGAGAGTGATTCAGAGTTTGAATTGTGGTCACAAATATAATAATAAAAATGATGATTACTATTATTATGATATGATTAAATGCTGATCATTTATCAACTGTGCTCATAATAATTGCAAACACTCACTGATATGACATCTTTCGTGATAACAGATAGGCTTTGACAAAGGAACATATATTTAATAACTCTTTTTTTACGATTTTAATTTTTGGTATAATTATTTATTTGTTCTCCTAATTTTTTTTTGAGTTTATTCAATTTGATCCTGAATTATTAGAATTTACTTTTTAAATTTGATCAATTTAGTATCTTTTGTTATCTTCTAGTTCATGCATATCATTTGTATAGTGATAAGTTATCGTTATGCAACAAATCAAATAACTAATCTTAATATCATACTGAATATACTTGATCAAGGAAATATCAACAGAAATACTAAAATGATGTTAATTATACCCAACAAACAAACAAACAAACTCAATTAACAACTTCACTCAAATTTCTATTACACAGTGACAACCCACCAATATACAAACAACGTTAACTAACATATAACGGGAGGTACTAAACTAAATCACTTTAAAAAATAAGGCTACCAAATTGAACTTTCCAACAATTCGGGATTAAATTGAACCTTTTAAAAACTCAGGGACCAAATTGAACCAACTTAAAAAATTGGGAGACCAAATCAATAATTATACCTTAATTTTTTTAGTGGTTTTTTATTTTCTTTATTTTTTAATATTTTAAAATTCTTTTTTAAAAAGACGAATAGTCAATTCAGATTATAAAAAAACTATCGTGATTAAAATATTTTTTTTACGAAAAATATGTTCAAAATTCAGATTTTATTTTTCTGAAGATTTGTTCTAGATTTTAGCCTTTGTTTCTGTGTTGTTTAAGCAACCAATTTAGGGAAAATTAACTCATCGTCGTCCATTGTTCTTTAGTTTAACAAAAATGGTTCGCCCTAATATGTTAAGCCAATCAAATTTGAGTTTAGTATCATGCACACTGGTGTAAAAAGTTTTTATACTGTTAATGAATTAAAGTCAAGAAAATCATTGAATAAATTTTTACTCTGTTATTCATTTAAAAATATTATATATCACATATTTCCTTTTTACGACAATTACCTTAAAAATTATACTTTGGAGGTATTTTAAATATTTAAAGTTGATTAAAGAATATACAAATGTCAAATTTTATAATAATTTTCCACAATTAGATGTCTAAAAACAACTTTAAAATATAATAAAAATGTTTTTTAATGGCAGACGGATATAATACTCTTTTAAAAGATATACAATATATGAATCATCAATTTAATACGTTATCAACAAGTTCATGAGTTCATAATAAAGATCAGTATTTTCATAATTTATATAAAAAGATAATATCTTAAAATTAGAATAAACTATGCTATTTATCAAATTATATTTTATGCTAATGATATAACTAATAATAAATTATTTCTTATTGTTAGTAATACGAAAGTAATGGATTTTAGTAGTGGTTGCTACGTGACGAATGATTGTTCTAAAGAAAATTTCAAACCTATAATCCAACTTTATGTTTACTTTTTTATTTACAGAACAATAAAACCAATATGAAAATAAAACAATTTTTTTTAGAAAGATATAATGATAGAAGTTAGAAAAAGAATAACCATTATTAATTACTAGTGAAAATAGAAAAAAAATAGAAAAAAATAACAACACTAATATAATGCAATTAGTCATGATTATCACACGGTAAATAATCCAAATGAAAATAAAAGTTTATTTTGTAAAGATTAAATATATTTTTAATTCTCAACTTATATAAAAAATTAAAAATAATTATTCTTCGAAATTTTGAACCAAATTAATTTCCTTCTTCAGAAAATGTTTGTATTTGCTAAAATTTTGGTGAATTGTCTAACGGACATCCTCATGACGTTTGAACATGTAATCGTTCGTGACGATTAACAAGGTATCAATTAAAGTTATTATTTTTGAATAATTTAATTTAAACAAATTATAAGTTTACAAGTGGTTATTCATAAAATTTACACGGTGCTTATTCATAAAATTTACAAGAACTTTAGTTCATTTGACTAATAAAGAAATCCATTTAACCATTTCAAAATACTTTTTTATATATATAAACATATACTTTATTTTAACTATCTTTTTCATTCATTTTTTTTCTCTCTCACTACTATTACATTTTAATAATTTATAGAAAAATATTAATAACTAAAGTTAGTCCTATAGCATAAATAATTCACTTTAAATATAAAATATAATTAATTCGTTCTAATTTTTTCTTACAATACAATATATATATATATATGTTATAACATTTATAATTACCAATTAATTTCAGAAGTACATATCTCTTTAGTTCCACGCAATATAAAGTGTTTATATCCTTATTTTATTTTTTGACATGATATACTTGCAAAATTATCAGCTCAACATGATTAACATAAGTATCACACTAATATATGATGCCACCATAAATAAAAAGAGTTATATTTTATATTAATTAATTAAGCATGCTGTTATCATTATGGAACTAAGCATATGGTAGCATTGGACAAAAGTTAAGAACCTCTTAATCTTTTGAAGTTTCACTCTACCTAATCTTTTTTGGATTTGTTGACTTATGGATTATATCTCTCTTAATATTTTATGTATCTATAATTTATACTTAAATATATATATATATATATATATATATATATATATATATATATATATATATATATATATTGCAAAGTCAATTTATAATTATTTGGCCATCTTTCAATGCCTCGAGACCTCGATTTATATTATATTTATATATCTCCTTTATTGAATTAAAATCTCATTATCAATTTAATTTGGTGAAAATTATAATTTGTGCAAGACACTACTCTTCCATAGTTAAGGTGAAAGTTGTAAGTTGTAGTAGGGTTATGGTGGTTGAGGTTGTGTGATTTGACATGGTTGTAAGAAGCATTGGAGAATGATGGTTAAGCAGAAAAACTCATTTTCCATAAGAAGGAAAAAGACAAATTAGAAGAGGATTTGCGAACTATTGAAATCATCAAATTTCAAACACACAATCTACTGAATTCTATATGCTTATATTTACCTTTTTCTTTAAATAACATGAAATATATATTTTTTTTCAAAATATAATAAAAAAAAACATTATTGTGATAAAAAAACCTATAAAAAGAGAAAGAAATATAATCAATGCCTCCATAATAGTTTATATAAAAGAAATATAATCAATGCATAAAAATTTATATTTTCAGTCAATTTTTTTTTTATTTTTTTACATGAAATACTTACAAATTCTTTTATTAAAAAATTGTTATAAATTTTGTTGTAAAATATTTTATTTAAAACATTTTGCGCAAAATATTTTGTGAAAAATACTTGTAAATTTTATAATTTTGTAAAGGAAAAATTGTTCAAGAAAGAATTACTTATCTTTTGAAATTCTTAGAAAAAAATAAAACAATAGTCTTTTCTTGTAAATTCTTTTAACAAGACAACGAAAATCTCATATAATATGAAAAATTATAATAATATCATATTAATATGTTAAAATATGAAAAAAATATTAAATATAACCTATTTAATATAAAATCTGATTTCAATATTTTTCGAGCTAGTTTATAAAATAAATATGGAAAAGTTCGATAAAAAGAATACCTATAAATGAACATTTAAATTTGAGAAGAAAAACAACACTAGTGATTCCAACGAAAAGAAAAACTCGTTTCTATAAGATTATGAACGAAAAATATGAAATATGTTACTTAATAAAGGAGATGATGAGACAAATTCATCTTTAAAGAATTTATATGTAATTAGACCAATTCATCTTTAAATTTTGATTGAAAATCAAGTTGTGTGTTAATGTAATATTATCAACTAATTAAATTGAGAATGTATATATAATTAGACCAAACCATGAGAGAGGTTTTGCTATAATTTATTAAAAAAATCAAATTTACGAGAAACTATATTTTATACTATTGCATACTCTTTAGATTTCCAAATCATATTTTCTTTATAAACTATATATTATATTATTATTATTGATTTTAAAGGTGGTTTTGTCATTTTTTTTTTATCATTATATTTATAACCATGACATTTTTTTAGATAACCACGACATTAAAAATTATTATTTGTAAATTTTGTAGGGTAGCTTGTGGATTCGAATTGTAATAAAAATGTAGAAGTTTATGTAATAAAAAGAAGGTTTAATTAGTTGGTTGGTACCTATTTTTGTTTAGTTGTATTAGTTTGGTAACCGTTTTTAAAATTGTGTTAATCGAGTCCCAATTTTTTAAAAAGTGTCTCGATTAGATCCTTTTAGAAAAAAATATTAATAAAAGTTGGGACCTAATTGGCTTCTTTTTAAAGGTTGGAACTCAATTGACTTCTTTTTAAAAACGGATACCAAACTGACACATTCAAACAAAAGTGAGTATCATCTGACTAATTAAACCTAAAAAGAATTGAAATGATGATTATATACTAGAAAAACAATTTGTTTGATGTGTACATAGTATTACAAAGGATATTGTAAATCAATCACTTCGTAAAGCCACTATAATAAATCCCAAGGATTCAATGAACCCTCTTTACAAATATATGGTAATAGTATCAGAATAATGATATCCTTGAGCCACAATAAAATTAATGTAGTAATGAACTGTTGAGAGATTGCAACTTTCTTTCTTTTCCATTTATAGTTGATTTCATCATTCGCACCCACTTACAATTTTTCTGCTTGAAAATGTTTCCTTCAAATGCATTTAGACATAGTATAAGTAAGTGGACATCTTATCAATCATCAAATCATCTTTTAGGTCAAAAAAAGTAGACCATATTTTGTCACTTAAATCTGTCATCTTTCCTAGGTTGTTCAACTATATGATTGCACCATAGTTTTCAGATAAATATTTTAAGGTAATATATATGGTTATTAAGTATATATTATATTTATATTTGGACTACATTGGGATTTCAGGTGATTTAAATTGAACCACGTAATATATATGTACCCTAATATATATGGTGATACTGTTGTAGTTATGGTGTAGTGGGGTTACAATTTTTTTTTTCTTTTGAAAGAAAACCCACTTTCTCATTGCAGGAAATGACACAACTTTCTGATACAGTGTTTTAGGATCCAAAATATTCCTCTTCATGGTGTTTTAAATTCCTCGGATAAACAATAATCTCTTTCAACTGTTTCAAGTTATTTTAGAATATAACTTTCAACGAAAAAGGAAAAGGATAGCTTTCAAGTTTTGTGTCTAAAACAGAAAAAATATTAAGAGGGTATGTTAATTTTGTGTCAGTTCTGAACCAGATCATGCCATTCTCAAGTATTTGTTGTTCTATTTATTTTGTATTGATAGTTTTTCTTGAACAAGAGTTTATAAATCTGCGTTTTTGAATTGAAGAACTTGCTAAAAAATATATAAATTAAGTCATATTTTCACAAAAATTAACTTCTCAAACTTATCTGCATAATCATCACTATCTTTCTGTTACATTTTTTCAGTATTTAACTGATACCGAAACCAAATAAGATACTGATAACTTTCATCTTTTGTGACGAAAAGAAGTTTGAAATGAGAGAAATATATAAAAGGTATTTAACTTGTAATTTTGAAAAACACAGCTAATTAAGATAACTTGCTGAGTAGTACAATCCATTAAGTGCAAGTAATTCTTTCACCAAATTAATTTCTCAAAATAGGAAATTCTTATCTTTCTCTCACATTTTCTCAGCATCTAAACTGACATGCATATCTGACATTTTTTAAGAAAATATTAGTGGTCATGAGAAAATGTTACCTTAAAAAATTGAAGACAAGATAAAGAGAGGTATTTGAAAAGAAGTGCAACATAGTACATATTTTCAGCTCCCAAACGTCAAAAGTCAAGACAATTACAGTTATGTTAGGTAAATCCGGCCTACACCACCTACTGTAGCAATAGACTAGGCAATCTTGATATGGCATTCTCTTCCAAAGCAACTAGTTTTGATGCACACCTTGCATTCATACTAAGACTTAAAGGAAAATGCATGGGCAAGTTCACCATTGCACGTTTAGAATATGGAAGATATTCTCCCATAGGGGACTGTGACATCACAACCAAATCCTTTATAGTCCTAAGATCTTTGCATTCAGTTTTCAAAACTCTAACCTTGTAGGTTTGCAAAAGGGTGATGATGAATGATGAAGGGTTTCTACTGTAGGAAAGGTTTGTTTCCAAAGCTAAGTAACTCTATTGTGTCTTTCTGTGTGAGCCGTCAATGGCTACAAGCAAATGATGAAAATGATGTCCATTTTTGGCAAGGCTACAATTGGGTGTGTGTACATATATTTATATACAGGGGCAACTCAAAGTTTTCAATGCCCATATGGTTCCTTTAGAGTGTGAGTGAGACCAAGGAATGTAACCCTTAATGAGAATTAAATGAACTGCCACAGGCCAAACACACACCCCACATGTCAGAAACCTGTTTCAAAGTTTGGTTCATTCATTTCTCAAATATCAGTTCAAATCAGAGGCAGTGTGAGCAAACATAGGACAACAAATTCTGTGGCCAAACAGTAGAAATTGAAAGCTTTAACACAACTTGGACAGACTCTTCCAAATTCATAAACATGGTTTACATATTTTTTTAACCTATTCACAAGATTTAAGGTTAAGTTTATATATGAACAGTTTTTGTCTGGAACAAAAAAATGATTGATTATGCAGCCTCCTTGTAACCATGTTCAGATAAATAAACAATCTTCCTCTTTTTATCTTATGTTTTAAGGTAAAATTGTGATGGAATTCATGTTTCAAAACAAACAATATTTTATATGTACGATGATTGTTTATGTTTATGTAACAGCACCATTCTGTAACTTTTTGTTAAACCAGTTAGTTTTGTGAACCTATGTTTGTTTAGGAGGCGTGGTATCAGTTTGCATGGTACTAAGAAATTTTGCCATGTTTTTGATTTTGAAGTTGATGTTTTAGGGTCTTGGTTAGGTTGGTTGATATATTGACCAAACACAGTGTGTTAATGTGACTTGCTCACTAAGAAAGCTATTGTTTGGTCCTTTTCTCACACATTGATGTTGGTGAGTTAATGGGTGTATACCCTCTGGTCCATTACGTAACAAGAACACTTTTAATGGGGTGGAGCAAAGGTTCATGGTACTGAATATAAAGCACCATGCTTATGTGGCCTCAAGTATGGACAAAGCAGAAGAACAAGTTGCAGAAAAGATCGCACTCTAACAATGACAGTTTCTGTGCACAGTATGCATCACAACATACACCATTTGAAAAGTTTTAATGCTTTTAATGGGGTGCAAAACTAAGTGACAATCTTTTTTTTCCTTCTTTTGTTAATTTTATCTAATTTATACTCTAACTATATATGTAAAATTAACTTTTGATTTTACTCTTTGGAAATAAATTAGGAAGCTAATAATAAAATCCAAAAAAGTAATCTAGTGTGGTGATGTTGAATTCAATAAAATTGTTACAATATGAATATAGTTATGGTTAATCACATAAAATAAAGTGAAATAATATTCATTTTCTTTCAAATTCTATTAATATTCTATTTTATTTTTATAACTATAATAATATGACATGTACCATTTAATGAATTTGAGATCGACTTCGACATTATTTTAGAATGTGAGTTATATTTTTTATTTTATTTTATAAAGCACCTGTATAGAGAAAGATAATAGAGTATAAAAAAGTATATAAGTGGTATTAATGGGATAAGATTTTACATGACTCAATTCATCTTAATTAACTCATATTTAATCAAGCTGAATTTAATTGAATTGGTAATATTTAAATAATTAAATATTTTAAAAAATACGTTTAGTTAATACAATTATAATAATGAAATAATTATTCATAATTATACTGATATTATTATTAATGTTGATATTATTTAATAAGTTTAGTTAAGTTAAGTTAGATCTCAGGTTTAATATATAGAACTGGCAACTCAGCAATCAGAAGATTTTATTAAATTTTACTCAATTGAAAACGCAACTCAACTTCTTTGATTTGGATTTATTCCTCGTATTATCTGAGGCAAACACCTCTTACGTCTATTAATCTTCATTTACATCAATGATGTTTTGACATATTTACTATTTTATATAATTATTATTCAGCTAAATATATTATTATTTTATTTATACTTTATTATTATCATCTCAATATAATGCTTTATTATTAAAAAAAATTATTACGTAGTTATTTTGAAAAAAATATCATAAGCAAATTATATTAATAGTTTGATGGAAGAAATTCTCGTACGCATACAAATACTAGGTAGTGAATAGTGACGTAGGTACAATCGATTTGATTGGTACAATTTTTCTTGGAATGGGACAGTACTGTATAGTGAAATAATCACATTTGTATAATTTTTTTCTTTATTTATATAACTTTTGTCCAACCAACTAGATAACAAATATAATTATTCGTTTATTTATTCTCATTACATATATTTTTTTAAAAAAGTAATAATACATTATTAAAACTAAAGATTTAAATTCATGAATAAAATTAATTTATAAAATAAAATTTTTATTTATTTATATATTATAAATTTAATATTATTTACGTTGAACTTTTAACATAAAAAATTGTTGAGTAAAGAAGGCTAATACGGAGATATAACACTAATAAGATATGATCAAACACTCACGCATAAAGAATTGATATCACTTCTAATTCCAAAACCTTGAGTCGATGAGTTCATGAATCTTTATCTTCATATGAGGCTTAACTTTCTCATTTTTATTCAATAATTTTCTCATTTTTACTTAAGGTGAGATTTAGATTCATACTTGAATTTTCAACAAAAAAATCATTCAAAAAAAATCATTAAATGCACCAAACTCTTCTTAATGATCGTAAGTTTGAATGTTGAGTACACTACTTTGTTAAACATTTGAAAGAGAGATCTGCCATTTGACTTGAACAAAATTAAATGTTAAAACCAAGAAAGCAGTGAATGAATATCGATAGAGTAGAGGAAATGGTTGAAGAGAGTTTGTAATATGTTATAATAAAGTGTGAATATGAGAAAAGATGAGGAAGAAGAAAAAGGAAAATGGAAGTTATGGTGGTGACATAGAATAAGGAAGAAGAAAGGTGATATATTTTGGAAGATTTTGCACCAAGGCCATGCTTCCCCACTAAACAAGTGCACTTTTCTAATTCCCACTAGAGCTAAAAATTGAAATTAAAAAGTCTAAAAGCTCCAAAACTAGGCGTGCTTTTCTCACAAAACATGGGTCCTTATTGATATTGGACATTTTTCCCTGTGCAAGGGGCCAACTAAGGGAACAAAAACTACAGAAGCTTGAGGTGCCACGTGGCCACCTAAGAATAGCTTCTATTCACCAATGTAGCCACAATTCCACAGTATAAATACAACAAGTGTAACCCACATTATCCAAATACCACTTAAACACCTCATAAACACTCACACTCGCTCTCTCATTCTGTGATTTATAATAATCACATGGCTGAATTCACAGAAAACTTGCAACTTCAAAGCATTAGACCCTCCTCTTTTCCATTCTTAGACATTGATCCAAGCATGGAACTCATAAACCAATTCATTGGGATCAACCAACATGTCATAGACAACTCAAACTTGACTATGCACAACTTGATGCCATTTTCCTGTGACACCTTCTTGGGCCCTCAAGAACCTGAGTTTCCGGGAAACTTGGACGAAAATTTCCCTGCCCTTGTTCATCATGTCAACCACAATGCACTTCCTGTTTCTCTCCCCATTTTCCAAGCAGAAAATGAGATCCATGAAGGTAAAAAGAGGAAATCACTGGATCTTCCAGAGACTAGTTCAGCTAACTCAACTCCTGCAGTTTCTGAGAGTGGAAGCAAGATAAAACAAGTAAATTTTTCTTCTGTTTTTCTCTTTTTTCACTTCTCTTCCCCATGCATATTTGTTTGAAAATGTATATGCAAGAGCAAGAATGAGTCTTTTGGTGAATAATTTCAGGGTTCTGGAAAAGGAAAGAGAGCAAAAAGCAATGTGACAGAAGAGGAGAAAGCAAAGGAAGTGGTTCATGTAAGAGCCAGAAGAGGTCAAGCTACTGATAGCCACAGTTTAGCAGAAAGGGTGTGTATACTTTCTTCGAATTGTTAAAAGTTAGAAAAAAATGAAACAATCAAACAGATGAATATATTCAATTCAATCTCACTTTGGCTATTTTTCTTGTCTGTTTGATTGTGATGAACGTGGACTGATGCATATTTGTTGTTCAGGTTAGAAGAGGGAAAATCAATGAGAAATTAAGGTGCTTACAGAACATTGTTCCAGGATGTTACAAGGTAGAGACATATGTTTCCTTCAAAAGCTCAGATTTTTGTGTAACTTCATGAACCAAGCTCTCATATTTCAACTTTTAAATTAATGTTTGCAGACCATGGGCATGGCAGTAATGTTGGATGAAATCATAAACTATGTGCAGTCCTTGCAGCATCAAGTAGAGGTAAGTCATCAAAATTAAACAAAAAAAAAATCATTTGTTGTTAGAAAAGACAATTCTATGTTTCAACATAGCCTTACTGATATTAATAACAATCCACGTTTGGCTTTTCTGCAGTTCCTTTCTCTGAAACTCACTGCAGCAAGTACCTTTTATGACTTCAATTCCGAGACAGATGCTTTAGAAACAATGCAGGTACCTACTTCTGAAGTTTTCAAGGTCTTATTTAATGTAAAATAATGTTTTCTGTGGTATTTGATATAATAAGCATGAAAAGCTCTCAGTTCATGTATGTGGAAACTGTTTTTGATGGATAAGAATGAATCTAAACATGAATTTGTTAGATAGTGGAAAAGGGTATGATGAGTAGTTGTGTGTGTGAGTGAATGATGAAATTCAAAGTATATTATATAATATTGATGTTGATTTTTTGAATCTGTGGCAGAGAGCAAGAGCATCAGAGGCAAAAGAGTTAGGGAGGTATAAGAGAGAAGGGTATGGAGGAGTTTCTTGCTTTCAACCAAGTTGGCCACTTTGACTTCAGTTTTGGAAGTTTTAATGTTTTAACTCAGCAGCCATACAAGACATGAGATCACACTTCATCTGCTATTTTACTTTTACTTTCTACAAAGATCAATTTGTTTCCACTCTGTGGACATTCTTGCTTGTACAATCCTTCAGACATGTGTAGAAATCAAATGGAAGTTAATAAAAAGAAGAAAAAAAACTCACATTTCATATATATATTTTTTTATCTGTGGAATGGTGTGGTGGGTTGCAGTACTTGCAGATTTGACAATATATGGCCAAATACACAGACACCAATAATCATACATAACTCAAATAACAACAATCTAAAAGGAAAAAAATATATATATATTTCTGCCTTCGACCGAAGCATGTGCATTCTAGGCTAGTTATTAATTAATCCAACAATAATTTGAATTAATAGCCCTTGTGCATGCAAAATCTTGAACCTAAACTTTTTTTGTTTGATATGTTTAGTAAGTGTTGTGTAACAAAAGGGCATCATTATTCAGCAAGAATAACACAGTATAGTTATTCATTCATGCATGATCAATAATCTCGCTAGATACATTTACATCTCAAAGTTTAAAAGTTCATGACAGTACAAGGATTCTTCCATGTTCTGAGTAGAAAAGGCGCATATCTTTTCATGATTTTGAGAATATAATTGTTCTCGGATCATGTTATTATGAATTCCCTTTCTCCATTTCCTTTAAGAAATAAATTTTATCATCATGGTAGCAAAAGTAATTAGTTTGGTAACCTCAAATGTAACAAACCAAGACTTAAAAATTTCAGTATCAGTTTGGTGTGAATTGCCAAAGATGTGTATTAGTTGGTTGAGATTCTAAGTTGAAGTTATTCGTATATGTCTCTTTTTGGTGGTTGAGAATATTAATCGTACATAAATAAATGGCACATATCTTGCTGAAATTCTTGGGAAATATTTTACCTGCGAAAACTACTGTGAAAAACTATTCACGTGATTCCATTTGTTCTACCAAGTTCCACACATGGACCCAGATTGAATTGTTGTGACAATGAATCAACTAGGAGGTCCATGTCTCGTAGGACCTACGGCAACAACAATAATATTAACAAGTGTTTCTTTTTTGTTGCAAATTCAACAGTGTGTTTCTTTCCAATTCTCTCAGGAGGTGTCGCTATTTCACTTGGCTATGTCGACTCATCCCTACTTAGCCTTTTTATAATAAGATGAACCTCAATAAAGGTGTTGTTAATGAAATTAGAACCATCAAACTTAGTGGTCAACCCTTATCACAATCATAATATTATATTATCTCACAAGTTCATTACATAAATTATGCAGCAGTATTTAACTCCATCATACCAGTTCATAAATCTGGTTGATCATTTTTTATATTGTTTTTCTTTTCTTTTCTTTTTTGTTTCATTTGTAAGACTTAAACTTAAATCTTAGGTTTAATTAGTCATTTGTCCCTGTTTTCGTCAGAAAATATCAAGTTGATCTTCCAAATTTTCTTAGTTTCAATTTGGTCACGATTTCTGAAGATTGATGCAATTTGGTTTTGATTTGTAAAAAATTGATCTAATTTGGTCTTTTCTGTTAAATCTTTTGAGATGGATCAATGTTTTTTTATCGACATTGACACTATGATTATGTTAATTATACCAATAAAACAAATCATCCTTCTTAACAGTTTTAATTTTGATGAAAAATTGAAAAATTCATGATCCGTTTAAAGAAAATTAACCCAAATGACCAAATTGCATCAAATTTTTACAAATCAGAACTAAATTGCATCGATTTTCACAAATCCATATTAAATTGAGAAAAAAAAAAGTAAAGGACCAATTTAACATTTTTAAACGAAAACAGTGACCAAATGACCAATTAAACATAAATCTTATTTAAAAGAAAGGAACATTAGTGGTATGTGTTATGTGATTTGTCTAAGAATTTCCTTCCATAACTCTTTTGGTCTCTCTGGAATGGAGCATGTAAATTAAGAGGGGGGAGTGTGAGGGGAAAAAAAGAGAGCAGTAATTTTCAGTTGATGTTTTATGCTCACATAACAACAGTGGTGTGAATTGAGGCAGAGGTGATGCTTTGTCAAGAAGCAGTTTAAAAATCTGGTTTGTCGGTAAAACAAGGAAATTGCTTATCCATTTGGGGAGTGGAAGTGCAAGAAATGTAGTAAGATGAGAAAGCAGCAGGCAAATCCAAGAGGAACAGTGTGCATGGAACCCACTTGAAGCAATGAATTGATGAAATCTTGTGGATGTTGCCAATTCATTAAGTGAATGATTGAGGAGAGAAAGCATTAATGAGGTTGTAGCACATTTGTTGTTATTGTTTAATGAAAGGTGAAGGAGGGGTTAGATGCATTGCATCCATGGAATTGGTAGAAGAAGAGGACAGCTTGAATGGGCCATAGCATGCTGAAAAGAGGATGGGCAATGTGGGTTCTCCAACTTCAGCAAAATGATAAGAGCTTGTGAACCTTTTAAACCCACTTTTGCTTCTTCACTCCAACTCAATCTCCTTATTTGACCCACTTTTGACCATGCTGTTTCCTTGTCTCTTAGAGCTACCATGCATGAATAAGGAGGAGGAATATGGACTTAAAGGGTCTTAAAGCTAACTTCATGCTTCAAAGATATATCTATTTCATATATTCCCTATATGGATTCAGATCTGGGGACACATGTTTGGAGGTAGTAGTTGGGGGGAGAACACTAATTAATCATCAAATTAACTTCCTCATCACTCTATGCATGCTTCAAGAATCAACCATTAACACTGTGTTAGAAGTCTCATATCGACTACAGATAAAACCAATTCATAATATACAGGTAATGCAAACTTCATCTTACAAGTCGGTTTTGTAGAATTGAGTTAAACTTAAACTTATTTGTTAACTTATCACAATGATCACAAGTTGAATACATCATCTGTTATATAATTCTTTTCACTTAATCAAATCAACTAGAGAAATAAGGTAAATTCACGGTATAGAGATGGTGCAAATCTCACCTTACAGATTAGTTTTGTAGGATTAAGTTAAATATAAACTCATTTGCAAACTTAAAACAATGATCACAAGTTGAATACACCATCTGCTATATAATTCTTTTAATTAATCAACAGTGTGTTAGAAGTCCTACATCAACTAGAAAAATAAAGTTAGTTCATGGTACATAGATGGTGTAAACCTCATATATTATGAGATTGTCTTATTTCTAGTCGATGTGGGACTTTCAACACACCCTTCACGTAAAGGTATATTCATCTCGTGCGTGAGACTAGAAATGGATGGTCCAATAGCGGTCTGAGATAGCGGATGGAACAAAATGTCCAAAAAGTTCGCTAGGATAGGCTTTAGTTTTTGTTTAAACAATGACTTTGATACCATGTTAGAAGTGAGTTTTAAGTCTAACTCAATTCCACAAAACTGGCTTGTAAGATGAGGTTTGCACCTCACTTATATATATGAGATTGTCTTATCTCTAGTCGATGTGAGACTTCCAACAATAGTTGAGTTAGGCTTACAGTGATCACAAGTTTTGCTTATGTCACTGTTTACACTGATTTTACTTTATCTGGCTCAAACAAAATTGTTTCTTTTATAGAGAATAAAGTAGTATTCTACCAAAAAAAGTTGGGCAAGTTCAAGGATCCAAGCAGAAGTACAGTGGGCTCAGAAGTCACTAGCAAGGCTCTGAAATGAAAGTGGAAGTTGCTAGGTGGTGAGGTATACCATAACCCCACCAATTTTGGCAAAATGGAAGCAAAAGCATCAGTATCTGTTTGTATGGTCTTGATTTAAACATTGAAAACAAAGTTCATGACTCTACAATTGCAACAAACACTTTCACCACAACTTTGTTGTTATCTTCTTAAAACCAACATCTTCATCTCCCTCTGTTAAAGTCAAGTGGTGTTGACTTGGCAAGATAGGGTTTGGACCAAAATCAAGACTTCTGTCTCTTCACAACACTGCTCAGAGATTCTGAATTTCTAATCTGCCATTCAGTTCCTGCTAATTATTCACTTCACATCAGCCCCCATTTCCACAGCTTTTTGCACCTACACTTTCTCTATCTGCTATTCACATAATACATTATTCCTAGTCACATATATAGCCAAAACAATAAGTTAGAACACAATTCTTCAATTCCTGTTACCAACTCATCAATTACTGGTTATTGTTTACTATTTTTTTCTTGGCTTTAACATCACCATTCTGTTTATCCTTTCAACATTTTTTGTTGTTCATAACTCAATACACCTTTCTCTGTTATTCATAATTCTATATACTACAAGAAGAGATTGGTTGCAATAGTAACTGAATAATGCTTTTAGAAGTCAGAAGTTGAAATCTTGTTAATGGTACTTGTACGAAAGTTTTGTGTTGAAAGGAAGTGGTCTCAAAGATTATGATTTGATGTTGGTAGCTTCTTCCTCCACCTCCATAAATTTCCTCTTGCTAAAAAAAAAAATCTGTTTTTGCCTTCTTTTTTTAGATTATAAAATTAAGGAGTCATTTTGAGTTTTGGATTACTGAAAATCAAGACTGACTTTTGAAGATAGTTAAAAAAAAGTTTTCGAATTACATAATTTTAAAGTTATTTAGTTTTCGAATTACATAATTACAGAATCATGACTCTACAATTTTACATGAATTGTATAATTTAAAAATCATTTTTGACTTTTGAATTGCACAATTTAAAAGTCATTTTTTACTTTTGTAAATTACTTTTAGTTATACAATTAAAAAAAGGAGAAAAACGAAATTATTAATTTATAAGAGATGCAGGGAGAAATTTGTGGAAATACATAAGAAACATGTTTTCATACAAAGTTTTTGGGGAACGAAATTTTCAACAATTTTAACACCATAGCAAAAAGGCCCATAACGAGAAAGTCCATACTGAACTATTACATCCTCCATTTATATTTTCTTCTTTATTATAAAAAGAAGACTAATTTATCATTATTATAATATATTTTAGGTTTAATTAGTTCGATGATATCCATTTTCGTTTATACATATCAATTTGGTATCTTCTAAAAATGTGTCAATCGAGTTTCAACTTTTAAAAAAGTGTTTCAATTAAATCTCTTTTAGCAAAAAATTATTAACATGGTTAACTTTATTTATGACTTTTACCACTAAATTTTAATATAAATATCAATAAGTCATTTTAAATATCAATATAGTTATCAATGTTAATAATTTTGCTGTGAAAGAGACCTAATTAACTAATTTTTTCAAAAATTGAGACTTAATTGACACCCTTTTAAAAATGAATATCAACACATTCGAATAAAACTAAGTATTATCTGACTAATTAAACCTATATTTTAAATATATTTCAATTGAACAAGTCACTTAATATTACATAGTCATCTATATAGTTACGAATTACGTAATAAAAAAATATGATTATTTTGAATAGTGTTGAATTATAATCCAGAAATGTTCTACATTATGTATTTTAAAATACGATTTTGAATTAATTGTCAAATATAAAGACAGATATATGTTGAACATATTTTTTTATATTATAAGATGAAAAAATATATTATTATAGTGCAGGAAGAAAAACCCAATTCACCGCCTCCTTCTCCTCCCGCTTCTCCTTTTCCATCCTCTCCTCTCCCTCCTGCCCATCCGGCAAAGGCCTCGCCTTCCTCATTGTCTCCTCCACCCACTTCCCCACCCTCTCCATGGGCCTCCCCCACACTACCTTCGACCCCTCCCTCAACGACATCAACGACAACCACATTTTTTATTTTAATTTTTTTTAGAAATGGATTTCGGAATCCGTTTCATATTTTTCTGAAACAGATTTCGATATCCGTTTCACAAATTTTAATTTTTTTTTGTGAAACGGATTTCAAAATCCGTTTCAGAAAAGTATGAAACGGATTCCAAAATCCATTTCACAAATTTTAATTTTTTTTCTAGAAACGGATTTCATACTTTTCTGAAATGGAATTTGAAATCCGTTTCATACTTTTTTGAAATGGATTCCGAAATCCGTTTCACAATTTTTTTTTTGTAAAACAGATTTTGGAATTCGTTTCATACATTTCTGAAACGGATTCTGAAATCCGTTTCACAAATTTTTTTTTTTTTTTGTGAAACGGATTTCAGAATCCGTTTCATACATTTCTGAAGCGGATTCCGAAATCTGTTTCACAAATTTTAATTTTTTTTTTGTGAAACGGATTTCAGAATCTGTTTCATACTTTTCTGAAACGGATTCTGAAATCCATTTTATAAAAAAACGTGAAAATTTATGAAACGGATCTCGAAATCCGTTTCATACTTTTGATTAGGGTCAAAAGGATAATTATTGGGGGTACATGAGAAGGTTTGGGGGTGCAGGAAGAAGCTCCCATGAACTAAAGTTGGTTAAAGCCCAATATACCAATTAAAGCCCATATGATCTGTTCCTTTCAGAACCCACTCAATTCCTCCCAAAATTAAAATTATTAAGGTTATTGTTTCCTGCACCTCCATAATCAGAAGTCAATTTTAGGAAGATAAAATAGTAAAAGAAATGTGGGGTTGCAGAAAGTAAAAGCCTATTATTAATGCTCTTGGTATTTCCTTTTTTGTTGACCAAATATTTAAGTTTTTGTTTGCAAAAAAAGAGGGTACTTTATTAAATATTATTAACTATTTAATTAATGGTATGGTATTTAAGTCCTAAGTATATAACTTTATTGAATATTTAAAGACAAATTTTACCACTTACAGTAATTATATCTGATTTCAATGTTATTCTCATTCGTAATTTTCTTAAAAATCAAACATCGTTTTTTGAAAAGAAAATGTCATATAACAAGGTGAAGGTACATTTATTGACAATAAATAATGGGGAAGAATAAGGTTTTTCTTTATCAATTTTTCTTTTTTGGTTAAGTTGGTATAATTATAATGTACTTAGAAATTTGAGAAACAAAATTGGTGATACTTTTATACTTAGAAATAAAAAGTTTCCAACACCAAATTATTCTTTAAAATTATCCAAAACTCCATTTTTTTCATTACCTAACTTTAGAACTTGATGAGATAAAGGTATACCTAACTGATTCATGTGAGGTGGTAGAGAACTATAAAACCTAATTATTTAACTACTTCATATCCACGTGTTGTTCTATTCTCATCTTCTTTTTCCATCTCTTTAATTCTTCTTCAATCTCTTAAAGTGTTATAAGTTATCAATCTTTTTTCTTTTGTCATTTTCACATTTTCTTTTTCTCGTTATTTATCTTGTATGGATTATTTGTTTATTCGAGAGATATCCACTTTCTTTTCTTATCTTATTTTATTTTTCTAAGTACCTTTTTCTTGTTACTCCTTTTATTATATCTTTAAGAAAATCTAAAAATCGGTGATTTATAACTTTTAGTCTCGTTGTAAATTTAATACCTAAAACAATTGTGCTATATCATGTATATAAAATATTTAAATGATGGAAAAGATAGTGGAGTGCATTTTTAATATGAAAATAAAGCATAATAATTACGGTTACAGTATTAGTTACTCATGGAAAGTATAAAAAGTGTGTTTCACTGTTATAACAATAATATAAAGATAAAAAATATCACATTATTCAATTATTTGATTAATATATATTGTTGAATAATTTTTAAAATATATTAAATAAAGTTATATTATTTGAATAATATAAATAGCTTAAGGCTTATAATATTCATTAGAGTTTAAATATCTTAATCAATCTTATAACTTAATATTTACATCACATTTTAAGGATACATTTTTATAACTATTGACATTAATTACTTTTTTATAACTATGACTACTCTATTTACAACATATTAGTTTGAAAATAGAAAAACTAAACTCTAAAACAGAATAATAAAGCTCAATCATAATTATGTAAAAAGAGTTATTACCATTTAACCTCAAATTATATAGTATGATTTTTAAATTAATTAGTGAAAATATTAATAAAATAAAATACATACATAACAAGTTCTAATTATATGAAACTAGTTTTTTTATTTTTATTATTGATTATAAATTATAAATGTGTAAGAAAAAGTTTAGATTAATATTTTATTATTAATTTACTAATTTTAAATATTTAATGAAGTTTGAATGAATATATAAAATGTTAAACTTAGATAAATATAATTAGAGTTACCAAGGCATTAGAATGAGAATGCTACATGAATGGTTCAATTGAACATAAAAGTTTTTTATAAAGTTATTATTATACTGTTTTATATTCAACATATTGCAGAAATTATATCGTTTATATTCTGAAGTACACATAATTTGTGTTCACAATTGAAGCCATATTTATGAAGAGTAAAAAAAAAAAAACACGTTGTTGAATGATCATATCTGATGAAGTACATTATCTTCGAACAAAATTACAGAATTAGATTTAATCTAATTACAATAACAACTATTAACAAACACTTTAATATTTAGTTTCATAAAATTATTGTCTGTTTAAAAAGCAACAATATCATCTTCTTTTTAAGTTATTTTCAAAACAAAATAGTCTCCTATCTACGATATCGAAACGAAGAGAAACGAAGAGGTAACTGTTTTTTTAGTATATATATTAAATTAAAATGTTAATATCTAAATTATCATAAATTTAAATGGAATATCTAATTTTTTCTTTTCCTGTATCTGGCAGCTCTTGATTATGTCCCAACACAGGGTACGGGCTTCAATCCTTCCCCTTCCAGAGAGATAAAACCTTTCTCTTTCTCTCTCTCTGCTTATCCATCACTGAACATTGTTTCTTTCATCAGTCTCAATCAATCCAACTTAAGATTCTTTTCTTTCTAATGATCCAAGTTATCCACTTTTTCGATGATTGTTTTGTGGCAATGGGGTGGTTCTCAATCCCTTAGCTATCTGAGATCGTAATAAATCTCACGATTTCAAGCTAGCCCATCTGCCAAAGTTGAGATTTTTATGCGGTTAGAGGTAGGTCACTTGGTTTTTGTTCGGTGCAGCTTGTTGGGGTCGCCTCTGATTCAATGTCGGTCTGATTGAATGTCTGTCTAATTCTTTTGTTTGTATGAATTTAGTGTATGAATTTAGAGCGCGATGATAATAGAGGAGATTGTTCAAGTGAAATGGAAATTGTGCGTGTTTGGTTTCTCACAAGATTGAAATAGTTAAGCACTATGTTTGTGATGCAGCCCTCGTGTTTTATTTATTCTCTATTTGCATATCTGATTATGTTAGTTAGTGATACCTTGATCTTAGAGTTTATAGCACCTTTGAAATGTTATGTTTCACAGATTAGCTTATGAAGTTCAATTCTATGGCAACTTTCTAATTCGACTTCTCGAAATGATGAGATGAGAGGAATTAAGTTTTTTAAGGGAAGTAGTCCAGTTCGTTTGTAGTGTTTATTAGAATTTTGTTCTCCGTTGTAAGAATTGTTTGTAGTGTGAAAGTGTGACCACTTTGTTCCAACGGAAATATCTTTAAGTCATGCAGATGGGGTTGGATAGGTTGAGCGTTTTTGGGTTGGTACTTGGTAGTTTGGTTTCATAGTGTTGAGGATTCAATTTGGTGGGACTTTTTTTTTTGGGAACCTCTATGTTTCAGTAAAGACAATAACTTTATGATCGATTGATATGGGATATCTTGTTTTCCAGTCCCGATAAGATCGTGAGGTGAAAACAGATGGCTGTAGGCAGCAAAACCAGAAATATGTTTGAGGGTTTGGTAAAAGAAGGGTCATTTAAATGGTTGCTCGGCAAGAAAAGTTACTTTGATGAAGAATTGGAAGAGATGGAAAATTCTCCTTCTGCTGGGAGGAATTTTATACGAGAGCTCTCTCCTGTTGCAAACCTAGTTGTTCGTAGATGCTCAAAGTAAGTGTGGTTCTGTACAAATTAGCTTGTTTACTCGGGAATTATTGCTTCATAATCACTTTTCAAAATTCAGTTATGTTGGATTTTATATGAGTATTAGGTAGCATTGGACCTTCCCCTGTATTTTGTTTGACACAAATTGATTGGAAATTCAACTGTAATGCAGAATCCTTAAGACCTCTTCAATTGATCTTCAGGAGAGCTTCAATCAGGAGGCTTCTGATTCTGTAAAGCATCCATCACGATATGCGAGGAATTTATTGGAATATTGCTGTTTCAAGGCACTTTTCCTGACTACACAAATGACTGGTCATCTCTTTGATAAAACATTCAGGCGTTTGACATTCGACATGATGCTGGCTTGGGAAGTCCCTGCTGCTGACAGTCCACCTTTAACCAATGTATGTTTTTCAGAGTACAATATATTGAGATTGATTTTATCAGGAAACTTGTGTAATGCCCTTTTTGCTGTTAATACTGGTGGGCCTTATACAATAAAATGCGGAATATGGATCAAAGAAATGAATAACTAGAATATTCTTAAATTAATAATATATTTCTCTCTTTGTTGGTTATGTCTTGTTCATTTCTGTGGATGAACAGAAATTATACTCAAAATATCTTCTTTGGTATTCTCTGAACTTGATAGTTTGTGAGTTTCAATTGTTATATGCATACAAATAGATATAATTATTAAGTTTATGTCCTCTTATTGATCTATATCTGTGTCTTATATGCATACTATAGGCTAGTTTGTGCTATCTTTAGTAATTTGGTCTTTCTGAATATTGACGGGTGTCAAACATTCTAGAAAGTTGACGAGGAGGTATCTGTTGGCTTAGAAGCTTTCTGTCGAATAGCCCCTTCAATTCCTATCATTGCCGATGTCATCATTAGTGAAAATCTTTTTGAGGCGCTGAGTTCATCAACTGATGGTCGCCTTCAGTTCCCCATCTATGACAAGTACCTCAGTGGCTTAGAAAGGTTTGAAATTATACCTTGAAAGTTAAAAATATAATGTATCTTTTTCTTTTGTCTGGTATTCCTTTGACTTCCAAGATTCATTTATACTAAGCCAGTTTTCCTGCTTTTGGTGTATGGGCATTTTTTTTTAGTAAGGCATCTTTGCTTTGCAATTACTCCTTCCATTTCTTGGTTTTTTCATCCTATTTAATAAAATCTGACATTTCTTTCCTATTCTCATTTCTTGGTTCGTATGAACTTTAATAGCATAGATAGCATTGAAAAAAAAAATCATTAAAACTGTTTAGTTTTACTTAAAATTAAGTACAATTTTTCAGAAGTAGTTTTGGAGAAATTTATGGACCCTTAGATTTAATGTTTGTGCCAACAACAGTCGGGAGATGATAGGTTAGAGTAGTTGGTAGTTAGAAATAGTTGTTGGTTAAAGTTGTAGAGGCAGGGAACTAGGTTAAATGCATAAATAGAAGGAGAGGATAGAGTCGGGGGCATTCTGTTTTGTCGTCATTTGAGAACTGGGCTTTAGCTCTATTGTTGAAAGGGAAAATTCTCAGTTTTTTTCCCATCTTTATATTTCTCTCTCTGAAAACTCAGAAGCCACTTCTGGGTTCCTTTAACAACAGGAAAAGGGTTAGTGCAGTTTTATTGCATCCTTTAACATCGGGAAAAGGTGATGGTGTTGTTTAAAGACTCAAGACAGTCATGCTTATTATTTGAGAAAGCCTTTCTGCCCTATCAGCACATGAACACCTTATTAAGTTTGTAATCAAAATTTAGGCTAGTGTATGCACATAAATGTGATGGTTATTCTGACACAGGCTTGTGGACTGAAGTCTAGGTTCATTGCTTCTAATCACAAGCCAAAATGATTTAATAAAATTTTCTGTTTAATTTTTTATTTTAATAGTTTTTAATTTCAAAGAACCAGCTTCTGTATTTATCTGCGTCGTCTCTGATGCAACAGTCAGTTGTTTTCTTGCATTATTTAGTATGTGATCAGTGGTATGCACAATTATTATTTTTTTGCATAAGTTATTTAATTTTTATTTTTATTTCAACAGAGCTATAAGAAAAATGAAGAGCAATTCAGAGTCGTCTCTCTTGGCTGCTGTAAGATCCTCTAGAGAAGAGAAGATTCTCGAGGTTGATGGAACAGTCACAACACAGCCAGTCCTTGAGCATGTAGGAATATCCACCTGGCCTGGTAAGTGTGGGAAAAAGATACATTTATCAGCAATGTTTCTTAAACACATGCCCCTCCAATTTATTATATATACTTAGTGATAAAGTAGCAGTATGCATTGTTTATTATTCTTAACTTTTCTCTTTGTGGCATGATGCAGGAAGGTTAATCCTGACAGATCATGCACTTCATTTCGAAGCACTTCGTGTTGTATCATATGATAAACCAAAAAGATATGACTTGTCAGAAGATCTTAAACAAGTTGTTAAACCTGAGTTGACTGGACCATGGGGTACTCGACTTTTTGACAAGGCAGTCTTCTATAGTTCATCGTCCCTGTAAGTAACTTAACGATTATAACTGCTGAAAATTTATCTTGTTATTAACTTTCAAAAGTACTTCTCTTGTAGATCAGAACCCGTTGTACTAGAGTTTCCAGAACTTAAAGGTCATGCACGTCGTGATTATTGGTTAGCTATCATCCAAGAGATTCTGTATGTTCACAGATTCGTAAGCAAATATGGAATTAAAGGGGTTGCACGGGATGAAGTGCTTTGGAAGGCTGTTTTAGGAATTTTGCGTTTACAAGCTATTCAGGATATTAGTTCTACGATTCCTATACAGAATGATGCACTTCTCATGTTTAATTTATGTGATCAGCTTCCAGGTGGAGACTTGATATTAGAAACCCTTGCAAATATGCCAAACAGAAGAGAGTCAGATCGTGAGAATGATTTCAAGGATGGTGGTGGAATGCGTTCTATCTCAGCCTTGGACATGGTTTCTAACTTAGGATTTGTATTTGGAGCAAGTTCAAACAACTCAAATGAGAGCAAGATTGCTGTGGGTGAAATATCTGTTGGAGAAATGACTGAATTGGAAATAGCTATTAAAGAATCTAAGAACAATCATAAAAAGGTTATATCTGCACAAGCTACAGTTGATGGTGTTAAAGTTGATGGTATTGACACTAATTTAGCTGTCATGAAGGTACTATTTTAGTATGCTCTTTATAACCCTTTAGTCAAACTGTTATACATTGTAGAATGATCAACTTTAGAATAGTTAACCTACCTTAAGTGTAATCCTATTCTGATACTTATCATTTCATCTACTTTCAGGAGTTACTTTTTCCTATAAATGAACTTTGGAAGTCTCTTCAAGCTTTGGCATATTGGGATGATCTGAGGAAGTCCTCAGGGTTTTGTTTGTTTTTCAGTTACATCATTTACAGGTAAAACTTCTTTAAATCAAGTAATATTCTGTTGATCTGTTTTTTGTCAAGAGGCAGGAGATAGAAAATATATTTTTTATGAAATTGTTATAAGCATTTATGTAGCTTGGTAAAATTCATAGATTCAGAAGTTATAGGTTTGGTTTGTTGAAAATTGTAGGCCTTTAATGTAGAGGGGGAAAGAGTAATAGAGATTGAATAATTTGAAATTGTTGTTGATCTGGATTGATGCAATTTAACATACAAGAGATTGAATAATTTTACCCATGTAAAATTGTATTTGCTGTTTCATTGTTTTGATAATTTAACATATAAGAAACACCAAATAATTTGTGAGGGAAAAACAAAGAAGTACTGAATACTTCAGAATTTGTTTGGTTTTAAAAAAAACTACTTCTCTCTGTTATCATTTACAATTTCGCAATGTCACTTTTTTTTCTTTTAGTTTCATATTTTCAAAACATTGTTCAAGAAATGGTGAAATCAGAAAGTGTTTTATTCAAACAAAATAAGCCCTTTTCAGCTTTTTGGTGCTTGTTGTGATGACAGGTTTGCCTTGTTTCATTAACTTAGATAATGGGATTATTGCAGGAATTGGCTTGGCTATGCAGTATCAGTGGTGCTTATGTTATTAGGTGTTTTTATGATAATTACCCGATTGTTTAGCCAAGGTAGGTCAGTTCCAGAAGTTAAAGTAATTGCTCCTCCCCCAATGAATACAATGGAACAACTTTTGGCCGTTCAGAATGCTGTCTCTCAAGCTGAACAACTCATCCAAGATGGCAACGTAATTTTGCTCAAGCTTCGCGGCTTGTTGCTGTCCATTTTTCCTCAGGTGCTGTCTCATTCTTTCCCTTCTTGCTAATATTTAATTCTTATTGAATAATACACATTCCAACCATAATTTCCCTCTATGATAAGTTCCTTAATTTCATAAAAAACTGTCTTAAAAGTCATATCTCTGATTGGTTGAGAGTGAAAAACTTGTTAAAATGTTACTTTTGAGTATTTCATGAAATGATACCTGGTTCCATTTATATGATTATCAGGCCACAGAGAAGTTGGCCTTTTGCCTTCTATCAGCAGGCTTGATTTTGGCTTTCGTGCCCTATAAATACATAGTTATGCTACTCTTCTTGGAGACATTCACAAGATATTCGCCTCTGAGGAAAACTAGCACTGAGAGATTGACGAGGAGATTAAAGGAATGGTGGTGCAGCGTACCTGCAGCTCCTGTTACAATTGAAAGAGATAAAGAGGAAAAGAAGAAAAAATAGATTGATGCATGCATGCATGCATGGTTAAGTGTTCTGTGTATATGTTTTTGTTTAATATTGCTTTTTCTCTTGTATATAGAGATGTTAAAGATGTAAACTCAACAGTGGAAGCAAATTAATTAATTAGAAAATGCAATTACACTTTCCTACGTAAAACTCTTAACATAACATCCAATTGGTCAATACATAAAAAAACACACACACACACACGTAAATGCATAATTAAATAACTCAAATAACAATATTAGCTGACGTATGGCTAGTGATAAAGTAATTTAGGGTCAAGATCTTGGTTTGTATAGTGTCTATTAAATAAGCAATCTAGAGTTAAGATCTTGGTGATGTCATGGAATAAACTATATTCGGAGGAGATATCTATACAGTGTAGTGTGTATCCAAAGCTTTTGACAGAATTCATTCTCGTAGACATGAATAATTTGTAAAAAGTAAATAATTTTTAAGATATATGTTTTTCCAGTATTTGAAACTATGTTTGATTTTAATAATGATTTGTTGATAGCATAATAGTAGAACATTCCGGGAAAATTCTCACCTCAAAATCATCTTTACAATTTTCCAAAAACAAAATGACAACTTAGTTTAACTGTGGCCTGTCAATTTTTATGTTTAATACTTCAAAATTAAACAAAGAAAAAACTAATTTTCTTATATTTGATCATCCTCACAGAAAATTATTTGGTGAGATTCTGAAATATTTATAACTTGTCGAAACCGCATAAAACTATCACCTAAATACTTGAGAACAGAACTTTTTCAGCTTCATGATTCACATAGAAAGCTATATATCTTTCTTTATTATTCTGAATTACAAACCTATGAAACTGGGTATTAAAGTAACAACTGTAAAAACACCTGTAGATACAACTTTTCTACAAAAGACAAAAACCATTTTATAATTCTTAAAAAAACGAAGTTCTATCCTGAAAAACTAGAACCTTTATTGATCCAAACAAAAAAAAGGCTAAACTATAATCAGTGGTCACGGAAGTCTTTCGTCCCTTCCAACGTGGCCGGTGATGGAATAGAGGTCCTCAAGTTATGTGAGAAAAACAAAGAATCTGAGTAATTCATCAATGGCGGACTCGAACACACGAACTTTGTGGAGCTCGGCGCCATCATTGTCACGTAAGGGGTCATCGGAGGTTCTATAATCGGTCCCTCCCCTGCCATGAAACACGAGTTAACTTGGTTTTCTCCCATGCTGCTGCTACAATTATTTTCTTCGGTCAGCACCGACGATGCCTCATTTTCCTCGTTTCTCACAATAATCATACTTTCTCTATCACTTTCCTTGTCTCCCATCACCGCCGCAAGGCTACCTCCGGACTCCTGCTTCAACTGTTGTTGCGGCGGCGGTGGGTTGTCATCGTCCTCCTCCTCGTCCTCTGAATCCGAACGAGAGAGGCCGGTGAGTTTTTGCACCAATGACATGAAATCCTTAGGTTGAGTGTGGATAACTTTTGGAGAATGTGTGTAAATGATGACAGGGTGACGTTGTTGCTGCGGTCTGTACGATGATGCTGGCATTGCAGTGTTAACCAGGGAGGATGATATTGATGATGACGATGAAGATGAGGATTGTGGTGACGATTTTTTTATGAAATGAGATTCCTTGCTGATTTTCAAAGGTGGTGGTAGCAATCCATTGGTGGTGTTCTTGTTATTGGTGGAAGTGATTTCTCTCTTTGAATGGAAGTGTGAAGGGCTCATTGCTTTTGGTTTTGAAGAAAGGTGACAATCGCTCACACGAGAAACAGAGGTTATGGTTATGGAATCGGTGATTGAGTTTGCTTTAATTGGATCTGAAACAGCCAATAAAATGAAGGTTATGGTTTGTGTGGAGACGATGGAGGCAAAGATTTGGAGAGATGAGTGTGTTTGTATATATAGAGTTTATGTTTTGCATGTGCCATGCAAGTGCTAGCCAGTGGGGTCGTGACACGTACGCAGTGTGAGAATTCGGGAAGAGTAGTTTGGGGATTTCCTTAAGATGGAAGAAGTGATGAGGTGCTGGAAGGAGCGAAATGACGCGAATGAGTTGATGGGTGAGCTCCACGCGTCACTGCGAGCGGTGTTTTCCATGTCGTGGTGTGGCGGCGCATTCGGAGGAAAAAGTTAAGGTTGTTCCTCCACAAAACATGAAAAATTCCGAGAATAATGTTTAATAGAAAGAAGATGGAAAATGTTTTTTTTTTTTTTACATTAAATTAGATGCACCAGTTATAACTCATTTTGGTCTTTAAAAAATTAATTTTTTTTGTATTTATAAAAAAAAAATTGAAAGATAAAATAGTAAATATAAAGTGTGTAAAAATTTATTAAATGTCAAAATAATAGTAACTACATAAAATAAAACGTAAAACAGTGTTTTTCTTTCAGACTTACATTGATAGTAAAAAATTATATAGGAATAAAAACATATATATATATATATATATATATATATATATATATATATATATATATATATATATATATATATATATATATAATTGTGTTGAATATCTTAACCAAAGAGATAGTTTCTTAGATTATTAATATTTTTTAAATTAATTATATTTTGTAAAAATTAATATATATAAAATTTTGATAAGATATTTAACCTGTCAAGTTATATTTTATAAAATTAAATAAAAAGGATTTTTAGCCTTTTTCATTCTGTAAACTAAAACTATAGTTTTAATTTTTATGATCGGTAATTTGTAACTTATTGTTTTGTAATATATACATCAAATTTATGGAAAATATAAGACTTTTTAAAAAAAAAAAAATTTGACCTCAAATTTATTGAGATAACGTCAATAAATACATTTAAGATACTGTAATGAGATTTTAAAGATAAAATGAAAAAGTAGTTTTAAATATGAACATTAGTTTCCATAGTTTTTATTTGGGAAAGGAGAAGTGATTTCAAAAGATAAATTGTTCTTCCCCTCAAACCATGATTAGAGTTTTGAGTATCTAATAATTGTACATCGTTTAGGATTTGATGTCAATAACAACTTAAATATATATTGTTCTTCGAAATTTCTAAGATGTCTTTTAAAAACAAAATCGTGACATAAGCTTCAAGTTTTAAAGCATTCAATATATTTCAATGAACTCGGATCAGAATATGAAACTATTTATAAAAATTAAAAATCAAGAAGAAGATAATTTAATACCTTTCTTCTTTAACGATCGAGACTTTTTAAGAACAAAATCGTAAAAGAGTTTTAAGTTCCAAATGGACAATATTCAAATATTGTAATTGACCTGAATGGTGATATTCACATCAAATCTTAAATTTAGTTTACAACTCATTCCAAATAAAAATATTATTTCAAAACATTTTAAGAATCTTAGTTCAACTTAAGTACGTAGTTGCTTGTTTACAAGCAATAACAACTCTAAAATGAAAGGAGAAGAAAAAGAAAGTTGAAATTTCCACCTACACTACACACCTAAACACATCTAATTTGACTACCCAAATCAATTTTTCAAGATTCGTATGAATTGAGATAACAATTTTCTTTCAACCTTTAAATCTTAACACTTACATTAGAGAACAAAATAAGAACCAAATTTTAATTAGTTGAAAATGTTCTATATGCAATTACTTCTAATTACTACAATCTGATAAAAAAATGATGAAATATTGCTTAAAAAATTTAAATAATACATAAATAAGGTTAGAATATCATTTTTAGAAAACAAAAAATGATTAAAAAAATAAATAACTATTGTAAATTATATTTTTAAAATATAACTTACAGTTCAAATTTATATTTTTTAAATAGCTTTTATAAGCCATTCTAACCCCATTTTAATTCATTAACATCTGTAGTGGAGTTTCTGAATATTCTTTCTATTTCTAATTCAAAACCAAAGTTTCATAGTTGAAAATGAATTTTCACAACGATGAATAATTGTCTTTTTCCCATTGTCTGTTATACTTTTCTGTCACATTTGTACTTTTGGGAGACTATGTCTTCTGTTATACAATTCTCCATTTTCAGGAGTTCTGTGGACTTTTAACAATGTCTCTATCTATAATTTTTTATCACTTTTTTTGGGTTCACTTCAAATTATTATTTGTTTGAAGAATAAAACCAAAAACAGACCACCATCATCATTATCATTTAAAATTTTGGACAAAATGATCATTTTAGAAATTTAATTGAAGTCTTCAAAATTTGAGGATTTATTTAACTTCTTAATATATATATATATATATATATATATATATATATATATATATATATATATATATATGACATGTTACGAGATACATTTAATTTCAGACGTTAATTTGACCATTTAAACTAAGTTATTGTAAAATACTCAATTAATTAGTTAATTTTAACGTTGCTTATTCAATTTTTTGACTAGAATAAAATTATACTAGTTATATAAGTGAAAGAAAGTGAAAGTTATGAGGGGAAATTAAAAAAGAAATCGTAAAAAAATATTTTCTTTTTCTATAAAACAAATACAATATTTATACATTACCTAAATGCTAAACAAGTGCGTTACTTCAATTAGAGTAAGATCTCTCTTCATTGTTGTTTTATAAAAGGTCTAAAAGTAATGTTTTTTTTCATTAAAAGCATATATTTCACAGAGATAAAAAAATTAAAAATACATTTTCAGAAAAAGATTATTATGTTTAAATATTAAAATTATTTTGAAAACGGTTGTTGATATTTTTCTTATAATCTAGAATAAGTACAATTAATGAGTCAATATAAGTGGGTGAATTTTTAAAATACTATTTTATTTTCCAACATAGTTTGAAAAGTAGTACTTTTATATATATATATATATATATATATATATATATATATATATATATATATATATATATATATATATCTTCATGGAGGCCATTAGTTTTGACCAACTTGCATGCGGCTACACCACATGCATGTGGGTCCCATAACAGGTCCAATTAATTGCAGCCGTTGATGCTCCAACTGAATTTGATTCAGCCGGCCAAGATCTAGTACCACTATAAAATTGTGGCTGGGTCCCACTCCTTTATTATAAAATATTACCTTTTTATTTCCATTTGAAAATAATAATTCTTTTAGTTTCTTAAGATATATTTTTTAACATCTCCGTATATTAATAGAAATAGAAAAAATATTAATTATGTTATCAAATACTTAGGTCAGTTAAATTGAATAGTGGGTTTGAATTATTGAAATCTTTATATATATATATATATATATATATATATATATATATATATTTTTTATATAAAAAAAAATA
>Ga0209589_1000864_pt1 | contig 46068 bp, 17 predicted proteins | sample CowpeawhiteBW_FD_187525 | JGI IMG/M metagenome (GOLD analysis project Ga0209589, IMG submission 187525) | Root nodule microbial communities of legume samples collected from California USA - Cow pea white BW (SPAdes) (version 2) | ecosystem: Host-associated > Plants > Roots > Nodule | place: USA...
GACCCGCGGAACAAGAAAGTAGTACAACTAAACATTTTTTGTTTGTAGCCAAATTGAGTAAATGTGAATGTCGGTGAAACTTACAACAAAAACCAGAGTATATGTTTTGCATCATAAGGAATCCGCATAGGGACGATTCAATTAAAAATTTATATTCATCTTTTGCCGCATATATCAACCTTCCTTCTCATACTAAACAAATATTATTTTGTACAATTATATACATACAACAAAGTTTAAGAATATTTCTCGTCTATCATTGCATTTTCTTATCCATTTTAATGACGTCACATATTTAATTACACTTCTTTCTTCTTTTCATCTCTCTATATATAAGATGTAAATTTTATCTGAAGTGAGTTATGTACACATGTACATAACAGGGGAAGCAAATAATGTTTGAAAACAATATTGAAGAGAAATCTGAAAAGGAAAGTGAGCTTTTGTAGAAGAATGAAAATTTTTGTTGGTAATTCCTTGGATTTTGTTGAAGATTTTGTTTGCGGCGCCTGGTTTTGATTCTACAGAAGAAATGAATGCCAAATAGTCCAAATTTTCTAAAACTACAAAACATGATTTTGTTCGAAGACAATTATACAGTGTTTCACTTATTTGTCCAAAATCTACTAGTTGTACAATGCAGCTAAGATCTTATTAGAGTCATGCCATAGAATCTTATTTTGGCTAACATCTATATATATGCCATTGTATTTAACACTTTCTTTTAAAACTTTCCATTCATTTTTTAACTTTTTATAATTTAAAAATCAATTTAATTATTATATTTAAATGTGTTCAGACCAAGAAATAGTTTTATGTTTCTATGATTGATGATCTTATTTAAGAATTAGAAATTCAAGTTTAACATCTTATGACACATCAATATATTTAAAAAAAATATTTAATTTGATATTTTTTTTATATTAGAGATGTCTTTAATAATTTGCTTGGATTGTTATTGAAAAAAATAAATAATTGAAGATAAAGAAGTAAGAAATAAGTAAAAATATAGTTTTAATTAGGGATGGCAACGGGGCGGGGCGGGGACGGGTTTCACTATCCCATATTTATCCCCGTAAAAAAAAATTCATCCTCATCCCCATACCCAAACCCAACTGGTATCAAACTTTTGTCTCATCCCCATCCCCATCGAGTAACGAGTATAATCTCGTACCCATACCCATATCCGTTTTCTTACTGCTTTAATATTAATTTTAATTATTTTTTATAAAATAATACAAAATTATGGCAAAGGAAACACAATATTATCAAATATTCAATATTAGGAGGATGATTGTTTTTTTAATATCAAATACTTTGAAATAAAGTATAATTGTATACATTTTAGATTAGAATACCAAATAAAATTTCATGACAACCAACACATTTATTAAATTTGCAAACATAATGAAACCTAGTTGATAAAATTTAAAAATAATTTTAAAAAATATAAAAGAAAAAAAATCAAATTAAAATACATTTTAAATGGTTGTTTACTTCAATTTTTTAAATTATAAGGAATCTCTTTTTTATACACTAATAAAAGTTATAATACATCACTTGATCAAAATGATGCAAAGAACAAATAATAAACATAATAAAATTTTAACATAGATCTTGTATCTTTTGAACTCCAATATATTAGATGGTGATAAAAAAAATATTCATAACAGTTACATTAAATTTTTATATCGTAGTAAATAAAAATTATTTATACAATTATAGTGAAAAAATTAAAGTATGATTATAGTGAGTTAGAAAATAAAAAATAATTAGATAAAATATATCGAAATAATATTCTACATGATAAAAATAAACAAAAAATAAAAATATTAAAAAATTAACAAAAGTGTGTCTTATAAACAATTTGGATATTATTGAAAGGAATCGCACAGAGGAAAACAAATGTATAATTAAGGATATGATAAGATAAAAAATATCTTAGAGATCTAAGACAAATTTTCAAATATCAACATATATACTCAATGGTTGAGAAATAACAAAAGTTGTTTTAGCGAAACAAAAAAGTTCTTCAAATGAAACACAAATTAATAATAATCAGTAAATTTTTTTATATTACCTTGTAAATGAAAGGTTTATGATATTAAACACTTAAATTGAGAGTATTAAACATTCTCATGTGAAAGAAAAATATACAATTAAAAAAAATATGAAAAAATAATAGAAATATTCAAATGTTAGAAATACAATTTTTTTAATTGACATACATCATTTTAACATAATTACACAAAGGTTATGATAAGATAAAAAAATATATTGGAGATGCGAATGAGTTTCATAACAAACCAAATAATTAAAAGAAATAAAAATAGAAAGTATATATATATATATATATATATATATATATGATTACTTAATTAATTGTGAATATTTTAATAATTTAAACGAGGATAGAGATATAGCGGGAACGGGTATTATGGCGTGGATATGTACATCCTCATTCCATCCCCATACCCAATTGAAAAAATCGGGGATTCCCATACCCATACTCATACCTAGTCAATACGAAAATTCTCCGTCAAAACGGGGACGAGTTCGGACAATACCCACGGGGACGAGTTTATTTGCCATCTCTAGTTTTGATTAGAAGAAAAATGAAAAGGAAATAACTTTTGTATTATTTTATTTGATTTTTGTATCATTACATAGTATTATTTTATTTATTTATTATATTTAAAAGTAGAAAAAACACTCTTTAATCCATCCTTAAAACTATAATTAATTATTTAATGTAGTTATTTATAATGCAAGTAAAAAGATTAAACATTATTGGGAGAATATAAGAGATAAGAAGAAGTCCTGGATATTCTAATATTAAGATTAAATATCATCATTAGCATCGATGACAAAATTTATATCACAATTTTATCTTCAAAAAATTGAAAAAAAAATTGTATTTAAATTATCTTTAACCCTTCGTAATACTATTAGTTACATTAAAATTATCATTTATATACTTAACCTGAACTTTCTCATTATTTTTAAGAAATATTTGTCGTCTCTCATGTTCCCCACAATCTTTTTTATTATTAGTCATTTATTTACAATATGTGTTAATTTTCTTCCTAGCCATATTTTCTATACGGGGAAATGATATTTACTCCTAGAAATTCTTATATTATATGATTTATTTATTTTTGTAAATTTGTTAAAAAATTTGTAAGAAAAGACTTTTTTCTGTTACTTTCTATAAGAATCTTAACTGACAGGTAATTCTTTTATAGATAATTATTTTTTATAAAATAAAAAAAATTACAAATATTTCTTACAAAATTTGTTGTGAAAAGTATTTTATACAAAATATTTTTCTAAAAAATTGGTAACAATTTCTTACAAAAAAAATTTCACAACAAATTTTGTAAGTATTTCCTAAAAAACAAAATTAATAGAAAAATATGAGTTTTTTTAATAGTGTATGACACTCTTAAAAAAATATAACTACTTATAATAATTTTTTATAAGTAATTAATATATTATTATAGTGTTAGAATATGATGTAAAGTGAATTTTTATATGAGGTCAAAAGTGTATAAGCTTTTTTTTTCTTTCTATATTTGCATCAGCATTGTTTCTACCCACCTCCTTACTATTAGTCTTTCTTCTATCTTATTATAGTTTCTGGTATTTTCTATTAGCATAATATTTTATGTTTGGTCTTTCTGTAAGTTGACACTGATTTAAGATTAATAAAACACAGTTTCATTGATTTTAATAAAAATATATAAATATTAAATAAATATAATAACTTTATTATCTAAAACATAAAATAAGAATATCATAATATTTTATGTATGAAATAAGAGTATGACATAGAAAGGGCAAGGGAAAATTCAGGTTGTTAGATAATTTATTCGAGAGAAATTTAAAATTGATTCTTTTCATATATTTTTTTCAAAATCATAGAATGAGTAAGTAAACCAACATTTAAAAAAAAAAAACGATGCCAAAAGTGTGTGTGCAGTATACTAAAATGAAAAGGCTGTCTGAAAGTGATGAACAAAAAAAACCTTGGTGGGGGCCAGTAAATGGTTGCCATTGGAAAATTGTACACGATGATACCAATGTTGATAAAGCAAAACAAAGCATTGAGAAGAAAACAACATGTTTCATAATCGAAAACCTAACACACGCCATCATATTCTCCACCTCCAATAAAACCAGCCACAAAGCAGTGATTGAGCAACGTCATAAATTCTCATCACACCACAAAATTTTGGCTTTAGACCTATGTCGGGGCTTAATTAACTTTTACTTAAGCGGTTATCAGCACCAAATAAACAAAACACAAACTTCCAACCACTCTTTCAAGTATTTTCACACACTTAATTTCAGTTTCATTTTCTCAATTAAGAATATCAATGGGACGGACAGAATACAACCACCTGTTGAATAAATATTCATCTCGTATCTGTACTTATATCCATATTTGTACAGATATCTATTATGCTGGTATCCGCATATTTTTTGTAATTTTTACGGATATCCATGGGTATCTAGGTATTTACAAAAAAAAAAATTTAATATTTACGAAAATATTATAACGATAAATTCAAATAAAAATACAATGCATAACATTCTTAAATTTTAAACAAAGTGCAAATAACCTATTTTAATAGTGTTGAATGACACTTTACAAAAAAATGGAGATTTTTTAATACCAATTGATAAAAAATAACAAAATAATTTATATTTTTTAATTTAAATTAGAGTATAGCGAGTACAGATATCTACATGTATGATATCCGTATCCGCTCCATTAACATGCGGGTATAAAAAATACCCGTATCCATTATCCGAGGATATCCATTTACAATATCAATTTCTTATCCGTGGCGAATTTTATCTACGAATACCATGGATACAAATTTTTTAACATCCCTGCTCACTACCTACGTTAATTCATAATGTTGTGTTGCTAAAAATACTTAATTGTGATTAATAAGCCACCAAAACTACATATAGAAAATAGCATTTAAACTTTTGTTCATTAAATAAGTAAAAAGTTTAAATACTTTTTACCACTTTTTAGAAATATTTGTAACATTAATAAACAAACAAACAGGTATATATATTGAGAATTATGCTTTGAACCGTTCCTGCTGATTCTAACAATGGTCGGCCATGTCGATGTTCTTGTTTTAACATTATCTTATAATATTTGTTTGAGACAATGACCAGCATCTTTAACCTTTCCTTTTCGTTATGTTTTTACGTGTACCACGTTTATATAAATTCTACGGTTTTTACATTTGGTTCGTACCAGAGATTAGACACTGATTAATTACTCTAGTGTGATAATCTCTCACGGGTTTAAAGCTCAGAAATGGCACCCTTTGTCAGCAATAACTATGCTTTGGTGTTTTTATCTGTTCTCTTTTCTCTGGCCATGCACGTAGCTCATGGGAATAATGATGCGCCACCATTATTCATATTTGGAGACTCAACTTTCGATGTTGGAACCAACAATTTTCTTAGGTCCAAAGCAAGGGCCAATTTCCCCTACAACGGCATTGATTTTTATAATTCACTTCCCACAGGAAGGTTTAGCAATGGCTTCAACACTGCAGACCAAATTGGTAAAAACATTATTTGAAGAATTTGTTTTCACATAATTAGTCTTATGGAATGTTTTTTATTGAATGTTTTTCCTGCACTTTTTTTTGGTTCTGTGGAAACTAGCGAGGCTATTCGGTTATCAGCAGAGTCCACCACCTTTTTTGACTTCACAGAAAAATAAAAACAGTTCCAAGAATAACATTCTGCAGGGTGTAAATTTCGCGTCAGGGGGATCAGGAATTCTCAGAGAAACAGGGTCCTTGGAATGGGTAATCACTAGTAACATATGTGAAGAAAGATTTAAGTACAAATTTCTGTGTTTTATTGTTTTACTCATTTGCATGCTGATATCAGATATTTTTTGCATGTTTCAGTTTATAAAGATTCTATAGATTTGGTTGGAGTGATTGTATAGATTGAATGTTATAAATATCTGTAATTGATGTTTGTAGGGAGAAGTGGTTTTCTTTGAAAGACAGGTGGCACAATTTGCATCGGTTCGTGCAAGAATCAACGGGATACTGGGAGGAGAAAAAGCTGATACATTAGTTTCGAAGTCTCTGTTTCTCATTAGCGTTGGAAGCAATGATCTCTTCGATTTTGCACGTAACGACAGTGGGTCCATTCATTTGGGCGCAGAAGAATATTTATCTGTTACACAACACACATACTACTCTCATTTAAAGGTAACAACTTTCGCAGCACCCAATTGGTATATATAAAAGAAGACATGGTTGGTTGATTAGTATAAGTATTGGGGTTAAAACTGCAGAAGCTTTATGAGTTGGGGGCTAGAAAATTTGGCATCATAAGCGTTGCACCCATAGGATGTTGTCCCGCTATAACGTCTGGCAATGGAGGGCAGTGCGTGAAAGCACTGAATGATTTTGCAGTTGCGTTCCATTCAACGACTAAACTTCTTCTCCTGAAGCTGAGTTCAGAATTGGAAGGCTTCCGCTACTCACTTGCTGACTCTTTTCTGATGACCAACACCTTGTTAAACAATGCATCTGCTTTCGGTAAGCACCACCATGTAAACATTTTCATCATTCCGGTTTTACGTTATAAACATAAGTTTTGACTCAATCGAGCCAAACTGCTACGATTTGTGATGAAGTATTTGAATGTTGGGTAACGTGTAGGGTTGAATGAAACGAAGTCAGCATGTTGCGGAAGTGGGTATCTGAATGGAAAAGATGGATGCATAAAAGCTCACAACGCTACTCTTTGTGCAAATCGAGAAGAGTTCTTGTTTTGGGATTGGTTTCATCCTACTGAGAAAGTTTCTAAATTGGCTGCTGAGACGGTATTTGGAGGAGGCATCAACTTTGTTAGTCCAATCAATTTTAGCCAGTTAGCTTCTTCCTATTGATGATGTCTCGGTCATAACAAACTATTTACTACAATTTTATATGAAATAACGAAGCTGGCATATCTCAACGCCACTCTTTGCTTTTTTGTTCAGAAAAAGTATCATATTTGCTCATCGATACCTCAAAATTGTATCGTGTGTGAGCGTGTAATAAGAGTTGCAATTTATAAGAGGCATCAAGTGATTGTATTGTTTGAATAGGTTATAAGTTTTGCTGAATAGGAAATTACTCTAATCTTCTAAGAGAGAACAGTGGAAAGGAGAGAAGAATGGACTAATTATTTCACTAATTTCGTCAATGAACTATAATACAGTTATGTAAGATCAGTCACTTACACGTCTCCCTCTGACAAAATGCTAATAAACCCCTTATATGGTTTTCTGATATGCGAAATATCACAATCTTTCCATTTTCTCTAGTATGACAATAACCCTTATGACCCACACTCCACCTTATTTATATCATTAAGTTGTTCCTTAGCATAGGATTTGGATCTATCATAATCGTGAAAATAATCTAAGTGTGAGAATCACATAGTTAGAAATAACAAAATTAAACACACCATAAAAGAAAAGACATACTAACTCATTGTCTTAATATTTTAAATTAAAAGTAATATCAAATTCTTGTGTAAGATACAATATCACACACATAATATATATATATATATATATATATATATATATATATATATATATATAATATCTTCCTAATTACCTTTCATTAAAAAAAAAACCACCTCACAGAGACAATGTAAATATTGTTCAAAAGAAAATCTACCGAACTGAACTTTTTCTTGGCATAAAGCTTTAGTTCAAGAGTCCATAATAAATGGGGTTAGCCTTTTTTACAGTCTGCAGATCACATCATATTATGATAAGTACTTCTAAAATATTAAAACTAAAATTATAAAAACTATATTTTTGTCCTGCCTTACGTAATCTATTTTTTCTTCTCTCAACCCTACAGTGTTAATAAAAGGAAAGCAGAAACGTGGCACTTGGAAGGTACAACATAGATGAAAATATTATCCCCCAAAAACAAAACTGTTCTCTACAAGTAATCTCTTTGTTTTTCTAACCCAAATTCTAAGACCTATTCATATGATGTAGTCCCGTAATATAATTACAGCTGACGACGCCCGTCTTAGAGTACAGGAAGAATAAAACGAACGGTGACAAGATATAAACACTGAAACGGGGGAGCAATATCAAAAATAAAAACTAAAAATCTTGTTCATCTCTAATGTCATTATTCAAGCGGCTTTTCAAGATTAGTGTCTTCCTGATCTGTGTGCGAAGTATGGCCTTCTTCAGGACCTTCTTTAGAGACTTCTTCAGGGTCCTCTGCGTGCACCTCTTTGCCATTGACGGTTTCAGATTCTTTGGCATCAGCTGTTTCCCCATTTTCCATTTTTGGCAGTTCGCCATTCACAGCTACGCTCTTCGATTCTCCACTGTTCACTGCTTTTGGGAGTTCTCGTGCAGAGGAGGCCTCTAAAAGGCGGCTGATTCCATTATAAACATTCTTCGCATCCATAACAAGAGTTGCTCCACCAGGATAGCAACGCCCAAAACAAGTTGCGCAATGAGGATAAGCAACCTATAAATTGAATTTGAAGGTAATATAGATTATACAAAGCATCTTAAGATTGAACAACAGGTTAAGTGAAGTGGTTCAGGAGTTTGCATTAGGTTATAGGTCCTAATATTGATGACATCCTTGCAGGGAAACTAAGTAATCAATATGTAGAGTAATTCTATTGACGAGTGTAGATAATCTCAGAATAGAATCAGTTATGAAGATGCATTGTGTAAGACAAATAAAATACCTCAGTAAATGACCGGCAGAGTGAGAGGAAAAGCCCTGACTCGTTAGCCCGTAGCACTCGCGTTGTATTGTACAGCAACAATGAATCAGAAACTGCCCGTAATCCCTTAATCAATTCTTGGGCAAGGACATGTTTTAGACTTATTGGGGCACATGGACGTAGCTCATTCATTGCTGCTGATACACCTGCAGCCACCAAATAGTGGACATTAAGATGGATAAGAGGTATCAGATATTTAGGAGTCTTTAGTTATAAAATTATTTTCACAGTAATAATTACCCACATTATATAATAACATACTCAGTTGTTTACATTGACTGTTGACACACATATTCAGTCATGTCTCTTGTTTCCTACCTTTATCAAAGGTTTATAAAATCCGTAGAATATGAAGCATACATCGTAAAGCATCATGGAATCACATGATTAACAGCACCTTTCGTAATTTCATGAAAGAAGCTTCTTAAAACATGACCCATCAACCATGGACATTTCCATTTTGTACTTATTTTATATTTCCAACAGTGAGAATGTACGTTAGCATGCGAGTGGTAATGTAAAATAGGCAAAGGATAATGGACAAGTAATGAAGATATTTAGAACAAAACATTTACTAGACTCACCATTAATAAAAACAGCAAGAGGTGGATGCTCCATCAAATTAGAGGGCGGAGTGACATCCTCGTGATTTTCATCACCAACAGAACTTCCAGAAAAGCCAACTGCTGGCAAGGGAACCCATCGATGTGAATCCAAGACCAACTGTGAACAAATTCATCTCATAATCACTACATAAAAGATAGACAACTAATTGGGAAAAAAAAGGAAAAAGAGGTCCCTAGATGTTGACTTGTTTGTATAAACCAATGGTCAATGCATAAAAGCAATTTCAGTAATCCCATGTAAAATATTTAAACTTCACAGCATTACCTGAAAATTCTCTACTGCAGTACTCATATTTTTGGAGAATAAGTTCAGAACAGCTCTGTAAAGAAACCATCATATATATTAAAAAATGTTCTATATGTATGTCTTAATATAATAACAGATCATTAAAGGAGCATGTTTTACTCTTCAAAAAGTGATGGGAGCAAGCCTCGAAAATCTAGTCCAACCCAACCAAGTCCCATGGCACAATACTGTTAAAAACACAGAAAAATAAAAGAAAGTTAGATGTAATCTCTTCTTGTTGTATTAGTCAAGCAGTACTAGCAGGAAGGACAAACTTAAGTGTGCTCCTTTGACCTAATTTTCCACAGGAAGGGGGGCTGCTAGAAATCTAATATTCCTTGAATTTATGTAGTCTGTACAATATCATATTCTTTCCAATTTCAAAATCAACAGAGTATGATAGAAGAAGCCCACCATGCACTGATCCAAAATATTTGACAGTGATCCACCTTCAGTTATCTTTGGAAGCATAAGTTTCAAAGTTTGCAGGTGTGAGGTAATTTGGTGCATTGCCCAGCTAAAAAGAAGCCCACCATCATAATTTTCCTCGCTTCCTGATGTGTCGTCAGCAAATATTGCTCGGTATTGGTTAACAACATCAAAAAGATGCATTCTGTGACAGTTGATCATCCCTTTTAAGTATTCGTATGGATTTGACTGGTCCAGATCCTCAAGTATACCAGTAAGCCATGCCTCTCGGCATCTCAAGAACTAAACATAAATAAATGCTTAGTCAAATGAAAGCCAAAAAAGAGACCAAGGAGATGCAACGGAACTGAAAATTTTGACGTAAGAGACAAGCAAGTAATGGCAATGGAAGACTGCACCCAAAAAAAAAAATCATTAAATCTTACCAGCAAACGCATTCCATACTCACTGAATACTCCTATTCGCCGTAAATATCCAATAATGCGAAGGCATTCAGGTAACTAGCAAAGAAAGATACAGTAATAAGAAACTACAAAAGAAAACATTTTTATAGATAAATCAAGTGGGATTTCTTTGAGTATTAAATCATAATCACTGCATAAACCTGAATATTTGAACGAAGTTTCTGTAGAAGCTGAGAAAGAAGTGATTGGGTAGTCAGCCTAACCTCTGCAGCCAATGCTTGAATCACGGGTAACCTTTGCACCCAGGAAAAACATTTAGTAACAAGAACAAAAATATATATAGACCATACATATATACATAACACGAAGAAAAGGAATCTTATTTATAGTTAAATGACTTATAGACATTGTGGAAGAAGAATCTAAACTTACTTTGGATGCATGGTTGAAAGTTTGGCAACAAATGCTTCCAGATCCAGGGCTTCATCATAATTCCCATTCCGTACACATCTGTAAAAATAAAGTAATTTACATGGCTTCTAACAGAGGAAGAGCTCTTCATACTATGTAAGAACATTAGTACGTGAAAATCCCAGGAGTGTAATAAAATAGTCTATCTTTTTTAACATACGTGTCCATGAGTTGAGGAATTTCTAGCAAGTCAAGCAATGTACTGTGATTAGCTAGCATTGTTTGGTTCATCTTCCTCTTCTCCAAAATCTGCTCAGCAGATTCTATGAATTCAGTGCATCCAGATGTCAGCTTTGGGATCTCATTTATCTGTGACAGAGGAGATCAATACTCAATGCCAAATGTTTATGACCAAACACACAGTAAATAAATAGAAATTCGTTATGACAAGGAGAAGGAAATTGTATAATCACAAAAGCTGGGAAATTATAAACGACAAAGAACAGGATAAAACATTGAAGCTGCAGGAAAGCTGTCCAATCTTTCTACATGTTTGTCAACGAAACCATTAACAGACCTAATGAAAAAAGTGAACGCTAAGAGGGATAAGGTGACAAAGGGGATTAGAGTTGGTTTCAGCCATAAACAAACCAGGGTCAGGCTCAATTCTAATAACAGTAAGAATGACTTAGTTATTAGTCATATGCATTGTGGGGAGAACCAAACAGATGCAGTTTGGGCAGGCGTGGGCCATACCCCTCCTTAACTTTTTTTATAACTGCTACATGTATTTGTTTTTGGGGTATTGGGAACCCCCTTCCCCATCCCCCAGTTCATGTTAGCCTCCTCTTCTATGAATTGGGTTAAACAAGTAGATAGCATACTTCAGTTTACAAAGCCCAATAAATTACTTGTTAAACTTATATAAGTAATAAAATATTGGATTCAGCTACAGCTTCAAAAAGAATTTTCACCTGTCACTTTATTTCCTGCTCAAACAAGTTTGTGACCTGCCAAGATTGCTGTCCCCATTGAAGATTGCACACAATCACAAGAGGTTATTTTCTGCCACTAAAGCTTCCAATATGTCTTTTTGGTCTACAACTCAGGCACAATTATATTTTTAAATGAGAGAGCAAGAGATTGGTTGCTAAACCATTGTCATCAGGGTTCAGCAGCTTACAAAGTCATTGTACAACAGCATAGCGTAATCCACACCACTTCTAGAATAGTATTTTATTTTTTACATATTTAAATTTCCTTAACAATATTGTAGCTATTGTATGAATAAATAATTTTCATTAAGTGCTTTTAATTAATTTTTAATTTTGCTCCAGAGTAAAACTAAAAGTCCGTGATGTATTTAACTTCTATTTAAGTCTATAATTAAGACTTTTTTTCTTTTGGCCCTTCATTAAATAATTTGTGGATTTGTCCCTAGGCAGAAATGTTGAATAGCAGCCAGGAGACTGGGTTTCTCCTAAAATACAGCCCAATAGATGTAGATCATAGGCTAAGAAAATCAATGACAATCTGAACCTTAGATCTTATCACTCATTCCAGACTCTGAACAAGGTTAACAATGTTTCAATCAGAGCGAAATGTCCCCTTAGGTGAGACAGTGCAACCCTAAACTCCTGACTCCTATGTTGTCTGATTATTCAAAGTTCAAGGTGCAGAAATCTGGTGCCATAGCTATCTGAGATCATCCTTCTTAAGTCACTGAGTTTCTTATTCACCACCGCGATCCTCAGGTTTTTAAGAATTCTTAGTAATCAGTCGCCACTTACAAGAATTGTACCCAGAGAAGAAGATTAATTCTTTTGGTGCAGTGTGTTATTCCTTATTGCTTATGCTAGGAGCAATAAGGGTGAGCACAGGGAATTAGAACTTGGGTTGGTTTCTGTTATAAACAAACTAGGGCTATTCAACTCTAATAATATTAACACTAAGTTAACTAGTTATGTGTCATAAATAAATTAGAAGTGAAAGAGAGCGAGAAGAAGCGACACGCAGTACAAATTAATAGGGATTGGGTTGGGAATACAGGCTCCTTGGAAAATTCTGGACTGTCAGAATTGCTCTCAGCTATGCTTGTTTCTAAGTTTTCCACTTAGTTTTGTAACCATGACGATTCAGATTGAGAAGAGGAGTGTTATTCAATACAAATATGGTTTTTTTATACATGTCCTTTAGTTTTCCAATCCAATTAAATTAGTAACACGCTTTACACTCAGTTGAACCCAATCACCTAATTTTATGCCAACCAACGAAATGCTCCTAAGATGTGTACGAAGCACAATCACATTTGCAACAATAAGCAATTCCACTTCGTTATAGCTTGAATTTAATATAAGCAAAGCTAGAAAATTGAAATATAAGAAGAAGATGAAATGAAAAGCGAGAGCATAGAGAAGGTACGAGAGATTCGAGATGGTTGTCAATGGAGGAGACTTCGTGGCGAATGGCGATTAAGGCGTCGGCGGCGGCAATGAAAGATCGGTAATTGGCGACGGCGACCTCTTGCATTTGGCGGCGAATGCGGTCGGCATCGACACGGAGGAGTTCGGGCTCCTTGTGAAGGCGATCAAGAGTGAAGGATAGGAGTTCGGAGACGTAGGGTTGCTGTGACTCCGACGCCAGAGGAAGGGGAAGCGCCGCCTCCGATTCCGATGATCTCAACTCCATTATTCTCCGCAAATCAAATCGCAGTCTCAACTGAAGCTCAGATCTGATTTCACTTCATCTCTGCTGTTGCAAAGAAATCTGAATCAGATCTCAGATTGCACTGCTATTTGGGGAGAAATGAGCCTCCACTGCAACAAATTTTACTCTCTTAAACTCTAAGGATTTAAGTTTTCAACATTCAGTTATGGCGTTGGGTTCCCACCACAAAAACTTCTATACAAACATTTCCTTGGAATATAGTTGAATTTCTTTTGTGTTTTTCATATCGATTATTAACTTATAGCATGGATTTATTTTGATAAAAGTTGTTATGAATATGAGAAAAATAAGAAAAAGATTAAATTGATGTTTTATAAAATAAAAATAATTTATATAAAAGTAAAAGATAAGAATTTGGAGAAGTTCAATAATGGGGTGTTTCAAATACTACTGAACCCATGTCCTTTTACCCTTTTTAGATATGTCAAAGTGACGGTTGGCTCATACGAGTTGGGTTGAACATGAGTGAATCTAATCCGATTTATTTTATCGTGAGCTAGAAATTTTGTAATTCAGTTCAACCTACCACGGATGGGTGGATTAAGTGGGTTGGCTCACCAACTTACCTAAAAGTATTATTTATTTATTTTTTTTAATATTCAAATATTTAAATAAATTTTTAAGTAATCCATGTGATGACAATCATGGTAAAATTAAGAACCAATGTTTTGATCATACTCACCACCAATATATGAAGAATTATTTCCAAGAAAGTATCTATATAGTCTAAGAAAGCAGGACTAATATTACAAATTTTCTGTCATGCTATTCAACAAAATATAAATAAAAAAATTATACATTTTTTTTTCACGCTAACTTAGAAAAAATTGTTTATAAGACGGTTACTTGAGTAATTTACTATAAAGATTATAGTTAAAGATTAAAGTATCAACATATATATCTTGACAATCAAATTAATTAAACATTCAAACTATTCAAATATAATTAAGTAACATTCTAGCATTTAAAAATATGAAATTGTAAACAAATATAACAGTAGTAGTAAATAATTATTAAAAAAATTTAAAAAAATTAAAAAAATTGTAAAAAAAAATGTTGGTGGGTTAAGTGGGTCAACCCACCTTCAACCTGGTTTGAACCTGTTTAACCCGTGGGTTAAGTGAGCCGGGTTGAGTTCAACTCACTCTTGAAAAAGTTGAATTTTTCTCAACCCAATCCAACTCGAACACGTGATAAGCCGAATTGGTTCACAGATTAAAACTCATTTTAACATCTCTAACCGTTTTCATTTGTTTTACAGCGTGATTACAGCTTTTTGTTTTGACAGTGTCATTACAAACACACAGTATTGTTATAATTACTTTATGGTTAATATTTTATGTATCAGTCGTATCACATACGTGCAATAGTCCTTGGTTATTATTTCTTTTATGCTTTTAAATTTGTAGATCTGTACATGTACATATTGAATTGACTGAGTCTTTACATAAGGTGACATCGATAAACAATAATTTATATTAAATCAATCTTCATTTTACAAAACTTTGAACTTCTCCGTTAAATATGTTGGTTATCTATCAACTAATCCTTTCACAATTTTAAAATTTTCTTCTTAACCATCATATCAACCGACAAATTATATATAATAATTACATGTAAACTACCTATTGAGACTTGAGTTAATATTATATACATGTGAAGTAAATAATAATAATAATAATAATAATAATAATAATAATAATAATAATAATAATAGTATATAGATAGATAGATTGTATGTAACTTTAGTCTAATAGAATAATATTAATATGTCTATTATATTCACAATTTTCAACAAGCTAGAAATCACATCCTAATACTAAGTTTTTGTTACGTGTATAATTTATAGCAAGAAACATACTATATAAATATTATGTTCAAACTACACTTAAACAAAGGAAATATATTATAATATTTGCATTATAATATGTAAATAAAAGTTGTTTAATGTAAAGAGCAGACAAAATTAAACAATAATCATATATAAACACATTATGAAACAAATATTTAAAATTGAAAACATATAAGTAAGTCCCTAACTAAAATATCCATATAAAAAAGTAACTAAGTGTAGCGAATATTTTTATATATAGAATGAAAAAAAAGATTTTTTATGCCGATTTTGAAATTGATATAAATATAACCAATATAGAAAGTTTATACTTTTTATGTTAGTTCTAGAAATTTTTATACTTCTTCTTCATTCCATCATCACATTATGTTCAAATCTACTATCATTTTATTCCCAAATTCTCCATAAAATCCTAATTCTCATTTCTCGTTACCTTTAAATCCTCAACAATAGTGCAAGATCTCAAAGCTTCCATCATAGGCGATATGCTTTACCCCAACCTCATGCACCGCTGTCATTCACACCCTATTCCACTTCCTTCGTCTCTTCATTCACATCCACGAGGTTTGTGTTCTCACCATCCCTTTCTTTTTCCTCCAATACCACTCTCGTCACGTACTTCTTTGTCAAGGAGGTATGAGATCAGGCCCTGGCATAGCAAACACAATAAACACATTATTACACCTGCATTGATCTCAATAAGAATGAAAAAAAAAAACCTAAATGAGAGGAAAACACTCACTTACGAAACAAAAGAGTTGCGAGAGTGAGAGTAGGAGTGCCACGAGAGCGATGGTCTTTGGAACGAGGAGGAGGAGAGGACGACCACCAAAGCAACGAGGCAAGGAGTAGACACCGGTGCAAAGAGGATGCAGTGAGGAAAGTTAGGAGTCTGGTGTAGAGAGGAGGAAAATATGAGTGTAGTGCGATAATTCTAAGGAAAAGAAGGAAATTAAACATACTATATTATAATGTCCCACTTTTTATTTCGATTCTATGTATAATCAACATAGAAAGTCTTATATTTTATTAAAAAAATGTCATTGCTTTCACTTTCTATGTCGGTTATAGGTATAACTATATAGGAAATCTCATCATATTTACAATTTTGTCACCTTTTCACTTATTATGGTGGATATGGATCATAACTACCATAATAAATCATTATGAAATGCAACTTTTGCACTGGTGTTAATTCAAATAGCAAACCAACTAAATGAGACAATAATATATAAATATATCCTAAAATAAATATTTAAACTATAATAATAGATAAATATATTAATATAATTAACTCAATATAAAAAATATATTATAGAAATCATACTAAAAAGTAAGAATCACATTATAAGTGTGACATCCCATTTAATAGAATTCCTAATAAATAAAATATCACATAATTATAATAATATAGAGCAACAATAGGAAGTATATCAGAATTTAACCATCACAGTCATCCAACTATACTGGAATAGAGATTATAGATATCAAGGCACAGAACAATGCCATAAACATGTTTCATAATGCAAAACAGTTTAGCAAAAGATTGTTCATAGAGCAAGAAATTATAAAGGAATTAGTTCATCAAAAGATGTTCAAAAGAGCAATAACTAAAACATAGTCTAGACAGTAGCATCCCCGCTATCTATGCGATCACCAAGAGCCTCCCCATCTATTCACACCAATATTGATGATCATTGCAAAAAGGAAAACACCACAAGAAAACATGACACAAAAAAGAAAAAGGGTAAGTTAGAAAAAAAATAATTTTAATAGATAAGTAAGCAGATTATAAGCAGGCAAATCATTGTGCATACATAACATGTGACAGCAAACAATAAAAGACCCTCTAACTCAATATGCGGATATATGTAATGAAATCGTATTCATTGGTTGCTTGTACTTGTGGTGACCTCTATTACTCTATAGAGTCATTATCAATGGATTTCACCTTACCACACATAAGTTAGTCTATGATCATCTAGGACCATTATCCTGCTACTCTCAACACATGAACCAGTTTACTCTAAGTGAGTCTGACTGATTCAATAGAGTGTTAGGATACAATCTTCAAAAGGGATTTTTCCATGAAATTCCTACACATAATCCACAAATTATCTCAAAACATTATCATCTCATGCCAAACATATGAAATATAGTCCCAGATACCACATCATACATATATCCAGAGGCGGATCTTCTTGGGAACAGGGAGGGTCATGCCCTCCCCCCCTAGATTTGAATTTTTTTAATTATAATATATATATATATATATATATATATATATATATATATATATATATATATGTTTGAATAAATTGTAGGTAATATATTTTAGGAATTGATGAAAATAAAATTGTGTATCTTTTTATTTATTTTATAAAGCACAACATTCGGTGTTAATAGATAATAAAACATAAAATTAAATATAATAAAAAATAAAAATATTTTGGTTTAATTTCTCTTATTATTCCTGTTTTTGTTCAAAAATTAACACTAGAATTATGTGAATTACACCAACAAAGCAAATCATCCATATTAAGAGTTTCAATTTTAATAAAAAATTCATTGATTTGTTTCAAGAAATTTAACAAAATTTATTGTAAAATACCAAATTGTATCAATTTTTCAATAATCGGGAACAAATTGAAACTAAAAAAATTGAACGACTGATTTAATATTTTTAAGCGAAAACATGAATCAAAAGAGTAATTAAACCAAATATTTATTAAGATAATTTTTATTTTCCTTCTTATTGTCTTTTTAGTTTTTCACAAATTGTAATCATTTCTCACTCATATATTTTCTTTTTATTTTTGAAGAAAAAAAAAAGTCAGAAACAAACTCATTATTTTTTCTCTCATTTCTCATTTATCATATCCCTTTCTTGTCTCTTGTCTCAATAATGAAAAAAATATATTTTATCTCATGAACTTTTTCTATATTCATTTTTTTATGAATATAGAAGAAAAATAAATAATGTATTATGTGTTTTTTCATAACTGATTTTTAATTGTGACTTGAATATAATATATTTTTCTTTTAATAATCATGTGTCTCAATTATAAAAAAAATACTATGATAAATTATTTTTTAATATTATTTAATATATTGATAAAGAATGAAAGAATAAATTTATTTTTTAAAAGTGATAAAAAAGAAACTATTGATAAAAAGAAGATAGACTCTACCTCTTCATATATTTTGAAGTATTATACTAATTATAGTTCAGTTAGAGAAGTCATTTTTTTAAAACATTATGATCGAATCAAATGATCTCTAAATTATATTACTTTGGCCCCTCCAATACTTTTGGTCAAGATCCGTCATTGATCATACTCTTAAGGAGTAAAACAATCAATCATAGAAGAGAGCAAGTAATGAAGCAGGTCCCTGCACTGGTCTGGCTCAAGCTAAAAGCCTTCGCTTAAGTGATAGAAGTTCTCTCACTTAAGCTAGACATTCTCGCTTGGGTGAGAACTCGAACAGTGGATACTGTGAGGTTCTCGCTTGAGTGAGATTGCTCCTTTCAAAACTGAAGCTTCTCGCTTGAACGAAAACTCGAGAAAAAACCTAGGTGAGTTTTATGCTATTCTTGCTTAGACGATGGTTGCTCGCTTGAGCGAAAACATCAGATTTCTCCCCTGCTCACACATGCAAACCAGAAATCCATATCAAACCTAAGACAATTCATTCTCATACAAACACAATCATCATCCAAGCATAAACAGAACCAAAAACAAACAAAATACTTCAAAAACGTGAAAAATCCTAGCTTTCTTTATCTTGAAACTGAAAGCGAAAGTACGATAAGAAAATAAGTGGCTAACTTTTCTTTACTAAAGCTAGGCCAAAAACTTTAAAATAGAAAATGAACTTTACAAAAAGAACTAAAGTATGTACATAAACAAAGTTTAATGTAAGTAGCAAATCAACTAAATGGAACAATAAACATGTAACCCAACTAAATGGAATAAGAATACACATATAAGCATATTCATAAACAAATATGTAAACTATGGAAGCAAATAAGCATGTATATATATATATATATATATAGCAAGTTTAATGCAACCTTGTAATAAAAGGGAAAAAAAGAACACAATGTAAGAATTAAAATATCTACATAAAAGGAATTTTACAGGGAGTAGAACAACTAAATAGGACAATAAGCATATAAGTATATTTGGAAACAAATATTTAAACTGCAGAAAGAAATAAGATTGCTTAAAGTAATTAGATTAATATAAAGAATATCGTAAACATCGTAATAAAAATTAAGAATCACAATGTAAGAACCAAAGCGTATATATATATATATAAATAATTTAAATTAAATAGTAGATCAATTAAATGGGCCGACAAGCATAATGTAAAGAATGTCATAAAATTGTAATAAAAAAGGATACAAGAATCATAAACATGTTCAAACTTTACTTAAAAGCATGAAGCATATTAACACATAAATAGCAAGAGTATCATAGAGATGTAACTAAAATAATAATCTAAACATTACAACTAAAAACAATTTGAAACACAACCCAAATAAAACTTAAATCCTAAAGTTTTATCTTTTCATCCAATCATTTTCAAACATAAACATTGTTTTGTCTTTTCTTAATGAAAGTCCAAACCTTAAATAGGGGAAAAAAAACTTATATTTCTTAAAAAAATACCAAACATCTTCCTTGTTATAATTTTTTTTTTCTTCGCTACACCTTCGAAACTTCAATCACAAGATTCTGACAAGTATTTGCTTCGTCTTCATTGTAACAACTAACACAACTTGCTGTAAGAAATGGTCATTGTAAACTTTGTTTTCAGACATTATGCTACAATAGTTTTTTTTTTTTCGTACACAATATTTACATCATATAAGAACAATAAAGAAGATGAAATCGAGAAATGAGATAAATAAAAAAAAAACCATAAAACTAAGAAAATAAACTGATATATATATATATATATATATATATATATATATATATATATATATATATATATATATATATATACACACACGCATGATAGTTATGAATAAGATAGTAAATTCTATAACCATAAGCAGCGAAAACGATAAAAAGAATTAACATAAATAGTATGTCTCAACATAGTAACCATGGTAAAATGATAAATTCCATAATTACAAGAAAGCTAAAACTACAAAAAAAAAGACCACCTTAATGTACAAGTGTACAGTTGTAATGGGCAATTTAATAGTTTTCGAGGTGCTGTGTTTTCTTAGTTGTACAGTAGATACATATTTGTACCAACCAGCTCCGAACACGTGGTATTTTCATTATTTAATTGTTTAATACCAAGAAATGACAAAAAGACTTTGGAGTCAATCATTCCTATCGTAACTTTCCTAATTTCCTTCTCAAATGTAAGACTATGATGAACAACTTGGTGAAGACGAAATTAGAAATTTTTCTCTAAGTCTTCTCTGTGATTTCGGCATCATTTCATGGTACTTTCGTTCTTTGGACCAAAACACTTTTGATAAATCCCCGCACAGTGATCAAGCCACAGACCAAGCTCAATTCTCCTTCTGCAAACTCCACCATCTGGTATTTGAATTTGAAGCCATGGATGACATAGTTGATTGGTCTGAACTTCCCCTCGAGCTATGGCCCAAGATCGGAAAATCTCTGGAAAATCACATGGATATTGTGAGGTTTCGTAGTGTGTGTGAGTCATGTCGATCTTCCATCCCTCTCTCTCTTCCCAATTCTCCTTCTTTTCCTATGCAGATTCCTCAGCCCATGAACCAATCCATAGACACCGTGCTCAGCCAAGCCACAGTCTTTGTTATTGAACCAAGCTTTGGAGCCTCCAATTTGGAGCCCTTGGCACCTTCTTCCAAAGGGTGGCTCATCAAGGTTGAAGAATCAAAGAATCATTCCTTGACTTTGCTTAGTCCAATATCCGATCGCAAAATCTTGTACCCTCATGGCGCTACTTCTCCCATGTTGTGGAACTTGTTGGACTATCGGGTCACCGAGTTATGCAAATCATACACCATTCACAGTCGCTTATCTGCCACTGTGAGCAAAGTTGTGTTCTTTCCCAATTCCCCGTGGATTGCAGTTGAGGATTCCATGGCTTGTTGCATCTTTTTGGAGGGGAGGTTGGGGTTCTTGAAACACGGGGATGAGAAATGGACTCTTGTGGATGACAAAAACTTCTTCTACGACGATGTTATCGTGTTCAATAGTCAGTTTTATGTCACTGACAAGTGGGGCACTATTTCATGGGTCGATACTTCTTCCTTGAAGTTGGTGCAGTTTTCTCCTCCCCTGTGTGGCTTTGGGAACAAGAAGCATTTGGTGGAGTCATGTGGGAGTCTCTATGTTGTTGATAGGTTCTATGAAAGTGAACTCCCAAGAAGATGGAACTACGTTGGACGTGTGGATCGTGATGCTGCAGTGGAGTATTTCAAGGTTTATAAGTTGGATGAAGAGTGGGGAACGTGGGTGGATGTGAAAAACTTGGGGGATAGAGCGTTTGTTTTGGGTAAAAGTTGTAGCTTCTCTGTTTCTGCTAAACAGATAACGGGGTACCAAGAGAATTGCATCTATTTCACAGATATCTTTAACGTTCGTGCGTACAATTTAGAGGATCGTAGTATTGTGGCCAGTGACTTTGATCCCTGCATTGACAAGTCTCTGTGTCCTAACTCATCTTGGCCCAGAATTGCAGGGCAAAACCAGCTTCGAAATAACTGAGTTTAAAAGTATGCTGCTTTCATTTCTCTTCCTTTCCATGTTTGTAGTTCAGTTAGTCGTGTCGATCTTACCGAATATGTACAGATAACTGCTTAACTTGATGGTGTTTATTCATTTGCACATGATGTTTATTTCTGGATTACACTATGGCTTGAGAAAAGCTAGTTTATTTACTACTGTTTGTGCTGCAACAGTAATGTACATTAGTTCAATTAAATATTTGGATATTTCAGAAGTCCTATACTTTCTCTTTGTGAACACCTAATCACCCAAGACACCTGATGAACATGTATAATTTTTCTGTGTATCTCTTCCTATGATTACTTTACTGATATAAAGTGATACTTATTTTGATCTCTTTGCTGTAGGATATATAATGTGATACTAGTTTTGATCACTTTACTGAGATATGAGCTTTGTCGATGCAACGCAACACTCCAAAGCTTTTGTGTGGACCCTCTCCCAGAAGAAGTGCAGAGTGCAGACACACAATTGTCGGTTGATTTGCTGAATGATCCCATGTCACAAGTTGGTTTGAGATGAAAAGCTGGAATAACTGGTTTGTTCTACGTGATGTGCTCATTTTGACTCTGTATCTTATTACAAGAATCAAGAACAAAATAGTGGTATTTGTTCCACTTAGTGTATAACTGGAGCCTATGTTCAAAAGTGATTCTACATCTTCTGTCTAGATTCATGATCAAATGAAAATCCAATTTTCAGCTCATACAAATTCTTCTACTCTGAAATACACTTTGGGATAATATAACAGGTGTATGTCATGCAATTAAAATATAAAAAAACTGGGGAAAGAAACTAATTTTAGCTAACAAAGATACAGCAACCATATCAGATAAAAAAAAAGAAAAATGAACAGTGTATGTTAGCCATTATTGCACACTGCTGGATATTTTCAGTTGCCACTTCATTTGACCTTCTGATTTTTTTGGTTGGAATGAATAAGAATAATGAAATTAATGTATAAATTGAGTTTAAACGGCCCTACTGGGATAGTGAATGAAACTAGCTAAGTCACAAAAAAAAAAAAAAAAAAAAAAAAAAAAAAAAAAAAATAAGAAAAAAAAAAGTCAAGAAAGGCAACCTCTGTGGAACACTTGGCCATTTTTCCAATGAAAAGAACCCACCTGGGACGCTTTCTTCGTGATATGTCTCCAGTTTGTAATCTTCTGTTATGAAACACGTTAGATTAGTTGCAGGAATTTCCACCGTTTCATAAATTTGTTTTTAAACCTATGTTTGATTAGACAGGAATGTAATAGAGAATGAAAAAAAAAAAGGTAACAAATAAAGTAGATGTTGATTGATTAGAAAAAAACAAAAAAAACTGAAATAAAGATTTTTTTTATTAAAAAATAAAAAAGTATTTATTATTAATATTTTCTATTATTATGAAACAAAAAACTATCGTAGTGCGTATTCAACAAATTCTCGGTATCTTTTTGTTCTATTTTATTTCAGACTCTCTTTTCTTTCTTTTTTAAAACTACTGGTTCCTCTTCTTCTCCACTAACAAACAAATGTTAACTCATTGCGAACCGTTTTAGACAATTTCACGCTTAATTTAATTTTTAAAATTAATATTATCAATTAAGTGGTTCTCAATAATCAATACTACCAAATTATAAAAAAAAATACTATTTAAATTTAACTATTATTTTTAAAATTTATTTTGACATATATATAAAAGTTGATTTGTTTTCTTTGAATTCAATACCAAATGACCAAAGTAGAATAAAATTAAGGTGTACATTGATGAGTGAGGGATACTAAATCGCACACCAAATTGACCTATACTTATCAAAGTCAAGAATCAAACTGACTGATTCTTAGTATTCGAAATTAAAACATTCACATGTCTAAATATTGGTTCTGATATTATCTAAATAAACGACCAATATTATTTATAATGTATAATAAAAGTGCGACTTCTCTTATAAGAAAAATATATACGAAATATCAACACAATATAAGAATAAGAATAAATGTTATCTATTTAAAATTATGTGTAATGGAAGAAGATGAGGTGTGTCAATAAGAGACGCAACTGAAAATTATTGGTGGATAGAGCAAAAATAACCTTTATGATAGCACCAATGGTGACACTTTCAGATTCCACGCAATCTGCACACCACTTTCAGAAATCTTTAATATCAGATCATAACGTTAGATATATCCGACAAACTCAAAAGTTATCGAAATAGGTAAATCTTATAAATTTTATTTAAATGGTAAGTTGTGCTAATATAATACTATTTCATTATAAAAAATTATGTATAAAAGATTTCATACTTTTTATAAAGTGAATTTATGTTAGTTTAAACGACGTTTGTATTAGAAAAAAAAAATAGGAAAAAAGTTTTTTTTACATCATTTGACAACTATTATGAGGGTAGAATAGTTTAATCAAAATTTATCTTTTATATTGTTATAAGAAAGAGAAGTTGATAGTAATAAGAGATAAGAAAGAGAAGTTGATAGTAATAAGAGATAGTGTTAAATGGTAATAAAAAAAAGTGTAATGTCAAAATATCAGTATTAAAAAGATAATGTGAGTCAATCATGATTTTGATTTCATTCTATTTTTTTTTTTTAATTTGAATCGAAATTATACGTGACACGATTTCAATATAATTTTATTTGAGTTAAAGTTATGCTGAGTAACACGTCTTTAATAATTTTATCTGAATTAAAGTTATGCAGAGGTACACGAGGTACCACGTCTTTAATATTTGAGTGTAATTTGATCTGAAGTGAAGTGGTGTACACTAAAGTCGTATAGAATCAACACGATTTAATTTTAATAAGTATGATGTTGTGTTATGTATACATGAATTCTTCGCAATGAAGTTGTATCATACAATCATAACTTATTCATATGTGTAAAATTTTAAAATTTGCCAATTTTAATTTTTGTTTAAAATCGCATTATTATGATGAAAAAAAAAAAGCCAAGTTGTAAGGTTAAATATAAAATACTTTCATTACAATTTATGAATATGTGATAAAAAATTGAAAATCTTAAACTATAAAAAAAAAATTAAAAGATATAAATATGAATAAAAAAAATATTCCTAATAAATTAATTCTGAAGTATCCTATCCTAGCTTTGTCACATTCACATAAAAGAAAAAGAATATGATAAACGTACATCTCCATGTGAGGTAAATCTATTCTACACTTTCACGTGTTAGTTAAACTAGTGCTATGTTTTGGTTAAAATAATATAATTGTAGGTTAATTTCATATCTAAATCAAAATATCTATTGTACCACATCTAAACTTTATATAATCATTAAGGCCTTGTTTGTATCAAAATCAAAATGAATTTTCACAGGAATTGAGATAAACTTTGTATCTGAACTTTCTTGGCTTCATTGAGGAGATTTGCATGTAAGTGGATTTAATCAAATAAACTATGTTATGTTATCTATTTTTATTTTGAAATTTAATTTTTTTATGTATTAAAAATTTATATTTTTTTAATTTATCAAATCTTTCACATCACTCACTAATTATTATTATCACATCACTTATTAATTATTATAAACTTTTATTTCAAATTTTTCGGATCATACAATCGTTTCTTTAATTTAAACAACTCCACCCTGACCTCCAAGTATTTTTTTTTTTAGAATGCATAAAAGTTGGCTAAATATAAAATTTGTTAGCAAGAGTGATTGTACATTTCTTTAAATAAGATATGAAGTTTTAATTTCAATTTGGGAATGATGTTGAAAGTACTATTTTTTATCATATTTAAGAGCGAGAATAATTATGTAGTTTGGTATTAAATAATTCCATATAAAATGTATTTCGATAGAAAATTCTACAAGTTTTAGAAAATTTAAAAGTAGAGAATTTAAATTTTTGATGAAATAATTTAAATTTATTCAATTTTTAAATCTAAATAAAATATTTCATTATCATTAAATAGAAAATATGAATATTTAATAATTAAAAAAATATAAATTAGTGATCTTAAGAGCGAGAATAATTTGGGAATGATTTTGAAAGTACTATTTTTTATCATATTTAAGAGTGAGAATAATTATGTAATTTGGTATTAAATAATTTCATATAAAATGTATATTGATAGAAAATTCTAAGTTTTAGGAAATTTAAAAATAGTGAATTTAAATTTTTAATGAAATAATTTAAATTTATTCAATTTTTAAATCTAAATCAAATATTTCATTATCATTAAATATAAAAAAGAATATTTAATAATTTAAAAATATAAATTAGTGATCTTAATTGAAGTTATTTTCTGTCAAAATTCACAAGATTTTTTCTAAGGTTTTTTATGAGTGTCATTGGTAAAAGTTTCTTTAAACTGAAATGAGTTAATATTATTTTCAATTTATGTTGTTCACAACTATTTTAGTTAAATTGAATTTTTCTTTGTCAAACCTAGTTAAGGTTGGTTAAAAAAAAATACTTTTATTAGACATTGGACAAAAAAGCCTGACCAACTTTTAAGCTAAAAATAACAATAACGATGTGAGGTAGAAAACCGACATTGGAAAAAACATAATTATGAAAGTTGACATTCGAAAAAAGTGGTTAGCATTTATTCTGGACCGGTTAAAGGGCAAAGCCAGTAAAGAGGACCGGCTTAAGGGTAACGTGAATCGTCTTAGGTCTTAAGGATAATTAGGCTTAAAAAAAAAAATATTTTACTATTTTATTATATTATGTTTAAGAAAAAAAAGGTTTTAAATTTTTTTTAATACTAAGTAATATACTCTATTAAACTAATTATAAAATTATGTTTAAGATAAAAAAGTTTCCAAAAAATATTTTATTACTAATATAGCTTAATTAAATTAATTATAAGTTTATGTTTGGGAATAAGATTTAATTAAATTATTATTAGTGTATGTTAATTTTTATTAGTAGTAAAAATAATAATTAATGAGTTAAAACATATTTTCAGTAGATCATAAATTTGTTTACAAGAAAGAGAATGATTAGCTATCTTTATTATTTTATAATCAATCTAGATTCTATTTTCTTTTTTTGTCTTTCTATGACTTTTCTTACCTCTCCTTACTTTATTTTCTTCTAGTAGTCTTTTTTCTAGGGTATTGGCAGATTACATCCCTTAAATTTCTTGAATCTCATGTTGCTCGTGTGTATCAATTTTTTCATCCTCATTTGGGTTAGTATGTTTTTTCTTTCTATACGTGTTGTTATTTTTATTCTGTTTTGGATTTGTATTAGAATTAGAAATGTGTTTCTTTTGTCTAGTTTTGTTTTTCGGTACTTTTATATTTATAGATTTTTTTTTTGCATATATCTTAAGGAAAAATTGAACTTTTTTTTTATAAAACTATTAATTAGATTATGGTTTAGTCTTTCGGTGGATAATAAATTAATTGAAGCATAATTCAAAGTTGAGTTTTTTGTAGAAAGATAATTCAAATTTTAGGGAAAAAATAATATTTTATTGAGTTTAGAAGAACAATATTTTTTAATTATTTTTATTATTGATTAATCTTAAAATAAATAACTTTGTAAGTTTGTGAAAAAGTTGAGACTTAAAAACGAAAAAAAGACTTGAAACTTCAAGATAAAGTCTACTATCGAGTTTATTTTCTTGATAACGAGAACCATATTTTATTGTTTTAATTCATTTGTTTTATATATTTTATCTTTAGTAGTGTTTTATATATTATCATTTTTTATTTCATATAAAAATATATAGATATGTCAACTAGAAAATTTGAATCAGGCTATTGAAGAATTCAAAAGAAAAGAAGAATTGAGACTTTAATTGCATAACAAAACGGAGTTATAAACAAAAGGTTAAATTATTCAATTGGTCCCAAATTTCGTATGGAAATTTGAATTTGGTCCCTCAATTGGAAAAAGTGTTAAATATGTCCCTAATTTTGATAAGTTGTCTCAATGAAGCCCCTTTCGTTAAAATGGCACAAATGGCGTTAAGAGCACAGTGACGTGGAAATGATAGACGGAACTGAACAGTGAAGTGGCATATTAAATGTGGTACACGTGGAATTTTGAAATGCTTTAATAAATAATTATTTTGTGAAAACTGTGTGGAAAGTTATTAAATGCTGTAATAATTTTTTTTCCCAAAAACGTTGTTGGACTTTACTAAATGTTGTAATTAAGCTGTAATAAAACAGAATGGGCGTTGGCGAAATTGGGGCTTCAAGGTTCGTTTAGGGTTTTTTGAAATTGGACGAACAGGTGCTGGAAACTTGGCTTTCGAACAGAAGCATCGCGAGGGTGTGGGATGTTTGTGCTGGAAACTTAGCTTTCGAACAGGTGGAATTGCGATCTCGGTGGAAGCAGTGAAGTATCAGGTGAGTTATGCATTTCAGCTCGAAGTTCCCATTTCTGTTGGCATGCACCGTTTAATTGATTGTTTATTAGGAAAGCGAAGTATGATCCTAATTGTTTTTTGTTTAAATATTGAAACTTTATTAAAGTTCGGTGTATGACCCACCACCATGTTCGAATTTGTGTTCCCTTGTGGTCCCCCCCTTTGATTATTGTTTTCCCTTTTCTGTTTGGATGTTTTTTACTTTATTGTATAGGTGTATGTGCTTATATAGGTGTCTGTGGTTATATATTTTTGTGCATCATGGGGGACGACAAGTTTGACGTCGTTTTTCACCATGGAGGGAAATTCGTTAATGATGGTAAACTGAAATATGAGGGTGAGGTTTCTAGACTTTCGTGTGACCTTGACCGCTGGAGCTATTTTGAGGTTGTGGGTATTTTGAGAGAGATGGGGTATATGGGAGAGAATGAACTATGGTACTGTGTGGGAGGTGGTTATGTATTGGAGGATAGGTTGGAGATTTTGTGTGATGATCGTGGGGCCATGAATATGGTTACCTTAGCTAGGCTAAATGGTGAGTTTCATCTGTTTGTCATACATAAGATGTGTGAACCAGAAATTATAGAGATGTTGGAATACTTTTCCCATGATGGAGATGGTGTTGAAAGTGGTGGGAATGACATCAATATGGTGGACATTATGAGTGAGAAGGAGACTGCAGATGGTGTGCCTGAACCTGAGAGTGTGCATGAAGGTGAGGGAGATAGAGGAGATGAGACTGAGCGTGAAGGTGACTCAGGTAAAGGAGTTCAGAGTGTGCATGAAGGTGAGGGAGATAAAGGAGTTCAGAGTGTGCATGAAGGTGACTTGAATAAGGGAGATGATGGTGGTGTTGAGTTGCATGCAGAACATGATAAGGGGGAAGATGAAGTAGTTGAAGTTAATGAAGCCGAGGGACATGATGGTGGTCAGTCAGGTAAAGAAGTTGATGTTGAGAAGGAAGTTGAAGCAGACTTAGAGGAGGGCGTTGAAAGTTGGAATGATTCTGGTCCTAATGATAGCAGTGACGACAGCCAGGTTGGTACTGCAGGTTTAGTTTATATCAATGTTGAAGGTGATGTGGAAGATGATCATGAAGAATTGGTGGGTAACATAGAAGTTGAAGTTGGAGGTATAGGAGAAGACTTTGGTGGCCCAAGTAGGAATTGGAGGGCAACTGATACAACAGACATGGATAGTAGTGAGGGAAGTGAATACAGTGAGCATGGATCACAAACATTCAACAGGGGGTTGTCAGACGATGAATGGGTATCCGAAGAATTGGGAAGTGATATTGGTGAAGCTGAGGAAGATGAAGGTGACAGTGAAGAAAGGGAGGGCTATGGAAGATTTCGAACCTTTGTAATGCCAAAACGCATGAGAGAATATCAATGGGAAGTAGCTACGTATTTTAGTGAGAAGGGAGATTTTGTTGAAGCCATAAGAAGCTACGCATTGGAAAATGGTAGAAGTCTTAAAATAGTTAAAAATGACAGGAGAAGAGTGCGAGTGAAGTGTCTGGGTGCTAAGGCAAAATGTCCATGACTTGCTTATTGTGGTTATATGCAAGCAGTTAAGTGTTGGCAGTTGAGGAAAATAGTTGATACCCACACCTGCAGTAGAGAATTTAAACTCCTATTTTGAACGATATTTGTAAACACTTAAAAGCAGCTGCTGTTTTTGTTGTGTGGATCATCAAATCCATTTATGGACCATTTTTTTGTGTGCTGTAACAGGGTTACATGGTGGACCATATTTATTTTGTGATGTTGAATGTTTAAGTGTTGGAGCACTACATGTTTATCAATATAACCGGGTGTCATTATTTGTTTATCAAGATTAAGTGCTCAAGCTTATTTCTCTTCTCCTTATTTTGTTACTTATAAATTTATAAAAGAGGTGCGAATAATGAAACTACAAGTTTGGAAACTTTTCATTCATAACAAAACATCACAATAACAACACAAACCAAGTACCTGAACTAAAAAAAGACTCATGCTTTTGTAACCAACACATACACTACAATGATATTCAATACACACAAAACCCCAACTACCACTGTCAACACAGTTAGCCTATTTTCAAATGACTTCATACATTTCTCCATTTCTTCTGCCACCACAGACCTCACTGCAGCAGTCTTTTCTGCATTCTTATTCCCACCATAACCCATTTCTTCAACATTCTTTATACTCAGCTTCCCATCACAACCCATTTCTTCAATTTTCAGCTTCCCACCACCCATTTCTTCAATTCTCTGACTGCTCCAACCCTTTTCTTAGATCTCATTATCAGTAAACCATTTGAAATAATTGCACCCACCACATTGATCACTTCCACTCTGTTCCAAATTCACAAAATAATGTTAGCTTCAATAAACAAACGTCAAATCCTCAGCTTCTTCATATCAAAGTTTCCATGTAACTCACCTTATACTTAGGGTAGCCCCAAAATTTTTTGCCCTTGTTCTTCAATGTTCTTGCAGTTCTCAATGCTGCTTTCTCTCCACAATAGCACATCACCGACACGCCCAAATCTATAGACCCACTTCCACCACAAAAGGACGCACTTGGGTTTTGATTTCCCCCACCATTGCAGGATGAACACTGTCCACAAGACATTTCTTCCAGACGCAGCAAGATGAACATTGGGGTTTATGGATGATTCATTGCACTTATATATAGCAATTCTGAAATGTTTTTCAATACATTTAAATATAAATGACACGTTTCAGTCTACCATTTCCACGTCACTGTGCTCTTAACGCCGTTTCTGCCATTTTAACGGAAGGGGCTTCATTGAGACAACTTATCAAAATTAGGGACCTATTTAACACTTTTTCCAATTGAGGGACCAAATTCAAATTTCCATACGAAATTTGGGACCAATTGAATAATTTAACCTAAACAAAAAAGAGCAAATGTCTTGTGTATGGTAGATATTTCATTTTTGAAAGAAAAATGCTTAAAACTTGAAAATATTTAAAACATGATAATTTGTTGGATATTGATGGATTTGATTTAATTTCAAAATTAAATATCTTAAGGGAAATTATAGTTTGGAAATTGATAAACCAATTGACATTCTTAATTATATAAAAAGAATAAATTCTTTTCCAAATGCGTATATAACTTATAGAATAATGTTAACAATTATAGTGTAAGTTATTTCAACCAAAAGGAGTTTCTCAAAGCTAAAGATAATAAAAATTTATTTAAAATCAATAATGTCTCAAGAAATATTAAACGGATAGTCATACTATCTATTGAAAAATAAAATGTTAAATAAAATAAATTATGACAATTTAATAAATAATTTGTATCGAAAAAAGCTCAAAAAATAAATTTTAAATAAAATGTCTCATATTTTAAGTTTGCTTTAAGTTTCCCAAACCGTTGAGCCGCCCTTACATTTATCCAAAAATAATTCTATAAACATTGATTAAAAAAACTTTCACTAACATGATCAAGAAATAATCTTTACTAGGAGAAAAACAATACCAACTAAAAAATAACTCTACTTAATATTGACTAAAAATCCTAACTTACATAAAAATAATAGCTCTCATTAATATTGACTAAAAATTCTTCTTACATAAAAATAGTTGTTCCACAATCATTAATAACAAAACTTAGACTAACATTAACTAAAAAACAACTTTACCAATATTGTCTGCGAAAACCTTAACATATATTAATTGAGAAATAATCTCAATTCATATAGACAAAATAATAACTCTAGTTGACGTTGGATGAAAACAACTTTAACAAGAAAAAAAAAAGTTTGATCTAATATTAACTAAGATAACACCCACCTTCTTAGATAAAAACTATGGCCATATCAATTGTAAAATAATTATAATTGTCTTTAATTTTAAAATAAAATCTATCATAATCGGTAAAAAAAACGATGTTTACTTAATGATGTTTTGACATTAATATTGTTATCAAAGTTTTGATATTAATTAAGTAGAAAATGTCTTGATTGATGTTGACTAAAAAAAAAACGTATAAAAAAACATAAAATACAATGAACTTCAATTTATAACTTTACAGTGAATTTAAAATTCTATAATTTTATAAGATTTAATTCCTTTCAAAATTTCTCATCGAACCATCATATTTTTTTTTCATTTTAAATTATTTATAATAAAATCAAATTATGCTCTAAAATTTTCTCCATCCAAATCATATTATAAAATATTTCATATTAAAAGCGGAATAAAATTTTTGTTGGATCTGATTTTATTGCATCATTTTAAAATCAAATTTTTATTATGTAAAAGCTAATAAATGACTGAGTTAAGAATTTATTTATTTATTTTCAATAAGCATAACAATTTTAAAATGATTATTTATTTAAACTCACTCATTCCTATAAGATAAGTTGCCAACGTCAATACCATGCTTAATAAAAAGAGTAAGTAGAACGATATTTTCATTTCTTTTCTTCTAATATTTATCCACCCTTACAACATATTTACTATCTTATTTATCTTTCTCTCATCTTATCAAGTCCCTCTATGTTTCACTTCCAAAAAATAAAGAGCAACGATGCCTTCTGTAAGGGGCTGTTTCAAATAAGAGAATGGTCTCAACTTTGTATAGTCCACCACAACAATATAAATAGAAAATAAGATAAAATACTATGAACAAATATGAAGAAGCCTTGCGATAAACACTCCATAATTGATTCCAATGTCACAGCATGAATATAAAATTGTGGAAAAAATCTAGGCAAATTTAGAACCATAAACTGTAACGAAACATGGGAAAGGAAAGGAGATTATACATAAATGTTTCATTGAACCAAAGAAAGGAGAACAATCCAAAGTTGGCAAACTAGTAGATGGAGATAGTATAGTTTGGAAAAGCTTTTGTTTCTTAATCTGTCATTCTGTGAAGCTATTTGTTCTTGAAATAAAAATTGCAGTCCAAAACGACAAATATAGCTTGGAAAATTTTGCTAAAAACATATGAAGGCGCATATCAACAGAGTTCAACTAGAAAGCGTCTCAGGGATAGTAAAAGAGTAAAGGGAAGATAGCGTCCCATCCATCACCAAAGCCAAACGAAACAGCATAATGACACAGTTTTTAATGAAGGAATGTTTTAGAGAAGGGTCGGACAAGGGAAAAGGGGCAGCATTTTTACCCAAAAAGGGGAGGAAAAGGAACATAAAGATTCAAATGATCTTCAATTACAAATAACATAAACAGTATTTCATTAGGATTTTGAAGAACTAATATGTTTCAGCATAGCCTTGGAAGATTCATTGGCAAAGTGTTTCTGTCTAAGCATCACATAAGGGTATCCAAGAAATGATAAAATGTGGGCAGGCTTAGAGAAAGAAAGCACTTCGTACCAAACCTGATTGTTCTCATCTATCTCCACTGAAAAGCGCTCTTCCCCTGCCTGTGGCCAAAAGGATAACACATTTAAAATAATCATGGCTTGTTTGCAAAAGGATTCATATACAAGGTACCAATCAAGGTTAGTGAAACTTATTGAAAGCATTTTCTGCATTAACATACTAAAACTATTTAGTTTTCCCATATTTGTGTGTAGTTCAGCATACACAATTGCTATAGAAGTAAATATACAATGAAGCCCGAGACAACTTACTGAAAGAAAAATGTTTATTACAGTAGTAAGGAATAGGGTGGAGTTTGCTATGTTTTATCTCACAAAACAACACCATTAAGAATATGTAAAATGAAGACTACAGAAAGAAACATGCTACATGGTAACGTGATTGTAGGTTAGTAAATTATACCAGAACTCAAGTGACTCCCCAGTTAGATATTCTGAATTTATTAGAATGAATAACAGAACTTAAGCAACATCCTTAAACCCTTTTCAGAGGCAAATAATAGCAAGAACATGTCGACAAGTAAAACCAGTAACTAAAAAAATTCAGTTAAACTTGAATTTTACAAAGAATTATGTGCGGAAGGACATTTATACATCCTATGACAGGGACATGGGTGCAGTGAAGTGACCATAACCACAAATTTTACTTGGAAGTGTAAAGTGTTCCTTATATATCATTATGCAATTGCAAAGTATATGCATATATGCATATACAAACTCTCAAACAGAGAACTTAAATCGTCTTCTGCAAGAGTATAAATGCATAAAAAAGCACCAACTCAAGTCAAAGTATTATATCTAAACAAACTTAAATAAAAAAATAGTTAAATATGCTTGTCCCTTAACTCCAAATAAAAATTGGAATTAGTGTCTTTTTGAAAATTGGGACTAATTTAGCCCTTCATTTATAGAAATACATGGATTTATTCCATTTAATCAAATTTTGTTTAGTTTATTTGACGTTTTAAAGGTGTTTCTCCGATAACATTGAATTGGAGATATATCAAACTGTATAAAGAACTCAAATACTATCCTGAAATGCGTTTGAAATGTTAAATAAACTTAACAAAATTTGGTTAAAAGAACTAAATTTACGCAGACTAAATTGAACTAAAGGTTGGAAGAGAAACTAATTTCAATTTTTATTGAAAATTAAAAGACCAAAAATATATTTAATCTATAAAAAAATAACTTAAAAAATATAATTAAAGGGCCGAGATAAAAAGAGTTAGAGGAAAAGAAAAACAGCAAGACGGACGAAAAAGGGGTTACCAGCAAGTGACCATGAAGAGTGCCACTTCCGAAACCAAAGGAGGCCCGGCGGTTTTTGGCTTTTGCAGTTTCATTTACGTACACAACTTGAAGTGGCATCATGAGCCACGGAAACAACTCCTTGACACAAACACAGAATTTCACTCCTGGTTGAACTGGTGTTTTCGGATCAACAAATGCCCAATTCAATCCAAAATGCCTGCAAGCAATTTTCCCACAATAAACCCATGTAAACACACAACAACTAAAAGAAGAAACAAACTTCCAAAAAATGAGAAAATTTAGGTTACTCACTTCAAAAACTTAAGCGGATTAAAACCACAATACACCTTTACTTTCTTATTCATATATGAACATACCTCCAACTTTTGAGGGCACTCTTGCCTTTTTCAAAAGTCTCAATACCAGAACCAACCAGAACTCGTGCCTCATTCAGTAAAAATCCATCTTTGGAGAGCCCCTCGTCTGCTTTAAGGGAAGACAATGATTTAGCAGTAGCTCCTTTATACTTGTCATCGTAGTTGAGAGTACCAGACCTGGTAACATGACAAAACGTAATAAGCCACATAAAAATGCACTTAGAAAGGGGATATCAATTTCACAGTAAAGAAGCTAAATTATGTGTTATTTACTTGTTGATGCAAGCTTTTTGGTCTTGGGCAGAGGGGCGACCCCAACTCAAGAAAAACATCTCTATTACGCATTTTCACAAACATGTCGCGGGATAACAATAACGCGAAGCAAACCAACGTTAGAACCACAATGAGCAGTAAAAGGAAGAAGAGAATAATCTTTTCTGAAAACGGGAAATGGTAGTAATTATTCCATGAATTGAGAGATTGGAGATACCAGATGTTGAGCAAGTAGCAGCCACCAGTTGCGTGTCTCAGCTGGGATATGGTAGCGATCATCAACGAACTACCGCGACATTCACCTACCTACTGTGAAAAGTTATAAATTTTTGCTAAATTGTGGTTCATAAATTATGATACGAAAATAGATTCATAAATTATGATATCAAAATATTATATGGAATCACTTTCTCATTATAATTTTAAATTTATAAGATTTAGAGTTTAAATTAAATAAGTGACAGGTATATATTATATAATTAATAATTATTTTATTTAAAGACTTAATTATGTTTTTACTTCAATTCAATCTCTATTAAATTTTTGTGATATATGAATCAATATTTTAAAAATTTTCTAACTAGGTCTCCGTAGTTAGATAGATTTTACTCTTTGTAGTTAGATTTTATGTTTTATTGTATGACGTCATAGTTAACTTATCCTATTATTGTGTTATCGTGTGTAAATGTTGTCACAAAATACTTATATATTATAAGGGATCGCAAAATTATACAATTATATAATTATAAATTTTAAAATTACAAAAATAATAAAATTAAAAAGTTTTAAGATTAAAAAGATTTTAAAATTAAAAATATTTTAAGATTATAAAATTATAAAATTTTTAAATTATGATATCATGACATTACAAAATTACTATAGAATATAAAAATATGAATTGTAAAATTAGATAATTAAAAAATTAAAAAAATAAATTAAAAAAATTATTTTTTTATTTTATTTAATAATTTCATTATCATCTAATTTTATAATTCTATACTTTTATATGTTTTATATCTTTTAATTTTATACTTTATAATTTTAATTTGTTTTAAAAATGATTTTTATTAAATACAGAAAATTCTTGATGAAGATCCTACTCATTAAAGTCTTTTTAAGTATTATGTAGTAACATTTAAGATAATTGTCACGTCAAATAGTTAACAATAAAGTTTAAAATCTAATAACATGACTCAATTGAACAATTTTTAAAATTTTAATATCGTAAAAAATAATAGATTACAAATATTTAATAAGAAGTCAAATGATCAATGGAAAATTTTCAAATTTATACTTAAAATATAATTAAGTCTTATATAAATTAGTTAACAGTGAAATTGTAGTAACATGTTTGAAAACATATTTCTTTTGTTTTTAGTTTTTTAATTATATTAACTAAACTTAAAATAAATTAGTTAAATGTCTAAATTCAGGTATTTTTAAGGTTAATGAACTAAATTTGATTAAATTTTAAGAAAAAATTAATTATAATTTATACTAAAATTAAAAATTAAGGACTAAAAATATATTTAACCTTTTTTTATTATTTTTAAAGTATAAATTAAACTTTTAAACAACTTACAATTTTAAGTGATATGAAAAAATAAAAAATTGTATAATTATAAATTTAAAAAACTAAATAAAACATTATACTTCAAATTCAAAAAAGAAAATTTTCGATATCAATTAACCAATGGTTAAATCCACAATATATTAAACATTTGAAAATTTCAAATACAACCACAAATTTATTGATAATAAAATAAAATGTATAAAACAACACATAAATAAAAGGTACGTTCACCAAAAAATGTTCTAATGTGTTGGAAGAGAAACATCCGCTGCGATAAATAAAACAAAGACGCAAAAAGACCACGTTGAAAAATAATAGCCACTAGAGATAAACTTTCACTACCATCATAAAACAGGAAGAAGAAAACATGTCGCAACTACAACAAAAGAAGAGAATGGTACAAAATTTAAATCAATCTTTACATCACATGTCTTACAACAAAAGAATGATTTTTTTATTTTTTTTATCAATTTTTTCTGCGTTAACATTCACATGATAAATTAATGTACAATTGTAAGACAAAATAATTTCATTAATAAATAAATATAATATCCAACAAACATCGTCAATCACCTATTGACACCTTTTTCAATAGTGAAAGTTTATCTAGAATTTTTTTCCTTTTTATGTTGAAATAAAATTTAGGTCCCTGATCTTTTATTTTAATTATCCAATAATTTTTCCTTCAAGTAAAATATTTGAAACAGTTTCTTCTTTGGGAGAGACGACGGTGATTACAAATTCTGTGCTGATTTTGTGTATGTTGTTTTTTTATTGTACTTTCATTGATTTTAATGTTTTAAAATATATTAAAAAAATATTTAAAATATCAGTATAGTATATTTTAAATACAAATTAAAACATAACAGAAAACAGCAAAAAAAAACAATATCAGATATCGATACTGTGGTGTCAGCCTTAACTTCATCTTTAGGCAAACGTTTTTCTTCATTGGAGTTGAGAACAAGCATCCTTTTTGGTTGAATGTCAGAACTCTAAATCAAGTTAATTTCTTCTTCCTCAGTAAGGAATCTTCATGGAGTTAAATCGTGGTAATAACTCTTGGTTTGCTTCTAATACTTGCTTAATTAGTTACCTTTGAAGTATATTAACTGCCACAGATTGTTTACAGTGGCTACTTTCTGCATTGCTCCAGGTTCTCAAAATGGACTTCTCATAAATTCAAGTTTAAGTCTCACAAATATAATTAAGGTCTTTTTATTGAGATGACTAAATCCGAGAGAAGAATTTGCGATTGTGACACTTTATTTTATTCATGCGAATGCTTTGAACACACACTGGAATCGTCACAAAGAAAATCATGCCGCCACGTTTTCAGTTTCACAACTCTGACATATCCATCACTATAACAGGCACCACTAAAGAAAAAGAAAAAGGTTTTCAAACATGTTTCCCTCAACTCTACGCCACTCCCTCACATTTAAATCCATCACATCATAACTAAGAACTTCACTCCAACCAAAAAGAAAACAAGTAAAATGGGTGTGTCGCAAAAATGGTTCAGAATTCTTCGTGGAAGATTCATCAGATCATCCAACAAAGACATCATTCTCCCCGGCACAAGTGTTTGCGCCAACGAATGCGAAGAACCCATTCTTAGGAACGAAGACTTCAGTTTCCCTACACCATCACCAACACCAACACCAAAACCAAAACCTATTTCTGCGATCACCAAGGAAGATGTTGCGGCCATTAAGATCCAAGCTTTCTTCAGGGGACATCTTGTATGCATTCTTATAAACCAATTTTCTGCTTTGATTTAAAGATTCATTGATTTTATGATTTTGAGTTGAATTATTTGTGGGACAGGCGAGACGAGCATATAAGGCATTAAAAGGGCTAGTGAAGGTGCAAGCTTTGGTTCGTGGGGTGTGGGTGAGGAAACAATCACGTATAGCAATGCAGTGTATGCACGCACTTGTAAGATTACAAGTCAGGGTTCGTTCAAGGCAACTACTTGGTAGCTTTCATAAGAAACAAACCATTAGCTGATTTACACAGTATAAAGAGTGTAATATAGTAATACATCTGTGTCCAAATTCATTCTTTTTTTTCTTTTTGTCCTAAGTTAATTTTGGTTCATTATATGTAGATGAGTGTTTTTTGATTGACGAGGTTGGATTTTGTTGTGTTGATGAGTTCTTGCTTGGTAACTTTAAGTAGGATTCTGTACAAAATTCACAGTAACCAGGTAAATTGTCACAGAAAAATGAAGTGAATGACTTTTGTTTTCATATACATGTTTGAAATACTTATGCTAATTTTTAATTATTTATTTCAAATTTTGATATAGCAAGACAATAATGTGTTTTTTCTATTTACTGAAATATATCTTTATTTTATTCAAACCAATGGTGTAAATTTGCCATCGTCAACATTAATTTAAATAGTACTTTTATTTTCTCCAGTTAAGTACTCTCACTTTCTTTATATTTATAGATAGAATAGATAAATTAAACAACAAAATACGTGGTTGCAACAACCGCCAAAGTCAATGTGGCGAATGAGTGCAATGTAAATTACTTCAAGGGTACCAATGACAACACCATACTTAACCGAATACGATGTAGGTAAAATCCTCCATATATTGACATTGTTAAAAAGATTAAACAACTCTTGATAAACAACTTAGAGCACATTGAGATATACACTCAAGGTTAAGTATAGGAAAAAATCTAATTTTTTATATCCAAATTATTTTTCTATGATTCAATTCATTTAATATCTATTTTATTAAAAATCTAATTCATTTAAAATATATTTTATTGGATCTGAATTTCAATCTGATTTACATTTTATATATTTTATGAATTGGATATTTATTTTCTAAATCTAGATTTTTAAATATGGATGTTCCAAAAAATCTCATCCAAATTTTTAATTTAAATTTTTAGTTAGGTTAGGCTAAAGGTCGAGATGGACTAGCCCCAAATTTGGTCGTATTCGATTAAGTCGACATGGTCCTATATAAATTTATTCGTATTCGGCCAAATTCAGTCAAGTCGGGGTCCCGATTGAAATCTGGCCCAACCGGCCCTAAACCAAATTTGGAAGTATTCGGTCGAACCTTAACCCAAATTTGACTGCATTGTGCTGATTCGGCCCCGGACAAAATTTGGTCTTTTTCGATAGAGTCGACCGAGACCAAAATTTGGCTGTATTCAGCCTAATTGGCTCCGGTCAAAATTTAGTCGAATTCGGTCGAGTTGGCCCTGGTCAAAATATGGCCGAGTCAGCCTTGGCCCAAATTTGGTCTGGCCCAAATTTGGTCGTGTTCGGCTAAGATGGCCCCAAACAAAATTTGGCTATATTCAGAATAGTCGGTCACAATCCAAATTTTGTCGTATTCAACAGAGTCAAACCAAACCGAAATTTGGCTAAATTTAGTCGAGTTAGTCGCGACCAACTTCAGTCGAGTTTAATTGAATCAGCCCCGATTGAAATTCGGCCATTTTGACGGAGCCAACCACGATCGAAATTTGGCAACATTCAGTCAAGTCGGATTTAACCGAAATTTGGCTGAATTCAATCAAGTCAACCTTGGCCGAAATTTGGTTGAGTCGGCCCTAGCCTAAATTTGGTCGTATTCGGCCGAGTCAGCCCCAGAAAAAATTTGGATGTTTTAGTTCAGTTAGTCGCGACCTAAATTTGGTCGTACTCAGCCGAGTTGGCCTCGACCGAAATTAGGCCAAATTCAGTCGAGTTGTCCCCAACCAAAATTTGGTCGAGTCGGCACTAGCCCAAATTTAGTTGTATTCGCCCGAGTCAGCCTTTGATCAAAATTTGGCCGTATTAGGTGAAATCGGACCCAGCCAAAATTCGACCGAATTCAGTCAAGTCGATCTCGACCGAAATTTTGCCGAGTCTTTCTTGGCCTAAATTTGGTCGTATTCGGCCACGTCTTCCTCACCTTAAATTCAGTTGTATGCGGTTAAATTTTACCAAGTCGGTCTTGACCGAAATTTTTACATACTCTACCGAGTCGACCCCGACCGAAATCGAATTTGGTCGAGTCGACCCCAACCAAAATTCGGCCGAATTCGACCAAGTCGACCTCGTCCAAAATTCGGTTGGCCACGACCGAAGTCAATCGAGTCCTTTCCATGCTGAAATTTGGTCGAGTTGGGCTCGAAAACAAATCTGCGAAGTTTGATGGTATCGGCAATAAGGACATAAGTTTTAAAAAATTCAATTAAAATTTCTTTTATTAAAAATGGATTCTAGATTTTGAACTTGATCCAAATATTTGGATCTTGATTTAAAAAAAAAAAAAACAAACTTGTTCTGTTGAAAAAATAAATTTGGATTGAAAATATGATCCAATTATCTGGACCTAAAATGAATATGGATTGAATTATTAAAAATGCAATCTATGATCATCCCTACTCAAGGTGTTTCTTAAAATGAGTCATCAATTTTTTTCCAAACTGCATTTCTTCTGCAAAATATCCTTATCATCAACAATATATCATCACAACCGTGGAAAAATAATGTAGGTTATAGTTTTCATACATGCGTAATTCAAGAAACTCTTGCATATCATTGGGATCTTAGAATCTGTTATTCTTTCTTTTATAATAGTGAGAGAAACTTTTCTTGATCCCGAAAAAGTTAACGAGAATAAGTTCTTCAATCTTCTTTTCATGATGTTTTTTTTGCCTTTTTTTTCTTTTCACACTCTTTCTTAATGTTAATAGTGAGTAACTATTATGGTAGAGACAAAACTCTTTTTGGCTTAGCCAACGTATATAAAGTTGGTTACAATCAATTTTAAAATACGACTTCTCATTAGGGATGACAACGGAGCGGGGTGAGGATGACTTTCGCTATCTCATACTCATTTCCTTAAAAAAAATTCATCCTCATACCCAAACCTAAGGGGTATCAAACTTTTGTCTCATCCCCACCGGATGACGGGTAAAATTTCGTACTCATACCCGTACGTAGAGATGGCAAATAAACTCGTCCCCGTTTGTATTGTCCGAACATGTCCCTGTTTTGACAGGAAATTTCTGCAATGACTGGGTATGGGTATGGGTATGGAGAATCCATGACTTTTTCAATTGGGTATGAGGATGAACATATCCCCGCCATAATACTCATCCATATCTCCGTCCTCGTTTAAATTTTTAAAATATTCACAATTAATTAAGTAATCATATATATATATATATATATATATATATATATATATATATTTTATTTTTATTTCTTCTAATTATTTGGTTTGTTATGAAACTCATTCGCATCTCCAATATATTTTTAATCTTATCATAACCTTTATGTAATTATGTTTAAATGATGTATGTCAATTAAAAAAAATTTATGCCTCATATTTGAATATTTCTATTATTTTTTACTATTTTTATTTATTATATATTTTCCTTTCATATGAGAATGTTTAATACTCTCAATTTAAAGTAATATAAAAAAAATTATTTACTTATTATTATTAATTTTTGTTTAATTTAAAGAACTCTTTTGTTTCGTTAAAATAATTTTCGTTTTTTTTCAACTATTGGGTACATATGTTGATATTTGAAAAGTTTTCTTAGATTTCTAAGGTATTTTTCATCTTATTATACCTTTAATTATACATTTGATTTCCTTTGTGCAATTTCTTTCAATAGTCTCTCAAATTATTTCTAAGACACACATTTGTTAACCTTTTAATATTTTTATTTATTTTTTATTTCTATCATGTAGAATAATATTTCGATATTTTCTATCTTATTATTTTTTATTTTCTAACTCATTATCAATCATACTGTGATTTTTTCACTTTAATTGTATAAATAAATTTTATTTACTACAATATAAAAATCTAATGTAATTGCCTTGAAAATTTTTTTGTCACTATCCAATATATATTGGAGTTCCAAAGATACAAAATCTATGTCAAAATTTATTATTGTGTTTATTATTTGTTCTTTGTGTCATTTTGATCAAGTGATGTATTATAACTTTTATTAGTGTACAAAAAAATATTCATTAGAATTTAAAAAATTGAAGTAAACAAACATTTGGAATATATTTTAATTTGAATATTTGTTTTCCTTTTATATCTTTTTAAAATATTTTTTAATTTTATCAACTAAGTTTCATTAATGTTTATATTTTGCAAATTTATTAAATGTTTTGGTTCTCATGAAATTTTATTTGGTATTCTAATCTAAAATGTAAACAATTATAATTTATTTCAAAGTATTTGACATGGAAGAAACAATCATCCTCCTACTATTGAATATTTGATAATATTATGTTTCCTTTACCGTAATTTATTTTTTATAAAAATTAATATTGAAGTAGTTAGAGAACGGGTACGGTTATGAGTACGAGATTATATCCGTTACCCGGGTGGGAATGGGGATGGAACAAAAGTTTGATATCCGTTGGGTTTGGGTATGGGAATGGGGATGGATTTTTTTTACGGGGATGGGTATGGGATAGCGAAACCCGTCCCCGTCCCGCCCAGTTGCCATCCTTACTCGTACCTGTTTTCTTACTACTTTAATATTAATTTTAATTAATTTTTATAAAAAAATTAAAAAACTACAGTAAAGGAAACATAATATTATCAAATATTCAATATTATGAGGATGGTTGCTTCTTTGATATCAAATACTTTCACATAAATTATAATTGTTTACATTTTAGATTAGAATACGAAATAATATTTCATGAGAACCAAAATATTTATTAAATTTGCAAACATTAATGAAACCTAGTTGATAAAATTTAAAAGTATTTTTTAAAAAATATAAAAGGAAAAAAATTATTCAAATTAAATTATATTTTAAATGTTTGTTTACTTCAATTTTTTAAAATTATAATGAATCTCTTTTTCATACACTAATAAAAGTTATAATACAACACTTGATCAAAATGACGCAAAGAACAAATAATAAACATAATAATAAAATTGGTTAAAATACCTTTTTGGTCCCAATTTTCGTCAAATTTTTTCAAATAAGTCCTGATTTTGGTTTTGTGTTCAAATAGGTCCAAATTTTTGTCAATTTTGTTCAATTAGGTCATTTTTTGCTAACACCGTTTAAATCATTAACGGCCATGAATAGTGACTGCCACTTGTCACTTTGTGGTTTTTTTGAATTTTTTTTATTTTTTTAAAATTTTTTAAATGTACACGTGTCAATTCAGTAGTGTGCCACGTGTCACTTCATGGTTTTTTTGAATTTTTTTATTTTTGAATTTTTTTAAAATTTTTATAAATGTCCACGTGTCAATTCAGTAGTGTGCCACGTGTCAAAGTTAATATTCTATATTCAATTTGGTCCTAATATTTGTTATTTTTGTTCAATTAGGTCCCAATTTTTGTTAACATTAACCAATTTGGTCCCTCTCCAAATTAAAACCAAATTTAATTTTTATATTAAAATTCACATTTTTTATTAAATATTTTTATATAATATATTAAAATTCACATCATTATAACTTTGATATAAAAATTAAATTTGGTAACATCTTTGACAGGGACAAAATTGGTCAATTTTAAACAAAAATTGGGACTAAATTGAACAAAAATAACAAATATAGGGACCAAATTGAATATAAAACATTTACTTTGACACGTGGCACGCTACTTGGTTGACACATGGAAATTTAAAAAAAAATCAAAAAATCAAAAAAAATTCAAAAAAACCATGAAGTGACACATGACACACTATTGGATTGACAGATGTACATTTTAAAAAAAATTCAAAAAATTTCAAAAAAAAATTCAAAATAACCATGAAGTGACATGTGGCAGTCACTGTTCATGGTCGTTAATGATTTAAACGGTGTTAGCAAAAAATGACTCAATTGAACAAAATTAACAAAAATTGGGACTTATTTGAACACAAAACCAAAATTAGGACTTATTTGAAAAAACTTAACGAAAATTGGGACCAAAAAGGTATTTTAACCAATAAAATTTTAACATAGATCTTGTATCTTTTAAATTCTAATATTTGTTGGATGGTGATAAAAAATATTCATGGCAATTACATTAAATTTTCATATTGTAGTAAATAAAAATTATTTATACAATTATAGTGAAAAAAATTAAAGTATGATTGTAATGAGTTAGAAAATAAAAAATAATTAGATTAAATATATCGAAATAGTATTCTACATTATGAAAATAAACAAAAAATAAATATATTAAAAAATTAACAAATGTGTGTCTTATAAACAATTTGGAGACTATTGAAAGGAATCACACAAAGGAAAATAAATGTATAATTAAGGGTATGATAAAATGAAAAATATCTTAGAGATCTAAGAAACCTTTTCAAATATCAACATATATACTCAATGGTTGAGAAGTTAGAAAAATTGTTGTAGCGAAACAAAAGAGTTCTTCAAATGAAACAAAAATTAATAATAATAAGTAATTTTTTTTATATTACCTAGTAAATGAAAGGTTTATGCTATTAAACACTTAAATTGAGAGTATTAAACATTCTCATGTGAAAGGAAAATATACAATAAATAAAAATATTAAAAAATAATAGAAATATTAAAATGATAGAAATAA
>Ga0209589_1000868_pt1 | contig 45981 bp, 25 predicted proteins | sample CowpeawhiteBW_FD_187525 | JGI IMG/M metagenome (GOLD analysis project Ga0209589, IMG submission 187525) | Root nodule microbial communities of legume samples collected from California USA - Cow pea white BW (SPAdes) (version 2) | ecosystem: Host-associated > Plants > Roots > Nodule | place: USA...
CTAAAAAAAAAATAATATATATATATATATATATATATATATTTTTATTACGGTCTATCATGATGTGTATCTATAACAATATATAAAGAGATTCTCTCTTTTATGTCCATATTTTATAATAGGATTAAGTATGTTTTTAGTTTATAAACTTTGGTTCAAAATTGGAATTCGTCCTTGGTCGAAACTTTGATAAATTTTTGTCCCTAAACTTTAAAAATGAATAAATATAATCCTTTCAACTCAATTTTGTTAACTCTTTTTTAAGTTTTGAACGCATTTCTCGGTAAATATTATAGTTGTTTACGCCGTTTGACACATTCTCGAATCAATATTTACTGAGAAATGTGTTCGAAATGTAAAAAAAAGTTAACAAAATTGGGTTAAAAGGACTATATTAATTCATTTTTAAAGTTTAGGGGCCAAAATTTATTAAAGTTTTGACTAGGGACGAATTCCAATTTTGAATCAAAGTTCAGGGACTAAAAATATACTTAACCTTTATAATATCAGTTTTACCCTAAATTATTTTAAAAATTAATTATTTTATAAATAATTTACTTGTAATCGTTATTCTAAAAAAAAAATTATCTTAAATTATTATTTAAAAAAAATTGTATATAATTTTTTTAATTTTACAATTAACAATTATTTTAAAAGTTAAATATATGTTTATTATTGATTTTAACTAAAATTTTTTTTGAAAATTAAAAAGATGGCTTAATTACTCGGATCATACCCATTTTGGTTCGAAAATTTCAAAATGGTACCCACTTTGAACTTTGTCTCAATTTAACACCCAATTTTGATTATTGCATCAATATAGTACCCTCCGTTAAGTCTTCACAAACGATGTTAACTACCTTGCCACGTGTCAGCCTCTGGATTTTTTAATTTTTTGAATTTTTTTTAAATTTTTTGTTTAAATTTTTAAAATTTTTATTTTTATTTTTTTATTATTTTTTTAAATTGCCACGTGTCAAATCCTTGATGTGACACGTGGCATTGTCAATGACACGTGGCAAGGTATCGCTACGTGTCAAGGTACTTGGCAAGTGTCATTGTCTTCATTTCAACTTAGTCCCCACATGTGTCTATTTGTTTCAATTTAGTATCCATATATGTTTATTTGTTTGAATTTTATTCAAATATTTTTTTTTTAAATGGAGAAATATTGTATATCTTTTAAGACAAAATTTATTATTTATATAAATGTTATATTGATATTTGTTACTAAAAATGAGTTATAAAATTAAGTATTGAAAATTATATTAAAGTTAATGGTAAAAGTCATGAATAACATATTTGTAAGTCATTTTTTATAACAAATATAGATATAACATTTATATAAATAATAAATTTGGTCTTAAGGGAGACATAATATTTCTCTATTTTGTAAAAAAATATTCAGACAAAATTAAAACAAATAAATTGGGTACTAAATTGAAACCAATAAACATATATGAGTACTAAACTGAAACAAATAGACACATATGGGGACTAAGTTGAAATGAAGACAATGACACTTGTCATGTACCTTGACACGTGGCGATACCTTGCCACGTGTCACATCAAGGATTTGACACGTGGCAATTTTTTAAAAAAGAAAAATCAAAAAAAAAAAATTAAAAAAAAAATAAAAAATTAAAAAATCCAGAGGCTGACACGTGATAAGGTAGTTAACGCCGTTTGTGAAGACTTAACGGAGAGTACTACATTGATAAAATAATCAAAATTGAGTATTAGATTGAGATAAAGTTCAAAGTAGATATTATTTTGAAATTTTCGATTCAAAATAAGTATGATAGGAGTAATTAAGCATAAAATATATGAACATGGGGCGACGCTAGTTGATTAAAAGGGATATGTATATATCACCTTGAATATTCTCTTCATTTATTCTCTCGATAAAGAAGTATTATTATTTTACTGTAAAACATGTAATGCTTATCAGGTCTGGTCAAGGGTGTTGTTTTGTTAAGGGTTTTGGTTTTGATGAATGCTAATCAATATTTTAAAATGACTGGTTAAGGAATTAATTTTGTGATCATGATACATAAAAGTATGTTGATTATGATTTCTTAATGCATTTCTATTCAATTAAAATAATCTTTTAAAACTTTTAATCTGCATAAGAACACATATGTTTTGTTTTTTTTGTGAGATGTTAGGTGAGGTAAACTAAGCATATATGTGTGGATTATTCTAACACAATAATAAAATAACCCCACCCACTCAACTCAATTATAAGTCAACTTTGGCACCTTCATTTATATTATTTTTCTATTATTTTCTTTCGAGTGTGCTAGTTAGGTGGGTAGGTGAGAAAGAAGATAAACACGAGTGAGTGTCTTATAATTATGTTTTTAGCAAAACATTTATAAACTTTTATAGTGATAACTATATTCAAAAAATATTGACAAAGGAATTAATAAAATTTAATATCAATACATTTCATTTTCAAATATTCACTTAGAATCATCTCAAAGGAGAGTGGTCAAATAATTGACTAGGTTTTAGAAAAATATTTCCTCAAAATTTTAAAAACCGATGTGGTGACGACTTTTATATACACGTAAACAAAAACAAGTAAATATAAAATTAATGAATTTTATTTAAATGATTAAATAAAATAGCTATTTAATTAATAATTATCTTGTTCATTAAATGGTATACTCCAAAATTATATTTTTCTCATATAATAGAAATTTCCTTTAAGATAATTTTAGTTATAAAAAGGTTAAATTAAAAAAGAGAAGTGTGTTGTGGGAAATGTGTGAAGAACATAGAAGCATGAAAATGGAATAGTATATAATAGAAATTTATTTAAAAAATAATGTATTACGAGACATAGGAGTGCGTCGCTTCCTATATAAGTGTGGCTGCGTCCTTGCATTGTCAATGCATTAACAGAACAGAGTTTGAAAATGGCAGCAGCACCGACGATCACCGACGTTCAGGTGGAATTCCTCCACTTCCCTGCGGTGGTCACTTCACCGGCCACCGCAAAAACCTATTTCCTCGGCGGCGCAGGTTCTGCTACTTCCGCCATTAAATACATAGAAATCTGTGTATTTGAATTGACCTATATATTTAAGAGATGAATTATGATGCAGGGGAGAGAGGATTGACGATTGAGGGGAAATTCATAAAGTTCACGGCGATCGGAGTATACTTGGAGGATAAAGCGGTGGCATCACTCGCCGCTAAGTGGAAGGGTAAGCCTTCAGAAGAGTTGATCGAGACTCTTGACTTCTACAGAGATATCATTTCAGGTTAAGATCCAACTCTCTCCATTTGTTTCTCTTTTCTGTTTACTCCTTTTTGTATTGTTCTACTCATCTCTGATTGAAATTGGGAATTTTACTGCAATATTAATGTCAGATTTATTAGATTAATTAATATTCTTCAAACTTGCTGAACATAAATTTACTTGTCTCTTGTTTGTTTATCACAAATAATTGAGTATAGATAAGGACATTATTGAAACAAGAGAGATATTTTTTCTTCTAAAAGTAGTCATATCATAAGATATAATTAAGATATTATGGACAAACTAAAGGTCAACAAAAGCATACTTGTCAAGTTGTTACTATTAAATAATACTGTTTATATTTATTTACGGATTGGTTTAGAGATTCTACATTTAACCAGCCACAGGGTAAGTCCAGGAAAAATTTTATGTTATAACTTTAGAGATCAAATAGATTTAAAATCATTTGTAAGATTTATTAGATTTACAACATATGATGAAATAGGTTGGAGATATAACACATAAATAGAAATAAGGTTGAATTGAAGATAAATCCCACTTTAAAAACAGTTTCTGAGAAAGTGTTAGACTTGAATTCTCTTACTGAAATGTAGTAGTGTGTGTAAAATGGTTCTATTTGCTAAGTTGGAGGAACTTGGAAAGGATGGTGTATGGCGTTGAGATGTGTTTTTATTGTATTCTTAGGACCCTTTGAGAAGCTAATAAGAGGATCGAAGATTCTGCCATTGAGTGGGCCAGAATACTCAAAGAAGGTGATGGAAAACTGCGTGGCACATTTGAAGACTGTTGGGACATATGGTGATGCTGAAGCCGCAGCCATTGAACAGTTTGCAGAAGCCTTCAAGCCTGTCAATTTTCCACCTGGTGCCTCTGTTTTCTACAGGCAATCACCTGATGGAATCTTGGGGGTGAGTATATATATATATATGCAACTTAACCTAATTTAGTAATAATTCCTACACTAAACATGTTTTTGTTCCTTGAAAATAGTTTAAAACTTGTATATTTTTATATAACTGTTTTGTTTTATGAACCCACAGCTTAGTTTCTCTGAAGATGCATCGATACCAGGGGAAGAAGCTGCAGTTATAGAGAACAAGGCTGTATCAGCTGCAGTATTGGAGACTATGATCGGAGAACACGCTGTCTCCCCTGACTTGAAACGCAGTTTGGCTTCACGATTGCCTGCGGTATTGAACGACGGCATTATAGTCTGAAAATTGAGGATCATCACATGAGTTGAGGGAAATTTGTTATGAACTTGAGTTTTTCAAATATTCTTGTTTTCTCTCTCTTTCCTTCTTCCTACTAAACTCATCTTCTACTCTTGTATTTCTACTGCTTTATCAAATCAATAAAATCTGAGTTTGAGTTTCAACGTATAAATGTTTTGTGTTATTTAAACAGCATTGTCCAAACTAAAAGATGACTGTGATTAGTTAGACATGTATATTTCATACGTAGTACTAAAAATATGAAAAATGATTTTTTGTCATGTTGAAATTTTTTTTTCTTTTGGATCGCTCCAAAAATTAGCAATAAATTTTAATCTTAATTCAATTTTACGACATTAATTTAAAAATTTTAATAATCATTATCAGATAAATTTAATATTATATTAAAAAATAATTTTTAAACTTAATTAATGTAAAATTTAAAATTTATTCAATAGATACTCGGACTATTTTTAATTTTTTTTCAACTAAATAATAATAATTCAATTCAAAATTTAGTCTTCCAGGAGCTAAATTCTTATTTATTTTTCAACTCATTTTTAAAATTTAGTTTTTTATAAATCAAATTTTGATTATAATCTGTCATCAACGTAATTCTTTAGTCTTCATCTATTATTTGGTAAAAAATATCTTGTCGGTGTTCGTGAGATTCTTAGCAATTCCTCTAAGTACGACCAATTGTGATGCATTATATTTAAAAACTTGTTCATGTGCTAACAAAATCATTTTCAAAGTCCAAATTTAGATAAAAAAAAAGAAAAGAAAAGAAGAGAAAGTAATAGATAATAATTAACAAGCTGACATCACTCTTTGACTGTCTGCTTTTTTTAATTATTAATAGATCTTTCTGTCTATTTTTTTATTGTCTCTTTTTTATATATTTAATTTTTTTTTTAAAATTTTACAATTAAAATTTCAACAATTTTTTTTCTATAATATAATAACATAATATTTTTTTCTATAATGTAATAAGGTAATATTTTTTTTAATGTCTTCTCATTTTATTATTTTTTATTTATTTATATTAAAAAATTACTTAAAAAATATTATCTCAAGTTATATAAAAGAATTGTCAAAATATTATTCTCATTACTTTATTTTTTTCTTCTCCTTTTTTTCTTGTTTCTCTGTGAATCACAACACCCGATAATATTTAAAGAAAGAGTCAGAGTGAAATTATTATTTTAGTTTATGTTTTATAGGATTAAAATGTTACATATGATTAAAAAAATATTAGCATAATGTTTGATACCTTTTATTAAAGTGTTAAATTTTTTAATTTATCTTGAATTAATTTTCTGTTTGTGGTAATATATGAATGTGTAATAGATTTATGATAAAATATTTGTTTTTTTAACAATAATAAAAAATATACAATAAATATATATTTTAAAAAATAAAGTTAGTTTGATAAATTTAAAATGGCGAATGAAAGTATTGCGATACAACTCTCAATTTTGTTAAATGGAATATTTTTCCATCGGAAAGGAGAAAAAATGAATGATAATTTTTAGATTCTAAAGAACTTTTCTTAGTTTCACGTTAGTATCTCTCCTCGACTATCTTGTATCATCTCCAATATACTTATTTGATTTTTTTGTCAAGAAGACTTTTAAATTATAGAGTTTACTCAGATTGAATATCCTTTTACTTATATCACCTTTACAAGATGTGCTTATTTGATCCTCCATAAAAAGATGATTCTAAGTTGATTTATGAGACAAACTTTCGGTACTAAAATTATAAAATGGTATTTTGAGTATAAATCATAAATACATCACCAATAAAATATAAATCTAATTCATTAATTAATATCTTTTTATCTTAAAATTTTATAACAATAAATTTATTAAATTTTCATTTTTTTTATAATGTTATATGTACGTAACTATTTCATCTCCACGTTCATTATACTCCCAAGAATGATAAAGTTAGTTTATAAGGATATATGGTACACGATTCTTTCATCTGCAGTCATTATACTCCCAACAATCATACAGAAATTGTACTTACAATGATAAAGCTTACTATCCTTGCCTCTAAGTTGCTGCATATAAAGTTCATATGAATACAGTTCATAAATTAAGATGTTCCCTACCAATTATCGGTAGAAGGGGTGACGATACGAGTTTGGCATAATTGGTCAGTCTATAGACCTATTAAAAAAATGCATGGTAGGTTGGGATATTGAGTCTGCTGGCTCGCATAACTTATAATCTGTTAGAATTGGCTTACATAAAAAAATTTGTATTTGTGTATATCGATTATTTTCCTTTTGTATACGCTTTGAAGCATAGAGTTCTATCACGAGTTTCGTTCTTAAAAAACGTCTCAGAGGATAGAAGAATGATCGAGTATTTAAACTATACTTGATATCGATTTCTAAACTATATGAAACTTAATGGATGTACCAAAATACTTCTGAACTTCATTGATCCTCATAAGTTTGATAAATTTCATTCAGACGAAAAGATAAAAAAAATGTTGTATATTATTGTAGTCAATGCAGTAGTTGTTTAAAATATCATAATTTTCTTGACAAAGTCTGAGGTAGAGTCGTCTCATGGGATCACTGATTATGTTATTTCATCTACCAACCGAAAATTATATTAATTTAAAAGTTCGTGATCCACTATTTCTGCCATCAAATTTTTTTAATCAGCATTGGTTTGTTTAAAAATGTAATGAGAGTTGAAAAAAATGAAGGATGAGGTCCTATGGCTTCTATATAAACCATCTCAGTTCTTGAAGAAATCAGAACACAAACAACACTCTCCATTGTTGCTCTTATAATGGCCACACCAGTCACTGTTGAGTTCCTTGAATTCCCTGCGTTTGTAACACCTCCTTCCTCTACCAAACCCTATTTCCTTGGTGGAGCAGGTTCATTCTATATACTTTTCATCATTTAGTATTGGTTTAAGTTTTACGATTTTATTCTTAAGATTCTCAATCAGTTAAAAAAGACAGACATGTTTTTACAGATTGATGATGGTCTCAGTTTTTACATGATGTGAGATAACGAACAAGTTACCATCTAACTTGAAATTTTCGTTGCTTTTGCTTGAAACTTGCTAGAGTTAAGACAGTTGATGGAAGACACAAAATTAAGTATGTTAAAAAGTAATAAAGAAAAAAAAAATCATTATCTTGTTTGTTTTTTATTTACTTATTTTATACAGGGGTGAGAGGGTTGAATATTGAAGGAGAGTTTGTTAAGTTCACTGGAATTGGGGTTTATTTGGAAGAGAAGGCTGTGGCATGGCTCGGTTCCAAATGGAAGGGCAAAAGTGCAGCTGAATTGGTCGAGTCCCTTGAGTTCTACAGAGATATCATCAAAGGTAAAAATTGATCTTTAGCTCATGTGTTGTTAGTTATTGTTTTTTTTTTTTCTTGGAAAATTCGAATAAGAGTCTAAGTCTTATATTGGATAGAAGTGAAAAAATGGAACATTATATAACAACGGACAATGATACTACAATTCTCATTTTTTTGACTCTTATTCCTTAATTCTTGACGTTGATTAACGTGGGTCATTGGTTAATATACCAATATCTTTTACTTTGAAAGAATTAATGACTCATACTAAGTCATGTCAAGAAATGAAGGATGAGTGTCAAAAAATGTAAATTATAGTATAATTTTCCATCTAACAACATAAATATATAAATGTCTCATTAATGATATGAAACCTCCTCCCACCAAAGATCAATCAATAACTTCAAAATATATTTATATTTCCTCAGTTTGATATTTGAATATTAATTTTTGTTGTTATCTTATATTAGTCAAATTAATTAACATCTTTCCACATCTTAAAATTATTGAATTCTTTTAAGGGTATAAGAAAATTGGGTACCACTGAGTTACTCATTCTTTGATCCAAAACCTTAGAGGTTTGTGATGGATTTTTTGAAAGAGTAGTTAATGTAGCTGTAATACTCTGAGCTTATAATATGTTAAATTCTTTTACTATGAAAATTATTGGTTCAAATTTAAATAATTTCTTACTTAGCACATGCGTTGAAGACAACCTGGAACTCAGGGTTTTGTCTTTTGTATTTTTTCTTTTTTTCAATAGCACCATTCTTGAATTAAACAATTTAATTTTGTTTGATACATTCAATTCTGTGCATAAATTCAACTCCATTATTGTATGTAAGTTAGTTCAGATTGAAATGCTCTCTCTTCTACTTTATATGTCTTTAATCAAGTGGCAGACATTCAATGAGATTCCTTTTTTAGAAAGTTAGAACTTTTCTTTGTTGTTGAATTTTATAATATGAACAAGAAAATTTGAATCTGGTGTCCAACCACTATATTCTTGTATACGATTGAATTGTCGTCACTTCATTTAGAAAATTGTTGGATGAATGGCAACTGAAATTATGAATGAATGTGTCTAATCAGGTCCCTTTGAGAAATTCATTCGAGGGTCAAAGGTAAGAACATTGGAAGGACCTGAATATGTTAGGAAAGTATCAGAGAACTGTGTGAACTTTATGAAATCCGATGGAAATTACGGTGAAGCAGAAGAAAAAGCGATTGAAGAATTCAGATATGCATTCAAGGATCAACATTTCCCACCAGGTTCAACTGTTTTCTACAGGCAATCACCCACTGGAACATTGGGGGTTAGTGTAGTCACCAGCTGTTTGTGAAATTGAATAGTATAATGAACCTGTGCACACATATAGTTTACAACATTTTTTTTGTTTCCACAAATTGCAGCTTAGTTTCTCAAAAGATGAGACAATTCCAGAAAATGAGTATGCTGTGATAGAGAACAAGGCACTTTCAGAGGCAGTGCTGGAGACTATGATCGGAGAGATTCCTGTTTCTCCTGCTTTGAAAGAGAGTTTGGCTACAAGATTTTATGAATTTCTGAAAGAGGACAATTCCAAGACTGAGTGAAAACTGAGAAATGCATGAGATATACAATGTTGTCTCCCTCAGCCATTGCTGCACTTTCTGTGTTACTCTCTAAATAATGTATTCCTAATCTGAATAATGTAAACCAGACATTTCTAATCTTTTTGTTTGAGTTATTTATCAGAGCAAATGGGGTTTGAATGTAAGGAAAATAAAATTCTGTTTAGTATATCATTTTTCCTTCAATTTATTAACTTTTGATACTATATGAAATTATATGAAATGAACCTGATCAAACTACTTTTTTTTTTTAGCACTGCCATAATCTTTATTTTACATCAGTCTCATCATTATGCATTATTATAAAATTAAACTTTAGGCCCATCACTTTACATTTTTTTTTGTCCTTTTTTTATCTGATTCTCCTTTAGCCAACCCACGAACAAGCCTCCCGAATTAAGTTGAGCCAAATTGACAATTTTTTTTAACTTATTGTAAAGGTGGTCAAATTAAGTTGACCACTTTTTCATTCAAATTTCATGTACTGTGTTTGAATTCAATCAGCAGAAATCCTCAAGCATGCAAAACAGATAAGCATAATTAGCTGATTCACAACGAAAAATCAAATACAACAATTCAGAACTTAGAAAACAAAGGATAACAACAACACAAGTTTTACTAGACTTGAACAAACTTATAAAATCTGAAATTCCTCCATTATTTATTGGTAACACACCAAAGTGATAAAGGATTTTCATCATCAGAAGGTGATAAAATCAGTTGTGAGATTCAGGGACACCCTCCTCTTTGAATAACTCAGATAATCTGGTGGCCAAACTCTGTTTTGCTGCAGGGGAAACGCCATGCTTACCAATCATCGACTCCAACACAGCCTCTGAAAGTAGTTTATTCTCTATAACAGTGCTTGCTTCTTCTGGAATGGATCCATCTTTAGAGAAACTTATCTGTTTGCAACACATATTTCTAATCAAACAATGAAAAAAGATGTACTAATATTTGTAGAAACAACATACATATATAAGAAAAAACAGATAAGAGTAGATAATTTATAGGAATAACCATGACATGATGTGAAATTGATACACGACAACAACTACAACTACTATTTTGACACTATAATCACCAACCAATAATGATCCTTTGGGTGACACTGTGAAAAGGATAGAGGAGCCTGGTGGGAAAGTCTCGTCTTTGAAAACAGAAACAAACTTGTCTATTGCCTCAGCTTCTGCATCAGTGTAAATCCCAAGAGACTTCCAAATGGCTACACAATTTTCTGCAACTTTCTCTGAGTATTGCTGCCCCGTCAAGGGTAAGATCATTGTCACCTGCATAAATTTCTCAAACGGCCCTGAACAGTGAAAAAAAAAACACCCTTTTAGTTTCTTTCTTCCCATTCACATGTTGAAAACATGTCTCTAAACCTTACATAGAGATTCCATTACATCATACATGTTTCAGTAACATTTTCGAAACACTATTACTTAGCAGACAACCACAGATGCTACATAATACATAATGACCACACGTGTGTATCAACAAGGAGTGGTTAGTTAGTTAGTTAGTTAGTTAGTTAGTTAATTACCTGTAACGATGTCTCTGAAGAATTCAACGGATTCCGTTAATTCGTGAGCAGATTTGGCGTTCCACTTGACGGAGAGAAGAGGAACGGCGTTAGGTTGGAGGTAGATCCCAATGGCAGTGAATTTAACGAAATTGTCTTGAATCTGGAGGCCCCTGACGCCGGCGCCGGCGAGGAAAAAGGCGGCGGTGGAGGAGGGAGGGATGACGGTGGGAGGGAATGTGACGTTGTCGACGTCTAGGGCGGTTACGGAAGGGAGTGACATTGGTAACGGCGTTGGAAGCAGTGAGGGAGTGAATTTGATGGATTGAAGTGAAGTGAAATGAAAAAATTGGGAAATTTAAAGAGGGAAAATTGGTGAAGGGTAGGTAGGAAAGGGAAACGGAAGGTGGCGCCATCAAGCATTCAATGCAGTCTTAAACTATTGGGTCTAACTTCTCAACTCATTTAAAAATACCATCTTTTTATTCTCAATTACTGCAAACACAACACATTTCTCTTACCTAATCAACAATGATTCAAACAATAATTTGCTAATATCACTAACATGTCCATAATGGTACACTGGGTTATTAAGAAATTATGCAGAAATGGCATATGATGAATACTGTGTGGTAATTGATTATTTGCAGAGACAGAAAGAGGAAGGTGGCGAAGGAGCATGAGATGAAACACGTATAAACATACGTGTAAAAAGTATTTTTACCTGTTTACCCTTTTAACTTAATTAAAAAGAAAATAAGATATAATAGATTATGGTTAATATGTGATTGATTATGCTTCAAACAAACATAATTTGTTATTCAAATAATCATGTACAAGTTCATCAATAAGTTTTGATTTTTGTTTTGAGTTGACACTTTTTTGGTGGTGCCATTTTTAATGTTTGTTGTGGTGGTAAAATTTAAATTTTATATCTAATCTCACATATAAAAAAATCATCTTTACCTTTTTTTTTACATTTGTATGATAAAAAAAATTGAACTTCATTTCTAATTCATTATTTTCGCAATTTAGGTAATAAAAACTTATTATATGTGATTATGGACAACATCAATATAATTTTTAATTTTTTTTTGTAACTTTTATCTTTTTAATTAAATATAAAAATTATTATCTATATAATGAAAATTAGAAACAAACACTATTAAGTTAATCTCTTATTGGGAAAACGCACCCATAAATAACAACATAACATTTAGACAAATATTAACTTTTTCAATAATAAATACATTTTTTTTGAAAATCATTAAATATTTTTTCCTTAAGAAATATTTTTTTCTTCGGTTTCTATTCAAATGTGTATATTTTTATGTGACTATAATAATATGTAGACACGTTATATTAAGAAACAAAGCAACAAAATCTCAAATTCTCATAATTATTTACTTATAAATAATTTCATGAACTAACTCATCTCTTTTATTGAAAATTTGACTTCGAGTTCATGGATTTCATTTCTATTTAATCATTTTACGTAACACTAAAAAGTCAAAAGAATGCAAAGGTATTCTAATAACTTGTAAATTAAAAGTATGCTCCTTTTCTGATCCATTTAAAGATAACAAGACTATAATTATAATATTTTGATGCATAGATTCAAAGAAAAGTCGGTGAGATTAATGTCTCTCTCTTTTTGTTTATATTCTCTTAAACACAGTTTTTCTTATATATATTTTTTACATTACTCATCTTATCCCACTGTTTTCTTATTTATAAAAAAGTCATAAAAAAATATGTATATTTTAAAGGTAATGCAACTAACCTGATTTTCTCGTCCTTTTCGTTTCATATTATATTACAAAGAAAACTACACAGGTCATTTAGTTTTTTTTTTTTTTTCAGATTGTGTAAAAGAGAGAATAGATAAGAGAAATTGTTGATTTGAAGTAAGTTGTAGAATCTTCCTAATGATGAAGAAAACTGTTTCGAATAATAACTTTTGGATTTATATGTTCTTAAGTAGAAAGAGATGTGTCTTGACTAATAGTTATACCTTTTGGCCAAGTGGTAAGCAAGTGCTCGATCCAACAAGTGGTATTAGAACCGATGGTTAAAATCGGCTTAGACGAGTGCAGGTTTGAAAGTCTTCCTGACAAGGGTTCTAGATAAGCGTGTCCCGTTAAAGATGAACGGTGGTACGGGAAGGGGTACTCGTGTGCTTTTGCTGGAGGGGGAATGTACCAATGTGGTTGAAGGGACTCACACTTGAGGGGAAGATTGTTAGAAATCCAAGTGTTTGAGTCTAAGTTTCACATTGGCTAGAAATGAGAAAGTAGAGAACTATATAAAAGTAAAGATCCATAAACCCATTGCCTTAAGATTTTGGATTAAAAGTGGTGTCAATGTCTTATGTGATTGGACTCAAGTCTCATTGGTGTTTTATCTCCCTAGTAAAACTCCTTTTGTAAACCTAACAAAAACAAGTGAGTCCAAATAGAAAAACCACAAGTGGCCTTGGATTTTGTCTATACCGATGCTTGAGTGATTTTAGTGAAGTCAAAATCTTGGAATGTCTAAAAAAAAGTGCTTTTGCATGCAAAAACGCGTTTCTTTACAAATACACAAGCCTTCATAATAGTAATATAATATAACCTAGAAAATATCTTTCAGTGAATTTGATGATCTAGCTTCATTAGAAAATACATATGCTTTGGGATTTATGCCATTTTTTAAGTTTCTTCAAAATCACACACATGCATGTAGCCACCCCACCCCAACACTTTCCCTTATTTTAATTTATTTTTTATATATTAGGTAATATGTGTATAGAAATTTCTTAACAGTGTAGTAGAGTACATATGATATAAATTAGTGTAACAACTGTTTATAAATTTTCAATAATTGATCTTAAATGTTAAAAATAACTTATATTAAAAAAAAAATCAGTGGTAGATCCTGCATTAGTAATGTCCTAAATAAAAGATATTTAGGAATCGATTACGATTCTTTTCGTAAGTGTACAACAATGTGTATTATACATAATGAAACTATAGTTCGAATATGAGATTCCATTTAAAGATCCAACATATATGGAGTATTTCTTTTGTATTATACGTATGATTTCTTTTGTATTATACGTATTATTCTATTGTAAAGATCACGACGGAACAACCTATTTTTCTTCAAAAAAAGAGAAAAACATAATCTATTTGAAATCTTGACCGAAAAAACTATGTTTCTTAGTGCATGCATGCTCTTTTAATAGTAACAAGAATCAGGGGAGAATCAACTGGTATTTAGTTAAGAAATTTCATTAGATTACAGTTGAAGGTGAGAAACACACGAAAGAAGAAAGCTTTATTTGAAGAACACATCATGCATTGAATATTAACATTACATATAATAATAATCATGAGAGAGAGTATAGTTGAATATGAAGTTGAAGATGAAGTTGATCAGGTTGAAGGAGGATTAACAACCCTGCAGTTTTGCCTGATCTCACCGTCTGAACCAGTAAGTGGGGTCATGATGCTCATCTTCAACATTGCATCTGCAAAATCCTTCTTGAATTTACCCATGTCTCTGGCATAACGAATTACTTGATCCTTTGTGGGGCTATCAGTTCCATTGACGTCGTTGAAGAGTTGTTGATCGGAGTGGACAAGACCCTTTTGCACCAACAAGTTCTTGTAAAACGCATTGTCAAATCTGAAAGGAGTGGTCGAATCGAAAGCAGTTAAGTTGTTGTCACCACCTTCGAAGGGACAATCTTGTCGCCTATCCTCTGCAAATGTCGTGTCGATGTTGCTCTCGTTATAAATCCTCTTTCTGAAGAAACGGCACCTCACCAGTCCTACCGAGTGACCACCTGAACCATAAATCAAGAAAAGTTTATCAAGATTCATACTTTATATCAATCATTTCATCAAGAACAGGTTTTACCTGATAAAGCAACTAGTTCTTTCACAGTGAAATTTTTCTTGGCGAAAGCACTGGCGAGGCCATCAAGATCGAAAAAAGGAGCTGGTAAGTCTGAGTTGGATTCGGCTAAACTTGCTGTGGTTGAATCTCTTCTTCCTAATGGTACTTCCCATCTTGGTCCACCAAGCTGATACAATTTTTCAACTCATCTTAGAAATTAAGCATATCTATCAGATTTGACAATAAAGAATCTAAATTGGAATGTTAATTGAACAAGAATTACTTACTTCAAAAACAGCGTCTCTGGCAGCAACGGCTAAGATGTCGGCACAAGAGACAACACCTTTGCACATGTTCTCCAAATCTGATTTTATGCTATCTATCACATCAAAACCCCTGAGAGAGTTAGCATTTGGAAATGAATTCTTCTCCCCAGTGAAAGTATCCGTGTCGTCTAACAACACTGATGCATCACATCCCTGTAATACCAAACACAGATCAATGTCAATTCATTTTCTTAACACAAACACACTATATTGTATTGAAATCATGACATAGTGTGAGGTATAGTGTTTATAAACTCATTCGATTTTCATTTAGAAAGTAAAGTTTTTATACGCAAACATGATGATGTTGAGAGAGAAATGAGACTTGCTTGAACGAAGCAATCATGGAAATGCAGTCGGAGCAGGGATGCTCCCATGCGAGACTCATTCTGCACAGCTTGTTTAACTGCTTTCCTTATGGTGACAAGAGCACCAGGGCAACTTTTTTCGTAGAATTTAGTAGATAACTGAGCTGAAGTAAAACCAACAACACATGCAATCAAAGTCAGACAAAGTTTTAGTTTGAAACCGGGAAAAGACATAGAGAGAGAACTTGTAGTGGCCATTGCAAAAAGATTGGTTATCATGGCCATGAAATGTTATACTCTTATATAGAAGTTCTTCTGCAACATGATTTTGGTTAGTGTAGCTACATGGTCCATATACTCCGGGTCAATTGTGTATCTATGAAAGAATCATTTGACTAAAGCAAAATGGAGGAAATGGACATGCAAAGGCGTGCAAATGATTGAGATTACGAAACCGTGTATAATATAAAGTTGTTAGTTAGCTGTATTGTGCTAAACATGTTTGACTTCATCAAATTCTTGCAGATTTCACTGCAAGATACTGCATCTGCACTCAACCTATAAGGCTGGATCGATCCAAATATAAGAGAAAAAAAAAACAAATCTACAGTTTTATGGCTGTCAACTTGTGATCCCTTTGTCTATAATTTGGTGGCCGAAAGAAAACTATACAGAAAGCTTCTGTGCTAATGAAACTTTGGAGAAAAGATAAGAGGAAAAGATTAATAACTTCAAATGCTGGGGATAGGGTTTCTGAATTTGTAAGAAATAAGACATTGTACACTCTCTTCTTTATAACTGATCCTTCTGGTTTTTGTTTAACCTTCTTCCCCAAGATCCCTTTCTTTAATCCGGTGTAACAAGAACAGAAATATAATATATATGTTATGAAAATTAAAGTGAGTTTTAGTCTTTCTTGAATAAAAATGAGAAAAATAAAAAGTATATAAATAAAATTATCCGAAGATAAATGCGATATCAATCTATTATACAAGTTAAATTAATTATCCGGAGATTTTGTACTGAAAATAAATAATTTAAATGTACTCATCATTTATCATAAATGTAAGCCCTTTTTCTTTTCTGTCCCAGAGGTTTGGGCCTGGCCCTTCGTAGGCCCAAGGGCAGCCCCTCTGAAGGACACCCTACCCTGCCAGCCCCCTCACAGTTTCACATCACCTCTGTTTCAGAAAAGCAGTCTTCCTCTCAACCTCTCTACGAAAGCAGAAGTTCTCTGCTAGGGCACGGTGAATCTCCCTCTTCAAACTAGCTAAGTTCGTTTTGGCTTTCAAGTAAGTAAATCTGGGAACTTTCTTGGTTTTTCCCTTTTCCTTTCTTCCGTTGTTGGGCACATGAGTTTGGTTGGGATCTAACTCCGTATCCTTGTTTGGTCCTGGTTTCGTGGTTGCAGCTCATTGTAGTAGTTTCTGAAGTTGTGGTGTTCCGTGGTGTGGACTCGTTGTGTTTGCTAGCGCTTAAAAAGGTAAGGGAAGCTAGACTCATCGGTCCTAAGTTACTCTTGGCTGTTTTTGGTCGATTTTATGTTTATATGCGTGCATAGTATGCTTTTATTGGATGGAATGGAGTTGCATGTGTATTTGGGTGTTGATCTGAGTTGTTTCCGCCACTGCATGTGGGCTGATAGTGGTGAGATCTGTTATTCTCGCCCAAGCGAGCTCGTCTTGCCTAGGCGAGAGTATCAGAATGCTCACCCTGGTTCTGCCACGAGCACTCGCCTAGGCGGCCCAGTTTCCGTTTTGAGCGACGCATAGTCTCGCTCAGGCGAGAAGGACTCGCCTGAGCGAGAATTCGTGAAGCCTCCACTGTCGCGCGTCTCGCCTGGGCGAGAATCCGCTGTTTCAATGAGGCCAGCTTCTCGCCTGAGCGAGTTTGCGAATGTGTGCTATGTTTTCTTGACTGTTTGGATGAATTGTTGCATGTATTGTTCAGATTATTCTTCCTAAATATGATGTACGTGAATATGCTTGGGTGTTTGGATTTTATGAACGAAATTGGCATGCTTGGTATGAGATTGATCATGGGTTTGTGGCTTCGTGATGTTTTAACATGAAAATTGGATGAATGACCAAAAAGAGGTGGGAATTGTATGAGAAACATGATTCTGATTGTGAGTTAGGCGTAATTCCATAAGTCTCGTGGGGAGACTTCATGGTGGCGTGTAGTGTATATATTAAGATAAGGATTCAAGTAAGGACCGCATCCCGAAACTCTAAAGAGTCAGTGAATCTCAAGTAGAGCAAACTGACCCAAGTGGTGAGAGTAGCGGGAGGCCTTAGTCTATGGCAGGATAATGGCCCTAGACGTTTAAAGGCTAACCTTGTGCGTGTAGGGTGAAACCCATTGGCAATGGCTCTGCAGAGCAGTAGAGGCCACCACAAGTGCAAGCGTCCAGTGAATCCGATCTTAGTATATTTATCCGGATAATTGAGTCATGGTGTCCTATTTGTTTGCTATAACATGATGTTCTATGCCTGTTGTGTTGCATGTTAAGGAATGTTTAAGTACTTGTCCGTTATATCATGATAAGATTAAATTACACTAGCTTACCCTTGCATTTCTGTTTATGTTCCTGTTGTGTTTTCTCTTTTGCGATGATCACCCTTGGTGGGAGCAGATGGAGGAAATTCTGGGAGTAGGCCCAGTGGTAGCAGTGGTGCAGCTTAGGAGATCTGTCTGTGTGACTCTCAGGATCAGTCTATGGCCCTAAGTGCCTTTTTGTAATCTCATGCTCTAGAGGAGCATCGCCTTTTGTAAAACTGTTAACTTTCTCTTAGGTTGTGTATGGCATGGTGGTATGCCTAAATTTGTTTTCACAGTATACTTCTGGATGACTGTAACAGTTACCTTTTCTACGTTTATGTTCATCTGAGTGTTTCTCGTTACTATAATTTTGTGATGCTTTATTTAATAGTTTAATCTATTGAGAATGGGATGTCACAATAAAAACATGTTAATTTTCTTAAGAAGATGATTTAAATGATTAGATGATAAAATTATTGATAAGTCATCTATAATTATGCGATCTACAAATAGAAGAAGTTATTGACAGTTAAAAAAAAGGAATTGGAAACGAAATAAATCAACTTTTGATTAAACAATTTTTTATAAAATTAATTAATTGGTTAATACATTTCTAATTGCATAACAAAGCATACTTATATATGTGGACATATAATAATTAAAAATTAGTAAACTTATATTTAAATTTGCTCTTATATATAAGACAAAGTACGCTTCATACAAAAATAAAAGTGAATTGATTAAGTACGTGCTTATAATAATTTATTAAAAATGAAGACGTTAATAAAGGAAGAGCAAAAGCCTTTTTTAAAAATTAGCATGACCAAAATTGGAAAAAGTGTAACACTTAGTTTATAAGTTATATACTACTTTAAGTGAAACGTTTTTTCCCAAAAAGGCTTCCTAATCAAACATTTCAATAATCTTATTTATTATAAAAAAATAAGTGACAAATTTATAAAATTATCTTGTCATACACATTTAAAAAAAAACAAATTAAACGAAAAAAAAGAGTTACGTTTGATCTGAACATTACCAAAATATAATTTATTGAAAATTTCTAAGAATAAGTAATGAAGTTTGTAAAATGAAACCCAACCGTATAATTCAAAAAGATATTGAATTTTTTTTATCATTCATGTATAAATATATAGTCTGCACTAACTTGTGTCGCTTCTAATGTTTTTAAGTAGATATAATCCTACCTTCAAGCTAGGGATCTCTTAATAATTACAGGAAAAACTGATATTCCATTATAAATGGAATTTAGTCCAACAAAAATATTTAATGCTGGTTGTTAAATCATATATACAAGTGAAATATGAAACGATATCATAAAACTGAATTGATAACTTCCATTTTCACACCAATTTAAGCTTTGGAATGTATTAAAGCAAAAATTGGTTGTAAACGTTGATGATTTTTAGTTTCAAATATATATATGATTTCAGTTTTTAGAATTTTGATATCTGCTGAATTCAAACTACGAAAATGACTTCATAATTAGGTTTCTTAAGTCACAAGGGGAAATTTTGGCAGCCATAAATAAGAGATGGTGGGTGGATATTTTAGATGTAATGAAAGTAGATTGTGAATTTATAAGCATTCCACTTTCAGTGTTCACAGCACAATTTGATCGAACTTTTGGAAAGTCATACGAATTTTACAAATTCAAATGTAACGTCAAATTTAAACCAAACTAATCTCTTGCACGACAATTTGTCAGGCTACTAATTAAGCATTATGAAATTTCTAAAGTTATTTTTATATTTGACAATTAACAAAGTAAATTAACATAATTCAAAATAATACAACTAATTCAATTATGATCAATCTTAAAAATGACATTTGTATAACTACCAAGTAATAGGGGCTGGGAAGTTTGAAGTCCAAAAAAGGCTTCATCCAACTCAATACCAGTTACTTTTTCAGAAGGGTACCTCGGAAATCCCTCGTGCCACCTCTTATTATGTGAATAATGGCTTTTCAGTGGGTAATAGGGATATATAGCAAGGGAGATCAATAAAATATTAGTACATCAAATCAGAGACTTTAGATAGTCAGAAACATAGTAAAATCACGAAGGCTTCAAATTTAAACAAATGTTAGCACGCAATCATTAACATATTTGACTGAATCATCCAAACCAACATGAAAAGGTTTACACCACTAATCGATCTATCATGTGTATTATTTTGTTTAAAACACTGCTAAATGCAAATTATAGAACCGATCACTCACCAGAAGGCCTTATTAAGGCCAATAACGAAGAACAAAAACACTTTAAGACATGTCACACAGCTTCATCTTCTACGTAATTCACCGCTAGGTCCCAATAATGAGGAACACCAGCATCCACAAAAACTTTACGGCCAGCTGCTTCAGTGATGCAATCATGAACGCTGAACTTATTGAAGCTGGGTTTTGCAACACTTCCTTGCCACACCAGAACACACTTATTGACAGTCTTATCATCATCTGATTCTTCATCTTCTTCTTTCTCTTTCGAAACATCACTCCAATTAATACGCCTGAGCATAAGTTTCCCATACCTCTTAATCGACTTGCTTCCACCCTCAACGACAACAACACTAATACCATCGCAGATCACAGCACATCCAGTCAAACGGTTCTCGTGAGCATTAACATCAACCCTAAAGCGGGACTTCGGATGTGAGAGATCATTTATCTTGTAGAGAGAGACAAGTGTCTCCAGTGTATTTGGGTCATCAAACAGCTTCCTTTCCTTTTTCTCTCGCAGCTCAGCAGGAGTAAGCTTGCGTGCAATGTTTCTATCCATGTGAGCCTGTTCACGCTCAGCAGCTGCACTACGGACTTCTTTTTCAAGCCGAGTAGGATCTTGAGTTGCTTCAGTGCCAAGTACTTTCATTAAATTGCTAATCTTGACCTTTGGTTTTGGCGGTTCTATGACACCCTGTCTAATCATCTCCTGTCGATCTTTCTCCTTGGCTATACGTCTTTGTGTCCGGAGTTTCTTCTGTTCTTGCTTAGTTAGTTTGAGCGGTTGAGGTGGTGGTGGTGCAGGCTCAGCAGGTGGTTCAATTGGTCGAGGATGCTCCACGTAAAAAGTGAACTTTTCCATTTTCAGTTTATCTTCACCTATGATTCCATTATCAATATCACCATAATTTCCAGCATGCAGAAGAAGCACGTCCCTGTTAAATTCAAGTAGTTAATGGAAACAATAAAATGAGACAATACCATACTCAAATAGATTCCCAATGTCAAATGTTCATTGTCAGATTCAATTTTCCAACTATTCAACCAGTCTGTTTTCAAACTACTCGACTGGTTTATTCCCGTTTGTCACATCGTATCTTCTTCTAACATGATTATAGTTATCATTATAAACAGAAATAAAAGACACAAGGTCATAACTACTTGAAGTCTTAAACCAGCCAAATGCAGTATACTTGCTGAATCTACATTGCTAAAATTTGTGACATTCAAATAACACCCTCAAAAACAATCATGAACCTTTTATGAAACACAAATAGAAAGTCGCAGTTCAGGCCGTCATAAACTTACCACCATTCAATTTCTGGAATTTGGTCCTTGGGTTTTTCCTTAATTACAACTCTCTCTGTTATTTCTATTAAGTTTGGATTTATATCAGGAGCAGCCTTTGCCTTTGCCAACTGTGCTTGTTTGGCCCTGTGCTCTTTTGCTTGAGCTTCTCCAAATTTACTCTGCATGAGCCAAATAATAATAACAAAGCTGTCAAAAAGCACATACAAGACAGATAAAGATTACAAGGAGCTGAGACCTCCTACTAGGGGAGTCTATGTCTACAGAAGCAGACATAGGAGGATCATGGGATGAAGCCCCGTAAAAAATGTAACAAAAGAAATAACTAATAACTGACTATAGTTAGTCATTAATTAGGTGGGTATTATAAAAGAAGCGATTGAGTTTGGAATGGTAGTATCATAATTGATCATTCTTGAGGAGAGGACAAGTCTCTCAAAAACCTTTGACTCAGTTTAACATACAATCAACAAATAAAAACTTTTCTTTCTACCCATTTTCGGTTCCAGTACCTTCAATTTTATGGATTCGGCATCTCGTGACCATTTTCCTTCCTCCACAAACTGGAAATTCATCCTCTTTGGTCGCAGGAGCTTTGTTTTATTAATACCCATGCTTGCATCAAAATGAGGATCAGATTCAGGATCAATATCCAATACAGGTTTTAGTATTTCAAATGCGTCTTTCTTCTGTTTGTTAATGTTGACCTGGAATGTTAAGACACAGATTCTACAGTTAAGACAGGAATCCCAGAAAGAGATAAAATGTGTAGGAAGAAACAACTGAGCAAACACCAGACCTTCAATGTGCTAAGGTTGCTGGGCTTGGTCACGTTAACAACATTTCCATGTTCATCTATTTCTCGTCCCTGAGCATCAAGACGAAGAACAGGGGCCTTGGTGGGTTTCTGTGGAATGGCAACATCTGTTACCATATGACCAGGAAACGTATTTATTAGAGGAGCAAATTGTGGATCAGGATGAAATCCCAGCCTGGCAGCAAGCTCTTGAGCACGCCTGACAGCTTCAAGGTTGGGTAGATTTGCAATACCAGTAGCGCTAGTGCCACTAGCGAGAGAATTTGCAAAAGTAGCAGAGGCAGTTGATGGGAAAATTGACATGTTTGCAACTGGGCCCAGAGAAGTTGAGGTGGAAGTATTTGATGCGACTCCAGCAATGGAAGATGGCGCTGTAGATTCACCCTTTGAACCCAACTTTGAGCCTCCTTGCAAATTTTGGGTAGAACTTTTATTCAACTGCACAACCAAAAGCATGGCAATGAATGCATTCGGAGGAACAAGCATAGCAACAACAAAATATATCAGTATCGTCTGGCTCTGGCAGCTATTAATGAGAAATATCTTGCGGACAACTGATACTTATGAATAGATAAAATGTGCAACATTAACGTACCTGAGGAATTTTCTTCAGTTTTTCTGCCAACTCTTTCTGCATTTGTAAAGCTTTCTTAGCCTTGGCTAGTGCATCAATAGAGAAGCTTCCGGGCTTTCCAGCAGTTGAAGACGGCCCATCTGTACTAGATTTTCCAGTAACCTCATGAGACCTGGTAATACTAACACCCTTATTTTCATTTGTGGTAAAATTCGAAGATACCTTGATGGGAAAAGAAGAAGAAGAAGGGGTCAAAGATGTCTCAGGCACAGCCAAGGGTGCCACAGCTAGTGATCCCAATGCACCCTGAAAGAGCAAGGATAAAACGCCAGTGAACGTATGTCCCTCTCCAAGTATTCCAACAGGATCGATCAATTAACAGAAGATAAGGAATTAGAAAACACAGAACAGAAACAAAATTCGCAATTACGGACGTATAAGATAACAAAACATCACTGCGCAAACCTACCTATAGGTAAAGAGACAAAGGATAAAATTACATATCGAAAGATGGTTAAGTAAACCAGCAACCCCTTCTAGTTCATTAAGCAGTAACTGAAATCAGACAGCTCTGTAATTTATAAGGAACACTATGAAACCAAGCACATTACAGTTCATCTATAACCAAGAAAACTACAAGAAAATGCTGTGAAATATCCTAACGTTAAAACATAACATTAAAATAAGGGAAAGAAACTCACGTTTTGGACAGATGCAGCGTCTTCGAAAGAAGCAGAGGCATGGGAGCCATTGGTGACTTCCTCCTTGACATTGGCCTCAGGTATACCTCCGATTTTATCATCACCGTTTACTCTCTCTTCTTGCTCTTCCTTCTTTACTTTATCCCCAAACTTCCTCCGTTCCCTCCTCTCGACGGAAACCCTAATTTTCTTATCCTCCAAGTCCCTCTCCTCGCTGAGCTCCCTCTCTTTGCGCTTGTGAGAGTGCGAGGAGTGTCGCGGCTCCACCGAATCTTCCCTCTCCTCATCGCGCTTCACCTTCGACCTACTCTCTCTCTCGTGAACCCTATCTCTGTCCTTGCTTCCTTCTCTGTCATAAGCCCTATCTCTATCTCTGTCCCTGGATTTGGGGTCGCGCTTGTGATGCCTGTCTGATCGATGATGGCGGTGGTCGTCGGAGTCGCGATGGCGGTGGTCATCGGAGTCGCGATGGCGTTCGGAGTGACGATCTCTGCTTCTCTTTTCGGATTTGTCTCTGTCGTCCATTTCAGGGTTTGGATTGGAAAATGCTTCTTCTCTGCTATTGTAAATTGGGTTTACCTTTTATTATAACTTTATATATTAGTACATATATATGAACTCTTTTTCTTTCTTAACAATAAATATTAACCTGAAATCAAAATAAATAAAAGAAAAACTCAGTATATTTAACCAAAAATTACAAAATACAATTGAATCAAAATTAACTTAATCTAGCCTAATAATATATCTTTTAATCAAATCTAAAATGATCTCAATAAGTTTGATATAGTTCTACCAAAATGAAGTAATATTTATTTAAAATTAATATTAAATTCTTTATTATTATTAGGGTTAAATATGTTTTTGTCTCTTAACTTTCAATAAATTTTGAAATTAGTTCATTTCGAAACTTTAAACTAATTTAGTCTTTCATTTCTATAAATACGTGGATTTATTCATTTTAATCAAATTTTGTTAAGTTTATTTGACATTTCAACCACGTTTCATAATAATATTTAACTTAACATTAAAGCAAAAGTGTGTCAAACAATATAAACAACTTAGATACAATCTTAAAATACGTACAATATATATAGTTATAAAACTTATTGCGAGGTACTATCTTTTATCTATTTTAAAACACAAATAATGTATTATTCATTTTAAATTTGATTATATAATGATATAAAAATAAACACAGCAATTCCATTGACAACAATGAAAATGTTTGTTGTCGTGTTAAACGTATATTTTTAATTAATTATATGGATTATTTGAGTGTTAGTGGGCTAACCCACGAGTGATGAGTCCAACAATCTGGAATCACTTTTTTTTCTGAAAAAAAAATGGCTTTGACGTTTTTCAAACTCGGACATGTTGCAAGTTTAACCATTCGGGTCATATTTGAGAGTGAAATGTGAACATGTAATTAAAAAATGTCTTCATTTTATTATAATTGTTAAATATAATAGTTTGTATTTATATTGTATTAGGAAAAAAAATGGAAGATAGATTAAATAAAACAGAGCATAAAAATACTTTAGACATAGTAATGATTCAATAATATGGCAAATGAGTCCATATACTGAATCTTGGAAAAGAAGTTATGGCTATGAATCTGAAAAAGAATCTAGAAAGAAAGTAAGAGAATTATGAGTCTAAAAGTGATAAAAATAATTTCTTAACACGGTTGAGAGTGGACCAACAACTAAAAACCTAATAATACATTTTCTTACCACTTTTAAACACGAAATCAAAGTAAATGCCAATAACGATATCTTTGCAAACACATTTCTTTATTTACTTTTCTTCCTTCACTTTACACAGTCTCTGACTTTCTTCTTCTTCTTCACATTTGACATTATCCATAACTTTCTTCCTTTTTGGGCATGGCGAAGGGTCATTTTCTTTTTTTCTTTTGGAAGTGGATCCAGTGTTGGACTTCCAATCATTTTCTCAATAAAAAAAAAAATGTTAGGATATGTGTAGTTGATGATTAAAGACTTCTAATATATATTTTTGTTTTGGTAAAAGTTAAGGGATATGTTATAAGTGAGTTTTAAGGTTAATTCAACCCAAAAAACACAAAATTGGTTTGTAAGATGAGGTTTGCACCCTTTCACATTGAAATATAGACATCTTGTGCGTGAGACTAGAAATTAATGGGTAGTCCGTTAGCGGTCCGATAGGAGATGAAACAACATGTCCAAGAAAGCTCACTAGGATAGACTCTAACCTGGCCTGATTCTGATACATGTTAAAAAGTGAACTTTAAGTCTAACTCAATCCCCACAAAATCGGCTTGTAAGGTGAGATTTACACTTCATTTATATACTATATGAAACTGTCTTATCTATAATCAATGTGAAACTTTCAACGTGATCCACTAACGTAATAATTATTTTTCTTACATGTAAAATGTAAAGTAACAATAAGACTTTTAATTATTTGAAAATAGTACGACACAAAGATATAATAAATAACGTTGTGATAGAATTTTCATGACTCTCATATTATAATAAGTGGATTCTAAATTTAATTTAACTTTACAAAATCAATTATAAAACGAGATCTATAAACTAATCTAATTACTAACACAATCATCAATAAAGAAAAAAAAAATCGTAATGTGTGTCTTTCGATAAGGTGGAAAGGCACGTAACTTAAGCAATAGAAATAGGAGTTAAAATTGAACCAAAATGTTTGACCAGAAATTGTTACAGTATCTTAAACTATTATGATTTGAATAGAAAGAAATTGGTGATATGAGTATCCAAAAGCACCTAATACTTACTATTTTAGCAGAACTTGGTTATGAATTGACGGTGCTATGGAGAAAAAAAGTGACAAGAAAAGTAGCAGATTCCAAACACATAAAACAGTGACAGTTAACTAGATAACCAAACACCGTTGGAACAGTGTAGCATAATACAAAGATAATTTGAATGAAGGGTGTGTGTGCACATGCACAAATTGTTCATACACATTTTTTGTCTTCACTTTTCAGTGCTTTACGTGAGAACGCAACCCACAGAGAGAGAGATTGGTAAGAGTTAGCTTGCAAGTTGGTAACTTTGGGATGGTAGTCCACCTGCATTAACTACCATGTTTCTGCTTTTTCTTTTCTTTTGTTGTAAATTAATAAACATATACTAAGTTTCATGGTTGAAAGTGAGAGTGAGAAGGTAGCAATGTCCCTGCATTGACACCAAAGTTGACGAAGAATATGTAATCAAAAGTCTCTTTTTTTTTTCTTAAAGATAGAAAGTGATTAAAGTTTATAATTAGATCTGCAAACAATCATATTGCAGTATCAAAGACAGAGATTACCGAAGAAAACAAATTTAAATTGTAAAAGGTAACCAACCGTCACCTCTGACCATTTTTCTATCCCTGATGATGTTGTTTGACTTTGGCCGGCGATGTTTTTTTTTTCTTCTGGAAGCCAAAACAGAATAATAAAAACATGACAGTAAAAGTAAAATTCAGTTATTTAACACAGGGAAGAAAATAGACGGCAATGAAAATATTAATATAATTAATACCTGTAAGTATTTCAAAATATAATTACAATAATAATAATTTGAAAGTAACAGTGTTGATCATCAGTTCAGTTCCACATATTTTTCTCCCTTTCTTACGCATATTTCTTGCCTACTTTGGTAGCTTTACGTGCACAACTTAGTAATTTTATGAATACAGTGAATGCATTAACAAGGAGAGAAGTAACCCAAAAGCCGTAAGACTTCATCCTCAATCCCCTTTCGTCTCTGGAACTGTGTACTGTCTAGTGAAACTCATTATGTAATGACACGTCGTAACACTAAAATCATAGTATTATAGTGACACTGTTTTGTGTTATAGGAAATGATTATCCAAAAGACCAACAACATTGGTGATATTATATAGGTGTTCTAATATAAGTGGTTATTTGTTTGGACAGTTTTCGGATAAGGTGCAGTTTCGTGAATGGTTGGTCTGAAGAAAGGTGAAAAAATGGGGAAGATGAAATAGTATTGGACCGAAAGATGTGGTATTTGCATGGTTAGGCCACAGTAGATGGACGCCCCCACCTAACACGCAGGAATTTGAATTTCAAACAGTGTGATGAATAAGATAACAGATCATCACATTCAGATACATACGTTTGGGCAATTGATGAATTAGGAGTTGTAGGTCACCTCCAAATAAAACCCATACATTAGTCAAAACCCTATATTATTATCCTTCCACACCCATTTCCATATATATACTGCATAACTCTTCAACCTTTCTTCTCCAACTCATCAACAACTTCTACACTCTCAAGCTCCCAGAAGCAATGTCATCTCGCATTGTTGCGGACAATTCATTATCCATAAACAATGTCACCACTCCCTACTTCGATTTAATGGAAATGGACGACCTCACGCGCCGCCCCGCCTCCGCTGAGATGCCCACTCTCGGACAGCTCCTCAAGCACGTCGGAGATGCCAGGAAGGAAGCCGCCGGTGATGGGAGTGAGACACCGGTTCATCACGCGCTTGATATAGTTGACGCCGCCGGAGTTGGGCCTCGCTCGCTGCCATTCGTCCTCTCCTTCAGCAACCTCACATACAGCGTCAAGGCGCGCCGTAAAATGAGCCTCTCCTCTGTCTTCCCCCGCCGTAGAAGCCGCCTCGGCGGGTCCGCGGTGGCCGAGGCTCCTGCCGTCGGCGAGAGCATGTTCAGGCGGACCAAGACGCTGCTGAACGATATCTCCGGCGAGGCGCGCGACGGCGAGATCATGGCGGTTCTAGGTGCAAGCGGTTCTGGAAAGTCAACACTGATCGACGCGCTCGCGAACCGAATCGCCAAGGGAAGTCTAAAAGGCACGGTGGCGCTGAACGGCGAAACGCTGGAATCGCGTCTTCTGAAGGTGATCTCCGCGTACGTGATGCAGGATGACCTGCTTTTCCCGATGCTCACCGTGGAAGAGACTCTGATGTTCGCAGCGGAGTTCAGACTTCCGCGCACGCTCTCCAAGTCGAAGAAAAACGCCCGCGTCCAGGCTCTCATCGAGCAGCTAGGTCTTCGGAACGCCGCGAAAACAGTCATCGGTGACGAAGGCCACCGCGGGGTATCCGGCGGAGAGCGACGGAGAGTTTCCATCGGTATAGATATTATCCACGACCCGATCCTGCTGTTCCTGGACGAGCCAACCTCGGGACTTGACTCCACCAGCGCGTTCTTGGTGGTGAAGGTTTTGCAGAGAATCGCACAGAGCGGAAGCATCGTGATCATGTCCATTCACCAGCCGAGTTACCGAATCCTAGGGCTTCTGGACCGCATGATCTTCTTATCACGCGGCCAAACCGTTTACAGCGGTTCACCGTCGCAGTTACCGGTTTTCTTCTCCGAGTTCGGTCATCCGATTCCGGAAACCGACAATAGAACGGAGTTCGCGTTGGACCTGATTCGCGAACTGGAAGGCTCCCCCGGCGGAACGAAGAGCTTGGTCGAGTTCAACAAGTCGTGGCAGAGCATGACGAAGCATCATCAAACGACAACGGAGGCGGAACGGAACGGGTTGTCGTTGAAGGAAGCAATAAGCGCGAGCATTTCGCGAGGGAAACTGGTCTCCGGCGCCACGAACACGAATCCAAACCCGTCGTCAATGGTGCCAACTTTTGCGAATCCGTTTTGGATTGAGATGGCGACGCTGTCGAAGCGGTCGTTTTTGAACTCGAGAAGAATGCCTGAGTTGTTTGGGATAAGATTGGGTGCGGTGATGGTGACGGGGTTCATTCTTGCCACCATGTTTTGGCAACTCGATAACTCTCCGAAAGGAGTGCAAGAGAGACTCGGATTCTTCGCGTTTGCCATGTCAACAACTTTCTACACCACCGCCGACGCGCTTCCCGTGTTCCTCCAAGAACGCTACATTTTCATGAGGGAAACTGCTTACAACGCTTATCGGAGAATCTCCTATTTGGTCTCGCATGCGGTGGTGGCATTGCCGGCGCTAGCCTTTCTCTCGTTGGCTTTCGCGGCAACCACGTTCTGGGCCGTGGGCCTGGACGGTGGAGTTTCGGGCTTTTTGTTTTATTTCCTGATTATCTTTGCGTCGTTTTGGGCTGGGAATTCGTTCGTGACGTTCCTTTCCGGTGTGGTGCCTCACGTGATGCTGGGTTACACCATAGTGGTGGCCATTCTCGCGTATTTCTTGCTGTTCAGTGGATTCTTCATCAACAGGGATAGGATTCCCAGTTACTGGATTTGGTTCCACTATCTGTCACTGGTGAAGTACCCTTATGAAGCTGTTTTGCAGAACGAGTTCGATGACCCAGTGAAGTGCTTCGTGAGGGGGGTCCAGATTTTCGATAACACGCCCCTTGGGTCGGTGCCACAGGCCCTGAAGCTTAAGCTTTTGGACGCCATGAGCAACACTCTCGGAATGAACATCACCACCTCCACCTGTTTGACCACCGGTTCCGACATTTTGCGGCAGAACGGGGTCACCGATTTGACCAAGTGGAACTGCTTGTGGGTCACAGTTGCCTGGGGATTCTTCTTTAGATTTCTCTTCTACTTCTCCCTCTTGCTGGGTAGTAAAAACAAGAGGAGTTGATCATCATCATCATCACCATCGTGAGTTTCAGTTTGTGCATTTTTTTGTTTTTTGTAATTTCTCTATTCTATTTCTTCTGTTCTTGCCTAGTGCGGTGCTGGCAATCGGCACTCTGGTAAAAAGTTGTAATCTTCACTTTCATAAATTACTTCATTATTTCCTTACCACAAACATTCATACATTCCTCAGTGTTTATCTGTTTCTATTAAATTTTTCATCATTTAATGTTTTACCAAAAAACAGAAGTTTTTTTTGGTTTAATATTGAATGCATTTTTAGTCTTACCCTAATTATAACCAAAGAGTTAAAAAAATATAGAAAAATATATTTTAAGTAGAACATGAAATGGAGCGGTGATACTTTCACACCAGGAAAAAAATATATTTATATTACAACTCAAAATAATAATATTATAATCATATTTATATATTTTTTTAATTTAAAATTTTAATTTATTTTATTGTGTTATGAAAAAGAACTGTAAAATATGTGTATTTTTAGAGTGAGTGTCAAAGCCGTATTTCTCTATGAAATATTACTAATTTACACCACGGTATTTTAGCTAAATTAACACACGGGTAAAGGTTTGTGTAAAATATATATATATAAATGTATCATATAAAACATGATAATTGTTTGTTAAATTAATAAAATTGTTTGTTTAGTAAAGGTAATTGATAAAATAAAATCTAGACATTTAAAATGATGAAACAAAATATGTTTATGCATGGCATATAAATAATTTTATATTACAAATAGAAAATTAATTTTAGGCTATGAATTAATGATCGTCTATTTAATAAGAGACTCTGATTAAATATATTGTAGCTAATTTATATTTTTATTATTTTGTAAAATAAAAGAGAAAAAGTCAACTTTATATATATATATATATATATATTAGTAAAGTTACTCCAAATATTTATGAGTTTTGGAGATGGAAAATGACAAGTGCTTGCAAGTTTTTAGTTGAGAATTTAGGAGATCTTATATATATAACAATCAAATTTTACACCAAATTTCATTTTATAAATTGATTCGTAAGATAAAATTTATGTCTATTTATTTACTATAAATTGATCTTATCATTATGAGTCTTTCAACATACCACTCACCAAAATATATATTTCTGTAGAAAATTAAATATTAATAAGTGATCCAATAGTAAACGACCCAAATAAATAACAATTAAGAAATAAAATTTAGACCCAATTCAACTCTAATATCAATTTATAAAATTATAAAATTATTAAGTATGACCCTATTTAGACTTCCACCAAATAAAATAATATCGTTACCGAATTTCATTTTTTCTTTCAAATTTTGAAATCCGGTTGAATATAATTTTTTTTCATTGGATTTTAATATCTGTTCATGTGTAAATTCTCGTGTTCATCAAATTTTTGAAATCTGGATATGATTTTTATTTACCGGATTTCCAAACCAAATTATATCATTTTTATTTTTATTGAATTTAAAAATCCGATTATATAAATTGTGTTAATTTCTTTTCTTCATCAAATTTCAAAATCCAATTAAATGTCAAATTTTTTTAATCACGAATTGTGAAATCTAATACTCATCAAAAAAATTAACCGGATTTCATATGCTGGTTCACACCACATATCCTGAATTCTTTTTATCCGGTTCGTTTTCACAGATTGTTATCCAATTTATTATTATTTGCGTAAACATAAACACTATTTACACATTTTTTAAACATTTTTTTATACATATATAATATTATATTAGTATATAATAATATACATAGTCAATTTATATTTATTAAAAATAAAGTAAAAGAAAAAAAGAAAATTAATTATTAATAATTAATTAATTAATTGTTAAAATAATTTTATAAAAATATATAAAAAAAATAACTGTTCATCTTTAAAAAATAAATTAATTATATTGTAAATAGTATATTACAAATAAGTCCTTGCAGACAAAAAAAATCTCATTATATATAAATATAAATCAAGAACATAAAATGAAAAAGGAAATGCAGGAAAAAAAAACGTGGGATGCAAAAAAAAATGCCCTTACTCAAACACGGTGACCTTGCTTTTCTTGCTTTTCGAAAGCTCCCCTTAACGGAGAACACAGCTTACCTCTCAGGTGGAGGAAACTGCCGTTCGCTTGCCGGCGGAAAGCCACCACTTCACTGCCCTCTGCTCTATGCTCTAATACATTGATCTGCTGCCCACATGCTTCTTCTCTGCTGCAAAAACGCAGCTCACAACTTCAAAGGTGCTGCCACCGTCAACATTGAGGGATATGCGCCTCACGTTGGGTATGAAACTGTCAAAAAAAATTGGCTTAAAGTAAATAGGGTTAAAAAGTTATCTATGATATTTCACATTGATAATCGATAAGATGCAGAAAAAAAAAAAAAAAAAAAAAAGATAGGGTGCAGGAGGCAATACCTAAGCATATAAGCTTGCAACTATGTAACAAAATATACATGTTTCTTCATTTATTTCGGCCCGACTTTATATTAGATGCTATTAACCATCGAAATCGAAAGCATGTTATAAATTTTTTATATAAAATATGAATATTTGAAATTGTCTAAAGTACAGAAGACATTCTCGTACAAAAATGAGAGGGAAATTTTATAACTATTTTGAGAGCTAAATTACATTGCATTGCACCTATAGTCCTGACCTTTCTCCAGGAAAGAATAGTAAGCATCAAAACAATTAATCAATCAATATTTAAGGCTGTATGTATGTTACGTATTCATTGGAACCTTAGGCGGCTTCATATTTTTCTCTTCCCACAGTTCATTATATTCCACTTACTAATCCCAAGGTTTGACTCTAAGTTACACGACCATCCATCACACAGCCTTTGTTCTACCCACCACGTCATATCACATATCATTCTGTGCCTCAAAAACAATAAACTTGGCTATAAAGGTGCTCGTGCTAAAAAGTCATTAACAGCAAGATTGGTATCTCCGTGGGCAACAGCATCGTCTGGCTCAGGCATACACAGAGAAGATGCTGAAACCTGCAAATTAAAAATGTCCATCAGATCACCCACCCATAAATCAGGTTAAGAAAACAATTTCACAAGTCGATTAGTGACGGTGAATTTCTAGACTTATACAGGTGAACCGGCTCATGGATTAAGTCCAAACCACCTCTCAAAATGTGGAAGAAGTCAATGCAATGATTCAAGGTAACACTACCATAATGCTCAACATGAGTGATGTTTCAACAAATCAAAATATGAGAAGGATAGAGATCGAACATACTTTAGCATCAAGTAGTGTATCTCCATTATTATCAGTAATTATGCTAGCACCGTGTGCTTTCAACCATTCTGAACACTCTTCCAAAGCATCTGTATCTCTTTCGTCACTGGCTCCATTTATGGCACCTCCAGTCGAAAACCCAAGAACCTGAGAAATGTACGAGACAGGTAGAGTTGGGCGATATGACCGGCACATGCAGTTCACAGCCTTATAACGCATCTTTTCAACATATAGATCTGTGGAAAATAAAATAAAATAAAAAATCACTTCAGTTTATCCCCTTAACACGGTGAAAACAAGTTAATTTCAAACACTCACCCATAAGGCAGGTGTTTAAGTTAGGAGCTGCTTTGTACAGTCTAAAGAATGCAATATAATTTCCTGAAGTTACAGCAGCACGAACGGCAAGGGCATGTTTTACAGCTTCATCCTTCTTTGCTTCGGGTGACAACCTGGTGTTGAGAACATTAGACGTTCAAATTTGAGACGTTATATGAATCATGGCAGAATAATTGAGACTGGGCTATAATTATAATATTATTACAATAATTTCTGGAAAAATATTTCCGTATATCCATGGAAAGACTCGGCATATATTGATCCAATCCTCTATTGTTCATCAGCATCTGAGAATCAGTGATTTCAACCCAAGGAATAGGGATGGGATCAAAATTGACTTTCGGGCAACTAGGACACAAACTTCTAATATATTTTAAGTATAGATGTGTAGGTTATGAGTTATCTTTATAATTTAAGTCATGGTAAAAAATTAATTCATAATATAAATATTGACCCAGTACATTCATTCCTAGACTCAATCCTTTTTATTTTCTCTCAATTAAACATTTTTAATATCCTCTATTCTGGATGTATATTTTACATATTATAAATTTTCTTTATAATTTAAATTATAGTAAAAACTTAATTCAGAATGTAAATATTGACCCAGTAAATTCATTCCTAGACTCGATCCTTTTATTTTCTCTCAAACATTTTTAGATCTATCACTTCACTTATCCCAAACAACTAACATTTGAGGTTTTGAGCAGGCAAATCCTTCCCATCACATGACTACAATTCAAACCAACAATTTCCAAATTTTAAATAACATTCAGAATTATCAAAGTACTTTTCAGGGAATAGAACTCCCAAAAGACCAAAACTAGTAAATTTTAACAATGCAGATTATAATAACAAAAGCACAAAAATTCTGATAGGTGAAACACAATATAGTTATCAAAGCATGTTTTTGGGGAGATAACTCCCACACCCGATTCAATCTGAGATAACATCACAAAATTCAGACAGATGAGTCCTTTCAAAAAAGAAATCAAGGCTTGGAAGCGCAGGGCAAACCTGGCCATTGATGACACGAGATCTCTGTTATTATTTGAATGCATAATAACACAAAGCAAGTTGTAAGCCGCAAATTCCATATCCGAGCCCTCAATTCCTTCGGCATAAAGAGTTTTTAACTGAGATTGACACTGCATTCACACAAATAGGATCGATATGTAAAGTTCATTTACAAGTTGAATAACATCGGCAACGTCTATAATAAATCATTCACATTTCAAAACGAGCAAGAATGGAACCCAATTTTCATCCTTGATTGCCTTTATGCCTTGTTTGGTAGAGAGACTAGAGAAATAGGATAGATAGCAATTAAAACGATGGGTGGAAATGGGTGAGAAATAAAGTAAAAATTAAAAAGGGTACTAAGGTGAAGAAAAATAAAGAGAAGAGATAAAAAATGAAAATAGGTGATAAATAAAGTGAAAAAGTATTGATAAATTAAATTTTATCCTCCCTATTTCCACTCTAACCCCTCCAACCAAAAAAACAACAGTGAAATATTTTAATCCTTGATCTCAGAAGGAAAACAGATGCATAATTCACAAGAAAAAACACACAAAAAAGTAATCAGACCCTAAAACTAAATAAAGCATTTTTCTTCACAGATAATATACAGAACTAACCTGATTATATTCAGGCAAGTCCCCAAATTCTAGTGCCAATCGGGCATGTGTTTCATACACCTGAATCACACTTTCAAGGGTTACTTACTATCAACGGCAGAAAAGTGGAAAATATATCAGTGTATACAGAATATGCAAATTACCATCACAAAAAGCCTTTTTCTATAGGTTACATCAGATGACGTCATTATGTTATATCAGAAACGAATTCTGATATGCAGAACACGTTAAAATAAGAAAAATACAAGTGCGGGACGATATGTTTTCACTATAATATCTCATTACTTCAATAAAGATATGGAAATTTAAAATTTAAAGAGGTTCCTGAACAATTGATCAGTAGCATAGCCAGAGAGATGCAGGAGAAGTGGGAAACCATTAAATTTTAAAAAAAATAAAAATGAAAAAAAGAATAAGCAATACTAGAACGTTATCCATCAGAAAAAATACCTTGACTGTCAACTGATTGCGTATTCGTTGAACAGTTAGGTCTTGGCGAATGGACTTTAACTGGTCGCATTTATAAAGGTAATTCTTCTGGGAATTCTTAACCATCAATAGAGCTTTCTCAAGAACCTCTTCAGGTCGTACCTTTAATTCATAGCAGTTTAATAAGGTTCATAGTTAGGGAGTAAAGGAAATAATAGAAAGACAGAGAAAAGTAACAGTAATTTAAATTATTGAGAGGAGACATTACAGTGGCAGGATCAGGGGCAGAAGTTAGACGCAGGTATCGCTTTTCAATTTCCTGGCAAGTGCCCTTCACAGTCAGAGCGTCCCAGTCAATATCCTCAACAGCTTTGCTGGCACCATCCTCAAAGTTTTTGCTCAGAACCAAGGCACTAGCCCTTCTATTGTACAAGTTTCCAGCTCCAGCATGTTTTTTCCTAGAGTGGTTATTTTCTGTTCGATGGCCTTGTAAATCAAATCTTTTGGAACGATTTTCGCGTCTCTTCCTTTCCTCTGGTGTATCACTAAATGCCATTGCAGAAGTATAATACGAAGTCAAACTTTGTTCCTTGTCACTATCACTAGATGCATCACCATTTTCAGAAACAATAGAAGCATCAGTAAGACGCTGCTTCTTAAATGGCCTTTGGAGAGCCTTACTAGACATTCTCTGCAGTAATGGAGAAAATTTAGTATTCCTCAACACGTCCTCCTTGCTTTCTTTGTTTTCCATTGCCACCTGCATGGCATTTTATGAGGTAAGCGAAACATTCATTCTTTAAAATTTATAGGCACACATACTTCTCATTCTCAACGTGATTGTACTTTAAGAGCACTTCTGGTATGAGGAAAAAAGAACAATACTTCACAAGATTAAAAAGTTCTTTGAAAATGAATAAGGCTAAAGACACAAAAAACAAATCCATGTTTTCGTAAACAAGGGTACCAAACTCCAGACCCAACAAAGAATACCAGTTACGGTATATGTCAATAATGACACAGTTTATAGAACAATATAAATAAGTAAAGCAGTCAGTTTGGTTAAACATAAAAGAATACAATGAACTTGAGAAGCTTTATGAACAAAATAATTATAATTATGACAATACATAAGCCAACCAAATGACACATCTATACAATTTTCATATGATACTAGCTCACTCACAGAAGCTCACACAAAAATTGCAGGATATTGAAATGTAGAATAAAAGTGAGCACACTAAATATATGGGATGTGAACCACCAACTTATCTGAAAAGCAAAGGATCATTCAGACTAGGATCGTGCCATGGGGATCACAAAGCAACTATTATCCATAGCATAATAGTAAAGATCCCTGATTATATCGATGCATAGCCTCAAACATAACCCATAAGATAAAAATGGCATGAAATGAAGCAAAACCAATAATAAAAAACTAAAGAGAAAACAGGAAAACAAAAAGGTAAACTAATTAAACTGCAGTTCCACCCAATTTGTAACAAGTAACAAGAATGACACCAGCTAGAGCCTTGAAAATTCCATAAATTACTTGAACAAGCATATAAATACCTTTCTGTCCTTTGCATTAGGCACCCAACTATTGAACTTCACAGCATCATTACTCATTAACACTGGATTGTCAACTGGCTTCTCCTCAGGCATGGGCTCCCACCTACTTTTAGATCGTCTAGGACTTTTTTTATACTTTGGCAACAAAGAATCCTGAGCTGATGACAGTGAACTACTGCTCGAAACAGCAACAAATAATATTTGTCATAATATAACATCACATTAAAATAATATTCTATCGTTAACATTATAATCTAATGTTACAAAGGATAGGATGCATATGAAGCACAGATGCAATGCATGGTATATACGTTTGAAAAAGAATAAAATGAGGATAAAATTAAAAAATAAAATAAGACATGCATCACTTTCCATTAAATTATCCTAATTATTTCAAGAGGAAGCAGATAAATGATATCAGGACTTCTAAGAGATTAGATGCTTCTAGTTGTTCATTCAATAGTTTTTTTCCTTAATGTATTGCTTTAGAGATTAAGAAAACCTTCAACAGATGTAAAATAAAAAAAGGTAAAAACTTAGTATAAGTTTTAAGGATAAGCATTTAGGTATGTGCTTTGGTATCAGATAAAGACTACATAGATACATTCTCATCTTTATGAATTGGTGTTTTATTGCACTTAGCAAGTAAGTTTCAACCCCACAAAAAGCTTGTTAGGTAAGATTTGCACTCACTTGTATACTATAATTTTGTCATATCTCTAGTTGATGGAGGATCTCTAATACACCTCCTCATACTAAAGACTAGACATCTCGAATGTAAAAATACATATTTATGGATGATCCAAAAGAGGCTTAATTGTGAGCGACCAAGAGGCCTAACAGATTCGATAAAATACACTCAACACTATAAGCTCTAATCTGACCAAATCCAATTAAAATCAAGCAACATGATTAATAGTTTCTAAAATGTCACATTTACTACAACAGAAATTTGTATGGCTTCTAATAACATTTAAAACACATAGGTTCTTGTTGTGTATAAAGAGGAAGCTCCTATCATACTATCACATCAAACAAAATTTTTAATACTTTGTATACCTATTTTAATAAAGTACCGTAATTCTATATTGTACAACATAAACTATTTACTTTACTTTAAATTTTTAACTTTCTTTTAATTTAACTACATTCAATTTTTCACTTTTTGGTCCTCCCAAACAAAAGAAATAAGCTACTTTAATTCCTCCTTGTACATATTCCAAATGGAAAATAGGAAGAATAAACAGAAATTGATCAAACCATGAAAATCAGAAGAAAAAAAAAATATAAACACCTGAAATTTACACTCAGGTAGGTACAATAATGATATTTCAACCAACAAAAACAAGAGAAATCATACTCTTTATTGATCACATCTGCATCTGGCATTGGGAAAAGTGGTTCCATATCCCAATTTCGTGTGTTGAGGGTACCATCAGCTGTTGCCTTAGTTATCATCTGCCAAGTAGGTTAAGGAATCGGGTAAGATTATTATAGAAGCAAACTCACAAACAAAAATCAAGAAAACAACCTATATGATTGATGTTCATAGCGATCAACAAAAAGGACAAGAAGTCAATTGCCATAAGTGAAAATAAGTAAAAATAAATTCCAATTCTCAGACACAGCATCAGATAATAATTGTCTCCCTTTGCAGGCAAAAACTGCAATCGTTTTCAGTAACATTCTTGCATGCACTGGAGGAGAGGGAGACCAAGAAGGATTTTGAAAGAAATTGTCAAGGGAGATCTCATGGTAAATAATAGTCCTAAAGCTCTGGCTTTTTACTGCACTGAATGGTATCATGTGCTCCCTGTAGCGGATAATAAGATTCTACAGCTTACATTTCTCTTTCATCCTTGTGCACACACAAGTTGTGTGCTTATTGAGGGGAAAATTTACAAGACATTGTGTGCATGTACAATGATTTGGCAGCAGGTATTTATTCAAGAATTTCATTGAGACATTGTCAGTATAAAGATTTTTACAATATCAACCAAACAGAAATCACCATAGATGTTCCTCTTAAAGTCATTATTTCAAAAATTCAATAATCTTATCATGATCAGATGACAATGTAAAAGGCATCAACAATGTAGATGAATCTAACTAAATTCACTATTACGAAGAGTTTCACAGACATGCACTATCAGTAAAACCTTTTACACTATTGAAGTCGATATAAAAGTCAACCAATCAGAAATCATCCCTAGTATGACTTTCAAGATAGTCATTATAAAAGTTAATATACCATACATGATGGTTGGTGATTGGATGAAAAATGAAATTATTAATTACAATAAAAAAGGTAATTAAGAATGTTGCCGTGGGTATGTCCGTACACAAATGTCCCTCTATCACTTACCATTAGCTCTATAAACACGTCAACTTTTTTTTCTGAATGACTGGAGAGTATCAATTTAAAAACATGACAGCAAGTTATACGAAATTACAAAATCATATACTTCTTCTGCTCTGAATAACTAAGGTCAAGACCGTCAACCCTGTTTTGTTTGATTCAAACGTTACATACAAACATGTATCATTTGCCATAGAGTAAAAGCTGCAAAACTAGAAGGAAGGGGGAAACAAATCTAGCAAATAAATAAAGAGCAGGATATGAAAGAAATATTATCATCATATATTTTCTTCTTTAAGTATAAGACTAAAATCTCACCTCCTTCATGACTGCCTGACATGCAGTCATTTGCTTATCATCTTTACAACGAGCCAAAGCTCTTTCCACATAGCCACGTAAAGACTTGGGAAACATACCAGGCTGTGAGCAAGAATAGTTCGGTAATTATTAAAAGATAATACTTTTTTTTTTCTTTTATGGCCAAGCTTGTAAGTCCAAACACTTAGTTTCCATCAACTTATAGTACAATGATGTTCTTATAAAGCAAATAATGTAATGAAATAAAAAAATTGTCAGGAAGATAATAATTTAGAATGCATTATGTAATTTAAAAATCCATTAAATATTATTGTCCAAGTATCACCTTAAGTATGGAATTAGCAGCATCGTTAGATGATACTTTCTCAGCTGGCTTTGGTAACGAAACAGCAATATACGCAGGTTTCGGAGCAGAAACAGTTGAAGACCCATCCTTTTCGGCTTTGGGCTGTCCAAATGTCAAATTTGAAGCAATTCGTGGATTTGTAGGAATTTGAAGTTTGCTTACCCGTTTTGCATCTGGAGATGGAGCACTTTGTACAGGTGACAAGTTTACCTGTTGAGAGGGGAGAGGCAGCGGAGGAGGAGGAGGGAGGTACAAATTGGTTCCTTGAGAAGATAGAGTCTTCTGTTGATCCTGAAATGTATCATAAGAAGATTTTAAATCCAAAGGACTTTGATAGTTTGGCTGAATAGGATTAGTTTGTTGTATCTGAGAACTTTGGGGCCCATGTTTCCAGTAACCATCGTGATCACCACCATTTACTGCAGCAGGCTGACCACAAAAAGAAATTAACATAAAATTATTAAGTTAACTAAACTAGACTTCAAAAAAATACTAATCATCCAAATACAACAATCTCATAAAACTGAAGCCAGACAAATATTAGATATCCATCATGGAAATTCTTTTATTAGAATTGGAATTCAACAAAAGCCAGAACAGAAGCAACTTGACAGTATGAATAACAATGTATCTGCTCTGTCAGGTCAAATATTCTAAGAAGTAATCATTTTCCACACTTTTGGACTGAAAATAATCTTCAAACCTGAAAAGAAGGTATAGCAGAAGAGCTGGACTCTTGCCTCCAAAATGGTGGATATGATTGTGGTGGCTGGCTACTTGGAGTTGCATAACCGCTAGTAACTGCAGGAATAGGGCAACCCAAAGCAGATGAACTAGCGACAGATAAGTTCTCTGTCCCAGGTGCACAGCTGACTTCTGTTTGATTGTAGTAGTCTGCCCACTGTTTGTACTGTTGCTGATACTGCAATGAAGTAGTGGCAGCACCAGAACTATAGGAACCACTGGAATCTGGGGTGTAATTAGTATACGGATGAGAAGAGTAACTGCCATTGTTCCACACAGTCGCTTGATTTCCATATCCGCTGCTGTTTTGGTAACCTCCAGTAGTCTGATAATCAGCAGGATTGTAATAAGTGCTTGAATAACTTGCAGATCCAGCATAAGACCCAGTATTCTGAAAGGAGGAAATAGGCTGATAAGGAGCACCTGTGTTTTGATATGCTCCTACAGGCTGTGAATAGGTATGATTAGGCTGCTGCTGATAGTTGTTATAGTAGCCCGAGTATCCCATGCTGCCATAACCATATGGATTAGAAGAACTTGGGTATGATGCGTATGCATTGTAATCTTGGGTTACATTAGCTGTTCCCAAATTTGATGAATTACCAGCAACTGATGATACATTGTGTCCATCTTGAATGCTTCTTGCAGGCGGCTGTGGATGTTGATCATACTGGTAGGTTGGATTAGAATAGATCCCATTTCCTGTAGAGCTATGAACAGTCCATGATGCGGCTTCAGACCCAGTTGTAGCGGGAGCATACGAAGTTTGATGATGTTGGCTAGCATCAACGTGCCGGTTCTACAAAAGAGATTATGAGTTATGTTTTACGTGATCAAATTATACTCAACTGAACCGTGCAAGAATTAAGTGATACAAGGATAAGAAGATATCATTCACGCCAAAACATCCAAAACAGAAAAATTCTGGTGTAGAAATTAAATAGGCCTCCATTTACACTAGTAAGTGCAGAAAGAGGACTAGCCGCTTAGCAAGAAAAATTCCCCCCTGGAAGACATGTCATTCACACAACAGACACAAAAAACTTCTCCAGTAAACTCTTATGATTTAAGAACCGTTGAAAATATCAAAACAATGATTGCAGGAGGCTCTCAGTATCCAGTAACATACGGATCAAAATTTTAACGGATGCAAGATTTAAATAAAGAATGCTTGAACGACATCAGTACATCACATCTTCAAACTCATTAAACAAACAACACTGTTTGATTCACAAACTTCACCATAAATATAAGCATCTAAACTACTTATTTTTTCAAGACACGGAACCACGCTTCATATAATACCTCGAACAGATGTGGCTCCGCGGGAGCTAAGGTCTCAGTATTACTTCCTTCGTTCGCCATCTCTCGGAAACCCTGATTGATCAAAAAGAAAACACAGACGCAGATAATTAATAATAAAGTCGGTGCAGATAGGAGAAAAACCCTAATAAATTGATAATAAAATGGCAACAGTGCAAACCTCGGAAAATCTCAGAAAATGAATGGGGAAAAGGTCATAACGGTGAAATCAGGGAAGCGGTAAGGAATCCGAGGAAGCAGATAAGCAAATTGGGGAGAAGAAGAAAAATTAATGAAAAGCAGAAAAGAAAAACAAGTAGCAGATAGATAGATAGATATGAACGAAAGAACGAAATATTACGACGGAGAATAAAAAGATTGAAAGATTGAAAAAGAAAGAAGGGGAAGGACTTTGCAGTAAAACGTAAAAAGGGGTTACAGGCGTAAACGCCGGAAAAGAGAGAGAGATGGGTTGGGATGTGTTGTTGTTTTTGAGGGAAAAAGTTGGGAGAAATAGAATTGATTGAGGGAGGGGACTGTGCAGAGGTGGGTCCTCCGGTGGCGCTACAATAATATGTATTTATAGTATTAGTAATCTTAGTATTTTCTCAAATACTGTTATCTTAACGATTAATTAACCATTCTTTAACAATTAAGTGTTATTTTTTATTTGACTTAATTATATTTTTGTCCTCAATCTTGAATCTTGAGTTTTGGTTATGTTTGATTTTTATAAATTATATATTTTAGTCTTGAAATAAAATAAAAATTTTATTATAAAACATTCAGATAACATATTTAATACTTAAAATAATCATTTAGAATATTTTATTGGATATGATTATCATGATATTTATTTGATTAGGTTAATTATATTGATTTATTCATTAATTAACTTAGTCTAATTGAGTATGAATAAATTAGATTGAAATTTGTTTATGATTGAAGTAAATTTTACATAACTAACTTTATAAAATTTTAGTGATTGATATATGATTATCATAAACTTTTTAGAGATATTTAGTAGAATGATTAGATTAATTTATTAGTGATCAATTCAATTTAATTGAGTCCAAATAAATTAGATTGAATTTTGTTTATGATTGAATTAAATTTCACATAACTAACTTATGTAAAATTTTAGTGATCGGATATGATTATCATAATCTTTTTAGAGATATTTATTAGGATAACTAGATTGGTTTATTTAATGACTCATTCAATCTAATTGAGTCAAATAAATTAGATAGAATTTTGTTTTTGATTGAAATGAAATTCACATAACTAATTTTTGTAGAATTTTAGTGCTCGGGTATGATTAATTCAATTTAATTGAGTCTAAATGAATTAGATTGAGTTTTGTCTATAATTGAAGTAAATTCACATAACTAACTAATAAAATTTTAGTGATAAGTTTGACATGAATAGTATAGTATTCACTCTTTATATGGGTTATATATGCATATTGAATTAGTTTGGATTAATTTACTACAATTTATTTATTATTGTACTTGAAATGTTAAATTATTTTTTTAAGTACAATTTAAAAAAAATATCATATTAACACAAATAACTTGCTAATTAGAGAATTGGTTAAAATGAGTTAAAGGTAAACAAAATGAAATATTAATTCAATTTAATTTGATATATTCTTTTAATAAATTGGATAATGTATTTTGTTAAAACATTACTTGTCTACTAAACACACTAATTTTGCGAAGTTAGAAATACTAGAAATACTAGAAATAATAATAATAATAATAATATAATAGTAAAAGTTCTTACTTACTTCTCGATCATTGTTTTTCCATGTATCAAAAATATGTCATTGAAGTTGCGGACATAATTAATAAAGTCTAGTTAGAAACATAAAATTTTATGACCCTTAAGTGTTGGTAAATATTTTTTTGAATATTGTCATTTTACTTTTGAAACATATATATATATATATATATATATATTCACACGACTTTGTAAAAAATCTGTAATTATTTTGTGCAATTTTTAAGTCAGGTTTAAAAATACATACATAGTAAAAAAAATATATATACACAAATGAAATTTGTTAATTCGTTAACTTCAAGATGCATTTAAAGCTAGATGTTGAACATTTTTTTAAAAAAATTGTCTCATGATATTGCCATCAACAAGTAAAAATTTACTTTTATTTTATTTTATTATTTTCACGTAGTTCAGATCATATAATGTATAAAATAACGATAACAAATTAAATAACGTGACTGAACATACTTTGTCACAAAATCATTGACTTTTAGGTAACTTTTTTATTATAATTTGATTTAAAAGATAAATCAATTCCTTACAATATATATATATATATATATATATATATATATATATATATATAAAAATATAACACTGGTTAAAATATATAAAACAAACTGTAAATATCGATTTAGTTTCACGCGTTTTTTAATTTTTTTTGTCTTTTGTTCAATTATCTTTAGATCTTTTGTTTCTCTCTTGCCTTTCTACATAAGTTTAGTGATATTATAGTGATGTATTATTTTATAACTTCATTACTTTATAACTTTTATAATGTTTCTAAGAAGGTATCTACTTTAAAGTCAACTTGACACACTTTATAATTATCAACTCATGGTACATGTTTACTTCTCCCAACTTAAATATATAATTATTACAAATTTATAGCAAAAACATGAAATCAATTATATTAAAAAAATATAACATCTTTTATATGTATACATAACCTATGTAGACATAGTGGACAAGTATATCCCTAATTTTATTAAGTTATTACTAAATGTATAAAAAAATATATTTTATTTATTTAATTTTATATAAATAGTCAAAATTCGCTTTCTATTTCATTTCCCTCCTTTGTATCACTCGATTCCCTCCGGTGGCTTTCCTTCTCACTGTCATCAAGTGAAAAACACTCCACGGGCTTAGATTTGGTAGGTATCGCTCTTCTCGCCATCTACCTGTTACCAAATAAACCTCTTCCTTTCTTAATTCGCCATTTTTGTTTTTACATATTTTCGTCGATTCTTGCATGTTGAAGGTTGCATCTTTCTTTTCAATATTGAATCTTTTTTACTATGGGGGTATGTGCAAGCGCGATGAAGTGAAGTTTGTTGCTGGAAAGATTAAAAATTTACTGTCTTTGGTGGTCAGAGTTGCGCCAGTAATTGATTGCTTCCCTGATACTCTCCTGTGTCCAATCACAATTTTACCATTACATGCAAGATTGCTAAGATGTAAAAGTTGGAGACATTTGATTGATAAGCACTTACAATAAGCATTTTTGTTTGAGCAATTACTGTTCAACTGGTTTAACAATTACTGGAAAAGTATAAAATTATTATAAGAAATAAATCTGTATCAATTTATGATTAGTTATTGGTAGACATTGTGGTTGTCATATTAACTAGATAA
>Ga0209589_1000869_pt1 | contig 45940 bp, 26 predicted proteins | sample CowpeawhiteBW_FD_187525 | JGI IMG/M metagenome (GOLD analysis project Ga0209589, IMG submission 187525) | Root nodule microbial communities of legume samples collected from California USA - Cow pea white BW (SPAdes) (version 2) | ecosystem: Host-associated > Plants > Roots > Nodule | place: USA...
CCCAATCACCATGCGCCACCTAGCATTGCTTTCTTACTCCTAATTAACCTACAAAGCAAATAAACATAGATTAGCATGTTGGCTTAAGTCAAGTCAACTAAAGTCAACAAGTCAAACCTAGTCAAAGGTCAACAAGTCAACTAAAGTTGATTCAACTAAGTCAACTTAGGGAATCAAAAGTAACAAACACAAATGAGGGATGAAGGATTAGTGAACTTCCTTTTTAAACATACTTAGTCTTCTTAAACATGTGCCTTCATCCTTGGTTGGGGTCAATCCTTCATCACTTGGAATCCATAATTATAAAGTTAAATGGTAAGATTTCTAGTGTTAAAAAGAAGCACAATCTTGATAGAAAAGTTTTGCCAAAGACAAGTGCATTAAGATGTTCCAAATGTGAAGGCAATGGGCATAAAACTCATCAATGTCCTAATGGGGATGCAAGTCCCATGACTCATGAAGACCTCAAGAACTACATTTCATACTTGAGAGAGGAGGAAGAAAGGACAATGCAAAAATTATATGTATTGAAAAGAAGGCAAGAGCGACAAGGAGATCAACAATGGGAAGATGAAATGATGATAAAAAAAGACACAAGCTTAGAAATATATGCTCATGAATTAGCTTGTTTATCCATTTCTAACAAACCTATGAGTGATCAATGTCATACCTATAATTTGGTTGTTTGTTTGCGCAATATTCCCTTCTTTTCTTTGAACATTTTATCTTTAATTTAAAATTGCTTGATGATTTGTGCAGGTGGGTATTTGACCCTAGAAGCAGACCTCCAAAATCTTTGATAATAAGAGATTGGCCTCTTCTAGGATCCAAATCTCCTTTTAGTAGAATTTCTAATTTTTTTATGTTTATGTTTGTGCGTAAGACCTTCTAGAATTCGAGTCGAATTCTCTCCAAACAAGAGAGAATGATAAGAAATTTTCAAGTGAGATGAATTTGAGGACAAATTCTTTTTTAGAAGGGGGTATGATAAAGGACTTTTAGTCATATATTGAATTTGATTTCATTAAAGAGAGGATCCTCTTTGTTCTTGGCTTATGCCTTTGGTTCTTATAAAAGATTAACATCTTTGTGGCGAATCTTCACTTGACTTATCAATCTGCTACATTGTGGCGTCCTCCATCTCTGTGTAATTCTACGTTCTTCTCTGATTTATTCGTGTCATGTCTCTTAAGAATTCAAATTCAGAAATGATCATACTCTTTCCTGGATAGGATCGTATCAGCTATTATACAACAATTATGTTATAATTGTCATAGGACTATAAAACCGTTTTGTTTGAGGTAGGAAGGGATATTTGAATCTTAGTTTTGAGGAAAGGTTGTGGAGAGTGAGGTCTCTCAAAATACCTCTATTGGAATAGAAGTTTGGTCTAAATCCTTGCTTCATTGGTACGAAATAGACTAGTGGAATAAAAGTGTATCTTTCTATGTGAAATACCTTTCTAAACCAATCATTGATAAGACATAAGGGTAATCATGATAAAAAGTGTAGTGTAAGGAATTTAACAAGGATAGGCTCTAGGATGATGTTTTGGAGAGGGACATGAGAAGAAGTTATATGACTGTGAGTATGTTTGTATCATCACAGTTAACAACTGATGATTTGTGCATGAGACTATATTACCTTGAAGATAAAGGTATGGCTTTCACTTGTCTTTGTCATTTTTTTCCATGAATATTGAGTATGAGTTGGAAGTTTGAAAGTGTAAAAATCAGAAATTATTTTCTGTTGTTTAGAAAAATACATATATTGGTACAAAAATAAGGGGTTATAGATTCTAATGCGAGCATCTCAAACAGGGAGTTATAGAAAAATAAGGAAATGAAGACCTTCAATAAAGATCTGTGTTCAATCAAATGAAATCCTTTTAATTATATTATCAGAGTAACTAGTTGATTACTAATATATGGTTAGGCCAACAAGTTGTCATAGTAAGTAGTTAAAATTTTTAGTGTGAGACTATATACTAATGGATGGTTCAATAATTGTGTGTAACAATAGACCCAGCAAAAACTAAACTTTATTAAGATAGTTTCTAATTCATGGCTTTGATACCTGTAACTTCCTATTTAATAGTGAAACCACTAAATAAAGGAGTCCATAATTAATAAAATAAAATAGATAAATCCACATACTTATATAGTATATTTATACAATCATAAGAAGAAACTTAAGGATGAAACCACTAAAGGTTTCTATCAAAACTTTGCACATCTCCTATTCAGCTAACTCAAGCCTCAAACTGAAGACTTCTTCACATCCACTGATGCATCAAGGACTACAACATTCTCTGCTCACACCACATTGGTGATCATAGCAAAAGAAAAGAAGATAACACAAGACAAACAAAGAAACAAACAAGGTAAACTAGCTAAATAAAACAATACAAATGCATTATAAAATAGTCCATATGCATATAAATTTCCAAATTCAAAATATACAACACAACCACACAATATGTCATATTAGTGAAGCCATGCACATGTAGTGATATAACATGCTCTAGCAAGCTACCACACACATGGTTAATCCCTTTTCACAAACATAAGAATAATGGAACCATACTTATGATAGAACCTCCAACTACTCTCACCACCTTATCATTCTCCTCTACATGAGTGTGAATAGTTAATAGAGTTCAGGATAGCCTCACAAAATGGAATAGTATTGACTATCAAGACACACCTTAGTGAAACACATTACCACTGGGATTTCCTTTCTAGGAAATACCATACGATTGCTCAAAATATACCTTTACTTCGTATACAAACCAACCATTTCATGGGTAGTAATTCACATTAGCCACAAGACATCAAAATTAATCATAGAATAACTACTAGACTCTTATACACTTACTCAACAAAACCAACCTCCCGCAAGGTGAAACATGCATAATTGTCCAATCATCCAACGACCAGATGGCACGTGCAACGAGTGAATCATTGGAACTCAAAGAGGAAAAATCCTTCCAAAATTTGCATAACAAAGTTGTTCTCGACTAGCGACTATAAATTCAGTAACTCTTTGACTTTGAGTTTGTTGAGCGAGTAGGTACTCGACTAGTGACTCCCAAGTCAGTAAGCCCCTAACTTTGAATTCGCTCAGCGAGTGGATTCTCACTCAACAACTCCCAAGGCAGTGAGCGTCTAACTTTGGATTCGCTAAGCAAGCTCGCCCTCGACCAACGAGTTTGTATAATTATGCATATCCTGATTCTGCATAATCCTATATTTTCAGTCCAATTTAAGAAATCCAATAGTGTTCTATATACCAAAAGATACCATCTAAAATTCACAACATTCATCAACTCAATTTATCACATTTGAGTGTCAATCAAACAACATTTCAAGACTTCATCATACAACCGTAATTATGCAAAAGTTGAGGATTTAACTCCCGGATTTAACTCCCATTTTAAACAAGTAACACTCATCACATAGCTCAATCATTCAGGCAATTCGCAGTACAATCACACAATTAGTAATTATAACATGTTTGTAACTTAGAAACAATACAACTAGCTTCTCTACACATAGAAATACCAGAAAAATGATTAGATCATATCTTATAATCATTAATCAACTAAGAACCAAGCAGAAAACTAAAGGAGCATATGCGTCTTCAATGAGAGACGCATGCAAAGACTAACAAAATTATACAAAGGAAGAGTTGAAAATCAACTTACTCAATTTGAGAAATTGATTGAATGAACTTGAATATCTCATCGCGAGGATCACATGGGCGATCTCCAATCTTGAAAGAAACAATCACACAATCAAAAATTGTAAAGAGAAGGAAGATAGCTCTAGATAACAGGCTTTTAGAGAGAGGAAATGTTTAAAGTAATGAAACTCATTTATGAAATTTCTATTTATACTTAAGTATTTTATTATTAAGATAATTGAGTACCATTATTTTAAACACAATACCAACTCTAAAATATTATTTTCTATGTCGCTACAATACCATGCTAAGAAGTAAACTTCAATATTAACTCATCCTTACAATACTTAGTACTAGTATGATTGTAGATAAAACATAATTTTACAACAAGTTTATTATCACACTTGAACTTTTATTTTGGCTCATATTTTTGTAGCTAGCATTTGTGTATGGTAATATCGGAGCCGGATAATGAAAAACTTGGTAATAGGAAGTGGAGGGAGTGGGGTTGTTGTTAGGCATGTTGTAAAATGTAAGTTGTTTGATTAATTGTGTTTTTAAATAGGTTTCCTCATTAATATCGTAATCAATGAAATGAAGGTAATGATGGCTTTCAGTGTATAAAATTATCAAGGAGAATTGTCTCATGACTTTCTTGTGCTTCATTCATCATCGGTAATATTTAAATCTTTAATATATATATATATATATATAATGTAATAAATATTACTAATTATGATTATTTTTTATGTATGGTATCTGACCAAGGAAGTGTTCTTAATGAAGAAACTATTGATTTAAATTAATATTGGTAATTGAAGAATGTTATTAAAATTTTATTATGCTTGACTTTATAACTATACGAACAAAGATATTGTAATATTTCATTAGTTTGAATGTTTAAAGTTCATCATCTACCTTGAACTTATAAACAATATTCCTTGTTAATTTTATGAATATTATATTTAATTATAAAATATATCAAATAGAATTTTTGTTTTCTATTTCATGTTTTAGAAATTATTTGTATTAAAAAAAATGTAACAAATAAAATTAACAGAATTTGAAACAACAAGTAAAACCATCAATAAATAATGAATTGCATCGCAATAGTTAAAAACACTGAAAATGATATTTTAATATTGTCAAACTATAGCAGGAATTTGAAACTGTTAGTAAGTAGATGTTTGAAAAATTCCCACAAAGTTCAAGTGATTTTAGAACCACTGACAAGTAACATGTTACTCAAGATCGCTAGTAATCTTTTAATGTTGTTTATTTCAAAAAAATAATTGCACATTTTTAGTGTAACATTTTTAATGGTGTTAATACTGTCGGAAATACTAAAAGTAATCACATTTAAAAACTATTTCTCTTGTAATAAATGTTTAAAATATTAGAAAAATTTTACTAATTTGGGATGTTGCAAATTTACATAAGGACACATTAAAATATTTTAGAACAAATTAAATTGTTAAAACTATATTGCTATATATAATTGGTAAAAGTGAAACTGTCCTTTATTCTAATTGTAGGTAGAATTTCAAAAAGTATTCCCTGCAATCTTCTACAGAAGCAGTACGATATTCTCAAGTCCTAATAAGTTGTGTCACTTCCAAGTTATCAATCACAATATATATATATATATATATATATATATATATATATATATATATATATATATATATATATATATATTGTTCCTGCAAAGAATAAATCAGATATATTATACAGTCCGTTATCTTTTCAGTTGGTCTCTTCCCAGTTGGCACATGTCTGTTTGGACCCGGGAGGGATTACCTGCAGAAGGGACAACGAAGCTTAAGTCAACGAAGACTCTTAGAAAGTCAAATCAGGTGATTAATGAAGTAATAAATGCGTACCTTTTATTTGTGGGGTCCAGGTATATTTATAGATTTATTAATTGTGTTTGACCATTCTATGGGCTGGACCCCGGTTTGGGTTATAGGTGGGCTTGAGCCCTAGCCCAGGCCCTTAGTTCTGACCATCGTGGGCTTACTATTTTTTAGGTGTTTTGGCTTCGTCAAATATTTTAAAGTGGTCGGTGTAGTCCGATTTCTTCTCTAGTTGGTTTATGTTGTCATTGTTCGCATGTCGTCCTAGGTTGGCTGTTCCTTTAGCGGCTTTGGTTATGGGTTTAGGCCGGTTAGGCCTAGGTCGACCTGAGTCAGCTACCTGAGTTGTTTTCGATATAGATGTGGTAATTATTTATTGTTATTATTTGGTTGAGTTGGCTAGATACGGTATATATATATATATATATATATATATATATATATATATATATATATATATATATATATATATTTCATGTTATATATTTGATTATAATTTATTCATAATTTATACTTTAATTGGACAAATGTTATAATTTTAGTATATTAAAATACTTTTACATTGTTATGGATTGGAATCATTTAATTATATTTTTCTTTCTTAAAAACGTAAGAGAATTTTAGATTTTAAAAAACAGACAATACACAATAATTAATTTTATCAATATTATCTCAATAATTTGAAGTCGAAATATAATCTTATTTGTGAGAAAACAAATAATACCTTAAATACATTAATCGATCTTAATCATATTATTTTTAAGATTTGAGGGAAAAATGATTATTAATTTAAAAGCGTATAATTTTAAGTTATTATCTTATTGTATATGTTTTTAAAAATTAGGTGTAACAAATGAATCATTTTAATTTTCTTTACTTTTAATATTGACTAATTATACAAGTATACTAGATGCTTTGATTATTTTTCTTTTGCGATTAATATGATTTTATTCTTTCTATTTTCGTTCAAAAATAACTTTCATATTAGCATAATTACTCACCAGAGCAAGAAATTTGACCCACGTGTCCAAAACCTAACAACAGAACGCATAGACCATGGTTTTCAATTACCCAATATTAATAATATAATATACATGATCTAAAAGCAGCACAAGTTATGGAAGTTTCGCACTTTGCATATTTTTTACTCTTCACTTTGTAGTTTAGTTCAAGCCTTTTCAGCTTTTTATTCTTGTCTCCTGCAAAATTCTCCAAAAGCCCAACTCAACGCTAACTTGTTCCTTTCCCTGTTTTTCTCTTCTCTGCTTCTGGGTATGTCATTCTCCTCAACTTTAATTTCTGTTATCACACGATGAAACACCACTTACCTTGTCAAATTGATGTCTGCTTATGCTTATTTTGTCCCAACACTTTCATTTTTTTTTTTTTTGTGAAATGGGTTGCGTTTGAGTTTGCATAATTCCAAGTTATTTATCTATTGTTTGCAATATTTATGTTTCTTTTTGTTCTTCTTGAAGATGGTTGGGAGTTTTGATCACTATTGGTTCTTTACAGCTAAGTTGATTGATTTCTTTGGGAATCTGAGCTTTGGAATCTTGATCTTCCAAAACACCTTCAATCCTCAAACCCCCATTACCGAAATGGGTCCTCGTGTCTTGAATATTTGATTTGATTTTGTGCTTGGTTTGCTAGTACTTACCAAATTACATAGTCATCAAATTTTGTGGTTTAGTGACATTTTAATGGAGTGTTTATCGGCTGATAACTAATATTTATCTGAAAAATGTCCTTCCATATTAAGTGAGGTATCTCCTTTCAATCATATTTTATCCGTCCATAAGATTCAGACTCAAAACTTTGCTTAAAGGTTATCCAAAACATTGCTTAAAGGATCTAAGTTTAGTTTCACTTAAACAAGCATCGTATTGTTCAAGAAGTTGTATTAGTAGTAGTAAGCATCCAATCTGGTTCTGGTTGTATCCAATCGAGATTGTATGATGTGTGGCTTTAATTTTCTATGCTATGCATTAATTATGGTTCATGACATGAGGCTTCTATAACAGGTTAGCACTAATTTGGGTGAGCAAAGGACAATGGTGAGTAGTTAACCAGTTACTAATTGTTCTCAAGACAATTTTGTTATCATTGTTTTGCAGCCCTGAATGCCATCTCAGTGGTTCCTGTATGGTTTTTGGTGTTAGCACACTACCTGCAAGAAATATTGCCTGAGAAGAAGATGCAGCTATATCATCATCCGTTGGATTTGGACAGCCAGAGGGTGAGAATTTCATTGGAGGAGGAGGGTGTGGATTATACATCTCACCATGTCAATCCCATTACTGGCAAGAACTTGGATTCTTCTTTCTTCAAGATGAATCGCCGTGGAAGGGTCCCGGTTTTCCAAAATGGTTCTCATATCATTTACAACACTATTGATATAATCCAGTATGTCTTATACTTCTCACCCTTCTTGTATCATTCTATTTATTTCGACTTACATATATAAATGTGCATAAACAGAACCATTTTTGTAAAAACTATTCCTATGTTGCTCTTGAAATTGAAATTAAAACGAAAAAGTAGTTGAAAAATTGGTTACTGACCAAGTCCTCTCTTCATATACATCACTACTCCAAAACCAGTTCCCTCCAAGTGGCAAATAGTATAGTCATGCATTTCAGATATGAACTGCTTTGTATTGTTTCTTGATAAAGCTTAATTATTTGCACACTAAGAGTGAAGAGTGTGTTCAATTTTGAGTTTACTTTCACACCGTTATGTTACAAACAGAAGTTATACAGTTGGGCTGAATGTTCAGGTACATCGAAAGAATTGCTGTGGTTTCCTCAGGGGCTGACAGTATCAGTACCAGTAACAGGGAAGTGATTGAATGGATGCAGAGGATACAAGACTGGGACCCCAAGTTTTTCACACTTGCACATATACCTGAGAAATACCGTGTTTATGTTTCCAAGTTCATAAGGCAAGTGGTGATTGCTCGCATGTCTGAGTCACCTGAATTAGCAGGAGATTACCATAGGAAGTTGAGAGAAGCCTATGAGACCGAAGAGAAATTGAAAGAAGCAGACGTTTTGAGAAGGAGCAAAGAGCATTTGGTTAGATTGCTTGATGAGGTGGAGAGGCAACTGTGTGAAACACCTTTTTTGGCAGGTCAAGATTTTACCATGGCTGATGTGATGCTCATTCCAGTATTAGCTCGTTTAAAACTCTTGGATTTAGAGAATGACTACATAACTGGAAGGCCAAACATTGCTGAGTATTGGCTTTTGGTTCAGCAAAGGCCTAGTTATAAAAGGGTGATTGGTAAGTACTTCAATGGTTGGAGAAAGCACAAAACACTCTTGAAAACATGGTTCTTGGTTCGTATTCGAAGTTTGCTGAAGAGGTACTAGTGCAACAGGTACTAGTGCAACACTTGTATATCTGTCAGGATTTCCAAAAGGGGGTTGAACAAATCAACATAGGAGATAATCATTCTGTGTATGGTGGGTCAAGGGAACTTATATCAGACATTGTACTTTATTTGTTCTACCTTTTTCTTTCAACACTTTTTTCTTGATGCTGGAGGAAGATCTGCAGTCAAAGTGGCCAGCATAAAAACATCTTTTGGCTGAGTATTGAAACAATTCATTCACTGCAATATTCATCCATTGAAAGAATAATGTAAGGGAAAAATTGTTCATACTGACACTAGAATCACAGGGTTGCTGCTGGTTGTATGTACATTAATTCTGATACTTGTAAATGTAATCAAAGAAACATATATAGTGTAATGGTATATATACATTTTCTTCTTTTGTGAACAGCATGTTGAACTACAAGTTGCAGTTTGAACAATGGACTAGAGACACTACATCATCTACTCTCAGACTATCTGTTTCTGTTTATCATAAAATATCAGTCTTTGATTACTCTGTCACTCAATGAGTTATTGATTGGTTACACTAATTAAACTATATTAAATAAATAAATAATTACATATATGATAAAAATTATTTTGCTTTTAAATTTGTCAATTCAATAACAGACCTAGGATAAGCATGCGTAAGGACGACGATTTTTTTTTTTGTTATTGTTGATATTTGTGATTTTAGACAGACTTGCCTTTTTTATGTTTCATCCAAAAATCTTTATATCTAAGCTAAATTATTAATTTGTTTTTCTTAGGCCTGAATCATATTTTATGATAAATAATATTCTATGTAATTAATGAAAGAAGTATTATTACATATCTTCTAAAAGTTATACTTTTTAGGAGGTTAGAAAGATTTGAGACTATTAACTCATACAAAAGTATAATAAATTTGTAAGGTTATCTAATTATATATTATTTAGTTTATTTATTTTTTTATAAAATATGAAACTTCCAATTCACAGTTGAATTGAATTTTTTAACAAATATAGGAGATATAAAGTTTGAAATCCTGTTGTACTAATTGCAATGTTAGAATTCTTTCAATAGCAGGTGGCTAATTTTGTAGCAGAATTTTATTGTTTTCAAAATTAACGCTACAGCGGAGGAGAATTAATTTCAACATTAACGCTACATTTAGTATTTGGATTATTTATTGGATTTTGTTGTTGTGAGACCACTTTTTATTAAAATACTATTTTGAGAAGGGGTTGGGCATGACCTTTTTTAGGCCCAAAGGTCGACCCATTTTGCGGACCTCCAAGATCCCCTTTCAGCCCTAACATCTTTCATTTGTCACCTTTTCTAAAAACAGTTCCATCTCCTTCCTCCAACTCTTGAGCAGCAGCTCTGTTAGGGCACCAATTTTTGCCTCGTTGAGTTAGTGAATCTTCCTTGTTCGGAACTGCCTGAGCTCACATCTCCATGTAAATAGACCTCCACCATCTTTTACCAGCTGTTTTGTTGTGGCCCTGCCTAGGGTTCGTCTTAGTAACTCTATTTTGTTTCGGGTGTCAATATTTTCAGCCCCTTAATCTGTTCCTGGAGCTGTGGTACTCTTCCTTGGGGTCTTGTTTCGTTTGGCTAAGTTTTATTAAGGTAAGGGGATCTACACCTTGTATTCATGTTATTTCTATTTTATGTGATTAGTGTTTTGTGGAATATGAGACAATATTGGGGAAAACGTTAATTTTTGGTGTATTTTCAAGTTAGGGCTTCAAATATTCATGAAATGGTGATATTTGACGTTATTTTTCGTATTTTAGAAGAGTGGGTGGTCGTTGGGCGAGTGCCTTGGTCGCTGGGCGACTATGTCTTTTTCTGATATGCGCAATTTTAGTAAAATTGACTTTTTCGACTCATTAACTGTTGAATTGAGCTCAAATTTTGATATTTGGTTCATACATTCTATTTTGTGGTTTGACCGGTTGGATAGTCGATTAAATGTCTGTAGCTTGAGAAATGTGTCACACATTACTGTAGTGATTTTGGTTTTGTGATAATAAATTTTCTTAGGAATTTTGGTGTAAGAATTATGGTTGTGTGTTGTGCTTGATTGTATGGAATTGCATGTACTTAAATGTTGGCACTCACTTATTTGAGATGAATACTATTTTGTGATATATGTATGTCATGGTATGCATTTATAAAGTATGAGATTAAATGAAATCTTGTTATATTGAGTATGAAATGGAAAAAATAACTTGTTTTGTTGGTGGTGGATTGGCATGAGACTTGAATGATTGAGATGACATGTGAAAATTGTTGGTAAAAGAGTTTCAAAGGAAACTCTTGGTGATGGTGGTTAGTGTATACCTTGATATATGAGATATCTAGATAAATGAAGGTATCCTGATTTATGTGGTGAGAGTGGCAGGAGGTCCTAGTCTTGGGACATATTGGGCCCAAGACATTAGAGGATTAACCATGTGTGTGGTTGGCTGATAATCCCTTGCGTCTAGACTCTGCAGAGTTTAGAAACCAGCACAGGCGCATACTTCCTTTAGAATTCTATATCAAGAGTATGATCCGGATAATCGAGTCAAAGAGTCCTGTATTTGTTTGCTTTAACATTATTTGGGTGCCTACTGCTTCATATGATTTTAATCTAATTTAGCTTTTATTTGCCCTGTAACATGATTAAAAAATTTTACTCTAGCTTAACTTGTTTGTTTGGTGTATGTCTTTTGTTTGGTTTTTCCTTTTGCGATGATCATCAATTAATTGGTGTGAGCATATGCGGAAACCCCTGGTGGTCATCAGGATGATGGGAGTGTTGCGGTTTAGATGAACCATGCTTTGGTGCTAGCTCATTAATGAGCCCCTTTTTGGAAGAACAGTAACTGTGTTGTAATTCTCTGCTCTATGGGCAGTTCTTTTGCGTACTGTTAGCTTTTATATTCTGTTATTGGTCATTATTTTGTGCCTTAACTTTTATTCCAAGTATATTTTGGATAACTGTAATAGTTAGTACATGTATACTTCATGTCGTGTGCTCTTTTATATTATAATCATGTGATGTTTAATTTTAGTAGATTACTCTATTTAAAATGGGATGTCACAATTATTATCCCTTTATTTTATCTTATTGTAAAATATTAATTTTTTAATATTAGAATCAATATATTTTGAAAATATACTATGTAGTATGAAAACTCAAACAAAGAATCTATACTTGAGCATTAATTATTTATTTTGATTAGAATGGCTTCTAATTTCTACTCTTAAATGTAATATTATAAGTAATAGTCTACTAATGGCACTTTTGCATATAATTTATAAATATAAATATATTTTGTTATGAAATTTATGGATGTCCATTGAGTTACTAGTAGTTACCTATGATTGATTGCTATTGATGTTATTATTAGTATTGTAACTATTGAGTTGTATCCCTTGGGTTGCCTTTTGTATATATAAATAAGGGCTTCTCCTATTGATAAATGACATACAAAAATCAGTCTCTACTCTTTATTTTCTTTCTCTCCTTTATTTTATAACACGTTATCAGCACGAAGGTTATCCAATTGAGTTAGTGGAGATTGTAAGACCCGGGAAAATTAATTAATTAATAAATGCGGGAGGAGGGCGTCTTTATGACATTAATTGCTGTATAATGTGACGTAGAAAAGTACTAGCTCCTGTGGTTGAGAGTACTTTGATTGTGTGAGAGGACTTGGGTTTGAGTCCTATGTATGCCAATTATGTGTGATTGTTTTTGTTAGTGATTTTTAAGGATATGTATGAGTATGTGATTAGTATTGTAAGATATTGTTGATTTGTAAATATCACTAAATGTGATTTGGTATAGTGGTTGTGATATGGCCTTATGAGTGGAAGGTCATGGGTTCAAACCTTGGTGGGCAAATAATAAGCTTTATTTTTGCTAACTAATAGTGGTGATATGAATGTGAAGGGGTAAAGAAAAGCCTAGTAGAATAAGTAATATTGAAGAGGAAATTAAAGGCCCAAAACTCGTTTTATTTTTAATACCTATTTTAAAGGCACATATAAAAGCCAAAAATTAGGTAAAGGGAAGGGTTTTGGCATTGCTGGAATTTGCTTGGGAGAGGAGCACGAGTTTGAAAGGCTGAACTGAGTTTTGAGGTGCAAGGGTTGAAGCAAGAAAGGGTTTTGAGTCAAGGGGGTTCTGCCTTCACAATTGTTGAGCAATCAATCCAGGTTAGGGGAGCTGAATTGAAATTATATGTTTTTGGTCAGCTTTTATGCTTGGGATGTTGTTTTGCCATGAATTTTTGAGTTCTTTACGAGGGAAATTAGGGGATGTGTATTTGGTACTGTTGGATTGGGAATTTCATGTGAATTGGTGTTCATGATGACTATTTTGTGTTGTGTATGCTTTTATGGTATGAAATGTGATAATGGGAGTCTGTATGGCAATTGTACCTTGTATTTTGTGAGTGTAATGTTGACAATTGAATTGGTGGGTTTTGGGAGCGTTTTGGGTCGTTGATGAAGTGCTTGGGTGCGTAAAACAGTGCAGAACCTGCATTTCTCCCTCAGGCGGGTGGGACTCGCCCAGGCGAGACATGTAGGGACTCATGTTCTCACCTCGCTTGAGGTTCTCGCTCAGGCGATTAGCTTTGATTTTAAGCGACTCATACACTCGCTCAGGCGAGTGGGGTTCGCCTAAGCGAGATAGCGAGGGAGTGACGCGTGTTGAGCGCAATTCCTCGTCCAGGCGAGGGGTTTATTGATTTTGAGCGAATCAGGATTTCGCCCAGGCGAGATGGGTAGTGTTTGGGCGAACGTGTGGCTCGCCCAGGCGAGTGGATCTCGCCTAAGCGAGATGATGTGTTTTTGTTGATGAGTTAAACTCGCTCAGGCGAGGTGGACTAGCCTAAGCGAGATTGAGGGTCTAGCTTGGGCGAGGGGTCCCTAGCCTAAGCGAGTTTATGCTATTTACTATGTTTCTATGTGCCTGTGAGTGGGTTTGGTTGTTATACCATGGTTAGGTTGTATATGCATGTGTTGTGGTGTGTAGGCTTGAAGGACTAAGTCCATTAAGGGTCTGGGATGTGCTCGATGGATTGCAAACATGATGGGCATGGAACTGGTCGAGTTCCCGTCGGCTACTAATGGGCAAGGAGTCCTTAGTATGGTGATTGCATATGTCGGGCGCACGATGGGCAAGGAACTGTGATGTTCCCGTCGGCTACTATCGGGCGAGGAGTCCATAGTATGGTGATTGTGTGCGTTCCAAGGTCCAAGTGTGAGACTTGGATGTTTTTACTACATACGAGGAGTCTGTAGGGCAGGACTATGAGCGAGATAGGCTCATAGGGTTGGACCACGAATGAGTCAGTTTCATGGGAGCACAAGGAAGTTCCAAGACCTAGTTCATGCATATGACTCATGAAGGACTATGAGGTCATGGTGGGGTGATTATGAAATATGAAATTAGTTATGTTATTTTGGGTTGGGAAACATATTTATACTCATGTTTCTTTATATATATGTTGTGCATAGCTCACCCTTTCTGTGTGTGTGTGGCGATGATCGGGTAACTTGTTATCCGGGAGCAGATGATGTGACAGGTGGGCCAGGAGATGCTTAGACTCGGAGTGAGGGCTAGCATGGGATATTATGTAGATACATATGTATTTTGTTTATTATTTTATCCTTGTGAAGATTATGTAAACTTGGCAGGAGCCATTGACTTTTATTTCAATTTTATGAATTATGGACTCCTGGTTTTATAACTCATATATTTAAAGTTTTAAATTTCCCGTGTTTTTGGGAAATGAGGTATTATTAAATGCAGTGTAATTATTTTACTTTGATTTATTTTATTAAATTCGTAATATCCTGACGGGATGTTACAAAGATGTTTTCTCTTTAAGGACAATGCTCTGCGTACATCAATCCAGACTCTTTCTAATCCTTTCCTTATTGATAATTTTGTGTTATATTTTTATTTTTTGTGATAAAAAATTATTTTACTTTATCAAGTTTCATATTTGTCTTATTATCATTATTATTATTTTTATTATGATGATGATTATTTTTATTATTGTGTATATTAATTTTATAGTTTCATAAATAAAATTTGATTATTATCAATATTTTATGAGCCCGTTTTAAACGAGTTAAACCTTACAAAATTTGAATTTGTGAATTTTGATATTACAAGAAAAAAATTACTCATATTTTTGAGTATTAGAGACTGAAATACATCTAGATGCAATGAGTCTTGATGATGCTCTAAAAAAAAGGAAGGAGGAAATAAAGCTTCTGAGTAATAATTTGCTCTTGTAACAACAATATCATGAAAAAAAGTATTTCACAAATATTCTCAAATTATTTTATGCCTTCTTATAGCTAAACAAAACAATGAGTTTTTGATGAAAAATCATGAGACTAAATTGGTTATGCTTCATTCCCAGAAGTGAATGCAGCAACATCCATGAGACTAAGTTAGTTATGCTTTATTCACAGAAGTTAATGCAACAACATCTAATCCATATTTTTGTGATAATAAAGGAAATTTCGAAGAGAATTAGAAGTGGCACAATAGTATGAAAAGGAGAAAAGAAAAAGATGAAAACAATGATAAATAATATGAAAATATAATTTATCACTACGGTGGTAAAGACCATTTGGGTCATACTTGTCTTATATCAAAGCATCCTAAGAAACAGGGAGAAGAACATAGAAACACACTTTGTGTTTATAAAGATGATGATTTTGATTTTTGGCCATATAAATGTCACTCATCTTGATATTATTATTTTTCTTTGCTAAACTAAATGAAATGGAAGATGGAAACATTAATCACCTCATTGGTGATGGAAGTATTAAGAATTTGTATTTTTTTTATAAAATAGCAGAAGAAGTTTCTATGTGACAGTAAAAAATATATTTTTATATATTAAATTATTTTTATTATAATTTAATTAATCTAAGGTGAATTCTCTATGGTATTATTACTATATAATATATGCATGTTTGATGTTGGTTATGTATAAGGAAGAAGAATCAAATTTTCTTTTATATTATGAAATGTATATGTGAAATGAGTATATAATAAACATTTATTATTATTATTATTATTATTATTATTATTATTATTTTATAAACTTTATCCTAGTAAATTATTTAAAAAAAATAATTCAATTTATAAGTAATTGAAATGTTATATTTTAATTTCTTAAGATTACCAAAATCTCTCGCCATATTCATGTTGTTAAGTCTTTGCTTCTCTTTTATTGCATTGGCATTGAGATTATTCTTATAATTTCTTAGTACCTCTCATTTTAGTACACTTTTGCAAGTTGAGTGTTGCATGGCAGAAGAAGAAAGCCATTGGAGGAAAGGGCTATGGGTTACAACTTCTAATAAAGAACATGTGTTCCCCATTAGCCACATTTGGTTGTATTTTCCTTATTCCAATACTCTCTTCGTTGTTTGTTAACATAGCTTTTGTTCCTCCCTTTCTCTCCATTCTCCTATTTCGATGTGTTGGATTAGCTTGATTAGTTAGCCAAAGTTTATTTACATTACTGTGTTGTCTTCATTAAATTATGCAATCAACTACGATCATTATATAATCATTTGTTTATGTTTGAAAAAATAATTCCCTTAATTGACTACACCAGTGCAGAAAAGGGTTTTTGCCACGGTTATTTTGGTCATTTGGCCTCAGTTTAAGACCCGAGGCATATCTAGCCAAGGTAAAAAAGTCCACCTTTCTACCCCGGTTCTTACCCGAGGCATATCTCATCATTACTGCCTCGGTTCTGATACCAACCGAGGCATAAAATATGTTAAAAATAAAAAATAATAATAATTCTGAAATGGCTGAAACCTGCAAGAACACAAGCAAGTAAAAATGCAACTCCGCTAGTTCGCAAAACCTCAACACCTCACGCATCCAAAATCTTGTGCCAACAACCATTAAATCAACCATTATGTGAAGTTCACCTGCACCAAAACGTGAGGAAACACAGCAAGACGAACCCCAACACTACAAGAAAAACACCCAAGAAAATGGATTCATTTCGCAAAAAATACCCCAATGTGCGGACGAAGGTAAGCTGTTGTTCTCGTCGGAGGAGGCACAGCGCCGACAACAAGTGGAGAAGGCGGGCATGGTGGCGGATCTACGATAGTGGATCACGGGACTGAACAATGAAGATGCATCTGCAGCAGTGGTGGCGGAACGGCGTGGAGGCACAGGCAGCACTGATTTTCGAAGGTAGAAGATGCATCTACAGTGCAGCGAATTTGGGTTTTTAAAACCTAACTGGCCTTACTGCCTCGGTTGATTCGAAACCGAGGCATATACTCACGAAAAAAAAAAAATCAGCCACGTAGAAAAATTCTAGCACTGATAGGCCTCGGTTTAGTGGGACTCGAGACATAAAACTGCCCAATTATTTTCGAATTTTTAAAAAAGTGGGAACGTGTGAGTTTCTAACAGCGTTACTGCCTCGGTTGAATTTATAACCGAGGCATAAACATTCATAGGCCTCGGTTATTTAGTTAACCGAGGCATAAAAGTTGTTCGAAATCACAAAAATGCCACCGCGTCCTTATCTACCTCGTTTGCGCAAGAACCGAGGCATATAGGGCGTTGTCTAAACATGAAATTGCACTAGTGCTATGTGCATGCATAATCTTAATATTTATTTACAATCTTAATATTTCAAAATATAAAATACATGTGAAAAATAAATTAAAATATATTTTAAAATATTTATTTTCATAATATTTATAATAACTCATATTTTCTAAATTTTATAAATTTCAGCGTCCATACAATAATATATCTTTTTACCCATACTAATAGAATAAATATAATTAAATATTATATATTGTTATAAAAATGTATAATGAATATTTAATATTAAATGTATAAGGTGATTATATATATGTGTTTAAGGTTTTGTTAGATATCGGTATATGTGGCATTGTATTTTATTTGGATTAAATATTAGATACAGTGGATTTTTAATAAAATATGGATTTGATGATTTTTAATATATAATGTTATTTTATTTGACTCATGGTTTTGATTCTATATATAAGGTATTATTATATTACGATTTTGTCTTTATATGGATATATGTAATTGAGTTTTAGTATTATTATATTATATCTATATGAATCTTTTAATATATGAATATTGTTTGCCTCGGTGGTTAAGGAAAATATTAATATTGGAATTCAAAGTTGATTTATAGTGTTAGTTTAGACAAAGATGGTTGTTGTTGTTGTCTATTTTAAATATATATATATATATATATATATATATATGATCATTTTGATATGCAGTAATATTGGATAGACTAAATATAATATATTTTGTTGATAGTGCAAGAATTAAACTCTAAAGATTATTAATTTATTTTTCTCTTATTTGCTTATTCGAGAAGTCAATATTAACATTATTTTTATATCACAAATAATGTTTTAAAGGCTCCAGAAGAGCTACTACAATTCTACAAATAAGTCTAATAGAAACTTATTAAGTTCTAAAAAATTTATTTAAATAGATATCATATTGAGACAAACAATGAAGAAGATATAAAATATCTTTATATCAATGGACTTGGGTTGAATAAAAATAAATAAATTGTGTATTGGAGAAATTATCAATCTTCCCTTATGGCTTGTACTAAACATATATTAGTACAATTGAAATGCATGTCATTGTAAACCTGAAGTTTACGAATCAAAAAGGGATTTCTTGTTTGGCATGATCAGTTGGGTCATCTTGGATCTATCATGATGCGAAAAATAGTTGAAAACTCTTGTGGACGCCCACTTAAGAGTCAAAAACTTCTTCAATCCAATGATTTCTCATGTAATACATGATTACATGGAAAGTTGATAATAAAACCATCAACAAAAAAAAAAACTCTAGAAATGAGTCAATCTCATCTTTTGAAATGAATACAAGGTGATTTGTGGTCCAATGCACCCATCATGTGGATCATTAAGATATTTCACAATTTAATTGATGCATCAGCTAAATGGTCACATGTTTGTTTATTATCAATTTGCAATCAGACATTTGCAAAGAATTAGCACAATTAGTTAAGTTAAAAGATCACTTCCCAGATTATCCGTTTAAGAAATTTTGTCTTGATAATGTTGGTGAATTTACATCTTATGCTTTTCATGAGTATTGTATGTCAATTGAAATTGAAGTTGAACATCCAGTAGAAGATATGTTCATGCTCAAAATGGACTTGTAGAATTATGAATAAAACGTCTAAAGCTGGTTGCAAGACCACTACTTATGAGAGCTAATCTTCCAATGACTACTTGGAGATATACAATTTTACATGTTATAATATTGATTCGCATCAAGCCAACAAGTTACCATAATTACTCTATTATGCAGTTGGTTTTTGGTCAGCAACCTAATTTTTTCATTTAAGAATTTTTGTATATGATCGAATCTTCCCACCAAAAGGGACTATGATGAGTCTTTAGAGATGATTGAGAATATATGTTGGATAGGAGACATATTTACAGTTTGATTTGTCAACTGTCAGTTTTTATGAATGAGTTTTTCCAACATTAGGGGGAGAAAGAAAACAATTGGAAAAGGATATTGGTTGGAATGAATTATCATTGTCTCTCTTGATCCTCGTACAAAAGAATGTGAACTCGAAGTCCAAATGATAATTCATTTACAACTTAGTCAATCAATTATCAGATGTTTTTAATGACACAAATAGGATAATTAAATCACATATACCAACTGCTAATGCTCCCAATAGAATTGATATTAATTCATTACATGATTGAAGCGTGGTAAGTCTATTGGTTCCAAAGATAAAAATCCTCAAATGAGAAAAGGAGCTAAAAAGACAAGATGAACTAATTAAGGAGGTGTAAATCACAAAAGATTCATTTGACATAATTAATAATTTGGTTCTAGAAGAACCTTGGTTCCAGAAGAACCTTGGTTCCAGAAGAACCTCAAGTACTTGAAATTGTTGAAAATGATGATATCTCAATAAATTATGTCATGAATAAGATAACATGGAATCAAAATGAAGTCAACGTTGACGATGCTTTAGCATATAATATAACGATGAATTTTATGAGTGACAATGAGGATCAAGATTGTCGACAAAGAAATGATTGGCCAAATGGAAAGATGAAATAGAAGCAAAATTAAATTTGCTTGTTAAACAAAAGGTTTTTGGACCTGTAGTCCGCACACCTGAAGGTGTAAAACTCATTGAGTACAAATGAATTTTTGCACAAAACAATATTATAAAGAATGATAATTATATGAAAATTCCTGAAGGATTTAATTTACCCAACAATGTAATTTCTAAAGTTGATTATTCAATAAAATTGAACAAGTCCCTTTTATGGATTAAAGCAATCAAGATCTATAGTTGTCCTTGTAAGTACTTGTTAAAAGAAAGGTACTTATCGTTATATTTATGTGAAAATATCGATAACTGAATTTGTCATAATCGTTGAAACTCCTAACGAGTTCACAAAGGCAATTGATTGCTTAAAGAAAGAATTTGAGATGAAAGATCTTGGAAGTACACAAGTTTTGTTTAAAATTACAAATTGAGTATTTAAATACAAGTGCTTTTGTACATTAAGAGGTTTATATAATGAAGGTGCTTAAAAGGTTCTATATGGACAAGTTATATCATTTTTGCACTTCAATTGTGAGGTTCTTAGATGTTGATAAATGTCATTTTGGACCTCACAATGATGAAGAACTTCTTGGTTAAGAAATACCATATTTTTAATGTTATAAGAGCACTAATGTATTTTGCTCATTGTCCTATTGGACTTGATATAATATTTGTTATAAATTTGTTAAGCAACATATAATTCTTCACCTACTAGAAGACATTGAATTAGTGTCAAATACATATTTCGTTACCTTAAGGGTACTTTGAATATAGGCTTATTTTTATCCAACTGATTCAAAATCAAATGAGTTATGTAGATGTAGGTTATTTATATGATCCTCACAATGGTTGATCACAAACAAGAAATTTCTTCACATGTGTTGGCACAATGATTTCATGGTAGTTAGTGAAACAAACCATAATAGCAATAGAGGTGTCAATTTGGCCCAACCCACAGGGTTTGGCCCTGGCCCATGTGGGCTAGGGCCAAAAAAGCCCACATTGAAAAAAAGCCCCCAACAAAGAAGCCCACAAGGCCAAAAACCCTACAAAACCCTGTGGGCCAAGGCCAACCCATGGGCTTTCATCTTCCACATGAAAAATTACATTATTTTTTAAAATATATTACTATCTGTGGGACAGGCCCAACGAACCGAACAACCACGACAACCCGAATAGGTTGAACGACCCAGACCTGCCCGACGACCTAAACAACAATAACGACTTGAACGTGCCCGGTGATCCAAAGAGGCCCAACGACCCGGACAAGCCCGACGACCCAGACGGGCCCGACAACCAAGACAAACCCGACAACACGGACGGACCCGACGACATGGACGGGCTCGACGACCCGGACGTGCCCAACGACCTGGACGGGCTCGACGAACCAGACAAGCCCTATGACCCAGACAAGCCCGACGACCCGAACGGGCCTGACGACCTCAATGGACCTAACGACCCGGACGGGTCCTACAACCCAGACGGGCTCGATGACCCATATGGGCCTGACGACACAGACAGCCTAACGACCAAGACAGGCCCAACCACCCGGACGGGCCCAACGATATGAACGTGCCCGACGACCCGGACGGGCCTGACGATTCGAACGTGCCTAATAATGCAGACAAGTCCAATGACCCAAACAAGCCTAACAACCTGAATGGGCCCGACAACCCGTATGGACTCGACGACCAAGACGAGCCATACGACCCAGACAAGCCCGATAACTCGGACGAGCCCGAAGACCCAAACGGGCCTGACGACCCGGACTGGCCCAACGACTCGGACGGGCCCAACGACCCTGACGGGCCCAATGATCTGAATAGGCCCGACGACCTGGACCTGCCCAACGACCCAAACAGGCCCGACAACACAAACATGCCCAACGACCTGAACGGGCTCGACGACCAGGAGAGGACCAAAGACTCGGACTGGATCATCGGGCCCATCCGGGTCATTGGGCCCGTTTGGGTCTTCGGGCTCGTTGGGCCCGTCAAGGTCGTCGGGCCCTTCCGGGTCGTGGACCCGTCCTTATCATCAGCCTTGTCCAGGTCATCTCGCTTGTCTGGGTCGTCAGGCCCGTTCGGGTTGTCGGGCACATCCGGGTTGTCGGGCCTGTTCGGGTCGTCGGGCTTGTATGGATCACCGAGTCCGTCTAGGTCGTTGGGTCGTTCGAGTCATTAGGCCTGTCTGGATCAGCGGGCCCATCCGGGTCATTGGGCCTGTTTGGGTCGTTGGGCCCGTCTGGGTCTTCGGGCTCGTTCGGGTCGTTGGGCTCGTTAAGGTCGTCGGGCCCGTCCTTGTCATAAGGGCTTGTCCAGGTCATCGCGCCTGTCTGGGTCGTCGGGCCCGTTCGGGTCGTCAGGCACATCCGGGTTGTCGGGCCTGTATGGATCATCGGGTCCGTCCGGGTCGTTGGGCCCGTTCGAGTCGTCGGGCCCGTTAGGATCGTTGGGCTCGTCCGGGTCGTTGGGCCTGTGTGGGTCGTAGGGCCCGTCCGGGTCGTTGGGCTCGTTCGGGTTTGTTAGGCCCGTTTGGGTCGTCGGGCCCGTTTGTGTTGTCGGGCATGTCCGAGTTTTGAGGCTCGTCCTTGTCGTCGGGCTCATCTTGGTCGTTGGGCCCGTCCTTGTTATCTGGCTTGTCCTGGTCATTGGGCACGTCTGGGTTGTCGAGCCCGTCCGTGTCACTCGACTTGATCTTTGACTATGACTTAATGTAGTATTATTTGGGGGGGTAACCCACCTTAGCCCTAGCCCTAACCCACTAGAGAGGGGGCTTTATGGGCTGGGGCTTTTTTTTGCCCCCCTCATTTGGGGGCCCCCTAAAAGGGGGCTTTATGAAGAGTGGGTCAGGGCTAGCCCATGGGCTAGGGGCCAAATTGACACCTCTAAATAGCAACATCATCAAATCATGCAACTTTTAGCATTACATGAGGAAAAATGGAATCAACAACCATATATGAAAACAACAGTGCATGTATTGCTCCATTGAAAGAATGATATATTAAATATTTATTTACAAAGTCTTTGTTAAGGAGAATCTTTGAGCAATTGCTTCACAAGATTGCACTCGTCATCTTAAAGATGTAAGTTTACATGAGGGGGAGAAATAGAAGATGTGATGAATAATATTATATCAAAGAATGAAGAATGATGTACTCTTTTTTCTTGACTAGGTTTTTATCCCAAAGGGTTTTCCTAGTAAGGTTTTAACGAGACACGTTCTCTGATCAATGGACACCCAATGGGGAGTGTTATGAAATTTATGGATGTACATTGAGTTGCTAGCAGTTACCTATGATTGATTTCTATTGATGTTATCATTAGTATTGTAACCATTGAGTTGTATCCCTTGGGTTGCCTTTTGTATCTATAAATAGGGACTTTTCCTATTGATAAATGACATACAAAAATCAATCTCTACTCTCTATTTTCTTTCTCTCCTTTATTTTATAACATATTTATAATTTTTCTTGATTTTTAAAATGATTTTTACAACTCTTATATCGTCTAGAGGGAAATAAACAAGATATGTGTATATAAAATCTCAACAAATGATAAGTCAAGCATGGGACATATTCAAATGATATCTCAAGAAATATGCTATCCATGGATTTGATGAACCAATATAGATTAACATTTTCTTAGGAGGATTGAGAGCACAAACAAAGTTGGTGCTAGGTGCCTCAACTGGAGGCATGATCAAGTCAAAGACACCTAAAAAGGTCACGACGTTGATAAAGAATATGGCAACCAATGATTTTGAAGTGTAAAATGAGAGAATTTAATTGAAGAAAAAGGTGTATTGGAACTCCAAATTCAATATGTGTTGCTAGCCTAAAACAAGTTGATGACTCAACAACTAGAAGCCCTTATGAAGAAACTATCAACCCTAAATCCTAAACTCTAACCCTAAACCCTAAACCATAAATCTTAAATCATAAAAGCACAAAAGCCTCTATTCGCAATCTGGAAACCTAATTGGGTCAATTGGAAAACCAGATGGGGGAAAATTTGAGAAAAATTTCACTGCTAACATTGAAGTAAATCCAATAAAGATTGTAAGGCTATCATAACATCGAGTGGAAATGTATTGGAAGAGAGGAAGGAAAAAAGGAAGGTTGAAAAAGTGAGAATGATGAGAAAACAAATTGAAAAAAATGAGATTGAAGAAAAAATGAGTGAAAAGAATGAGGAAAGTTGAGGAAGGAAGTTAAAAGAAGAAAGAAGAGGAGAAAATTAAAGAGAAAGGTATGTAAACATTTCTTCCATACCCACCAATTCCTTCAAAGAAAAACAAGGAGAAGCAAGTTACTCGCTTCATGGATATTTTCAAGGGGCTGGAGGTCAACATTCCTCTTTCAAAAGCATTACAACAAATGCCTTCTTTTGCTAAATTCGTGAAGGATTTCCTTAATAAAAAGATGAAGTATAAAGATGAGGAAATTGTTGAAGTTCAAGGAAACTACAACACTATTATCCAAAAAACTCTTTCTCTAAAGTTTAAATATCCTAGGAGTTTCACCATCTCTTGCACCATTGGGGAACAACATATAAAAAAAGTTCTCATTGTCTTGGGAGCTAGTATTAATTTGATGCCACTTTTTGTACTGAAGAAGATCGGTGGACTTAATGTTAAGCCAACAAGGATGATAGATGAAGTTATCATCGATGTTGATGGGGGAAAGCTGAAAGTAAGAAGTCAAGATGGAGAGGTGACAGTCAATGTGTTTGAAGCTGAGAAAATTGTTCAGGATTTCTCTTCACAATTTGATAATAAGAATAAAGAGATATCAATGCAAGGAATGGTTAATGAGCTACATTAAGTTAATGGAATCACTCAACTAAACGAAAAGGGTGATAGAAAGAATGATCATGGTATTATGAATGAAGAGAATAAATTTAGACCAGGCCAACCCGTGAAGTTTTGTCAACCCAAGTGGAAGATTATTCCTAGAAGATGGAAATCCAAATGGTCAAAGATATAGGTTGTTAAAGAAGTCAAAATTGATGGGAAGTGGAAATTGAAGATCCTTATTCTAAAAGGACAAAATATGTGATTGGTAAAGCGTTGAAACTTTATAGGTGTGTTGAAGAGAAGAAATACACTAGTATAACTAATCACAAACCATAAATTACAGACGTCGAGCTAAAAGAAGTTAAACAAGAAAACTAATCATAAACCCAATATTTTCTTTTCTTAAGTTTTATTTTCTAAAAGTTTTTATTTTCCAATGAATAAGCATCATTGTTTCACAACTCGTTGGGCTACTCTGCTCGCCCAAAAAAAAAATTAATTTGTGCCTGAACATGCTTAATTATTAAATTCTATCTGAATTTGTTCTAATCATGTTCTCAAACTATGAGTTGAATGTTTTGATAGTCAACTGTGTTAAGAATATGATTGAGCATTGATTTTCTTGTCTTATAATTAGGTGTTCTTCAATTATTAGAATTTAGCCTTGGTTTTGGATCTTTGAATTCACTCATTACATCCCAATCTCAATTATGATCATTGTTTTTCTTTAGTTTCATTATTTCAAACATGTTCATGGATTTAATTTCTATTTTGATTCCAGTTTTATGATTTATCCATTTTAGAAAATTAGGTTTTCTAGTTTAGTTAATCCCAACTTAGAAATATGATTCTACCCTTGTTCTTGATGTTGATTTTCTGTTTTAGTTTTCAATTAACATGATTATAAACCAATTGGTATGTTACATTCATGATTCAGCCCAATAAATTGCATCATAATCCAATTTTGCACATAAGACTTCATAATGCTTAGTTTGCTATCACATACATTGTTCAATGTGCCGATTCTAGTTATTGTCCTATTTTGTTTCTTGGTTTGAATATGATGTTTTATGGTAGTTTTATAGTTTCATATTCATTCCTTGCATAGTTGCATTGATTCAAGTGTGTTTATGCAATTACCACAATTTGTTTCACATTTTTCTTTCACTTAAACAATTCATCAAATGCCTTTGCGTAATTATGTTTTTCACTTAGGCATTTCATTAAACACTTTCACTACTAATCAATATTTTTTTGTTGTTTTCATTATTTTATTGTGTTTTGTTGACGATACAAGGCAGAGAGATAAACAAAGATAATGAATAAGAGAAAATCATATTTGTCTCATCTTATTCATGACCATGAGTGCCCATTATATACAGTGAAAGAGGAAAGAGAAAAGGCATAACAAAATGAAAGATATTGTGAGACCACTAACAGAATGTAAAAACAAAATACAAAATAGAATATAAAATATCTCAACAGAAAGATATTGTAGCAGATATTGTAGCAGGATATTCACTAAAAGTCCCCTGCCAACTCAAGGTTCATGAAAATAATCAAGAACTTTGAGTTTGTTACGCAATTGACAGAACCGTGTTTGAGAAAGCGGTTTTGTGAGAATATTGGCCACTTGATCACTTGCAGGAATCTGAGTGATAACTAGGGATTGATCTAGAACCTTTTCCCGCACAAAGAAGATGTCCAATTTCATATGTTTGGTGCGGGAATGTAAAACAGGATTGTGGCTTAACGCAACCGTGCTTTGATTGTCACAATATTTGGCATAATTAATGTTGAGCTTTTTAACAAGAGATTGTAGCCATAGTATTTTTGAAGCAATGATAGTAAGACTGCGATATTCTGCTTCAGCATTGGACCGGGCAACAACTGTTTGATTCTTGGACCACTAGGAAATAAGATTGTAGCCAAAGAGGATACATGCACTAGAGGTGGATCTCTTGTCATCTATATCAGATGCCAAGTCTACATCACAAAAAGCAATGAGATTGTACTGATTAAACGAAGGAGCAGGCTGAAGATTTAAACCATAGGATATTGTCTCTTTGAGATAACATAATATGCGTTTAACGACTTTCAAATGTTCAAGCAGTGGTTGGGATATAAATTGGCAAACCTTATTCACACTATAACCAATTGTGATTGTAACATATTGCAAAGCACCAACAATGGAGCAATAGAGAGTTGGGTCTTCCATATAAGCAGAGCCATATTTGGAGAGTTTTAAACCACTTTGAAGGGGAGTAGAAATACCTTTTACTGTTGACATTCCAGCTTTGTCAAGCAAATCACAAATGTATTTACATTGAGAAAGAAGAAGAGAGCCATCATGGAAACATTTGACCTCTATTCCCAAAAAATAATCTAGAGCACCAAGCTGTTTGAGAGCAAAAGTGGAATGTAATTGGGAGGTGACAGATTGCAGCAACAACTTAGATGAACTAGTGAAAATGATGTTGTCTACATAAATAAGAACATAAAGGTAGTGGCTAGCCTTGGGAAGAGTAAATAAAGAGGCATCACATTTGCTATGAACAAAACCAAAGCCAAGCAAAGTAGAAGTAAGGCGTTTATACCATGCCCACAGAGCCTGTTTTAATCCATAGAGAGATCTGTGAAGTTTGCAAACGAGAGTAGAGTCGCCATATTCAAAGCCAAGAGGTTGGGCCATATAAACATCTTCATGGAGAATGCCATTGAGGAAGGCGTTGTTGATATCAATCTGTTGTATATACTAGTTATTGGTAAGAGCTAAAGTAAGAACCAACCGAATATTAACTGGCTTCACAATAGGAGAAAAAGTCTCTGAATAATCACACCCAAATTTTTTATGATAGCCCTTGGCCACTATATGAGCTTTGTATTTGTTAATGGTGCCATCTGAATTTTCCTTAACACGAAAAACCCATTTACAGCCAATGGTACTACATCTTGGAGGAAGAGTAGTGAGGGACCAAGTATGGTTAGTCATTAAAGCATCATATTCAGCTTGCATCGCTTGACACCAATAAGGAGAAATTAAGGCTTGTTTGACAGTTTGTGGTTCTACAACCGTAAAAAGTATGGTGGGGAAACGACGTGGTTTAACAATTCTAGACTTGGAACGAGTTTGCATAGGGTGAGTTGAGTGAGAAGATGAAGAATCATCATGAGCCGGAGGAACAGACACAAGACTAGGTGCATGCTGAGGGCTATGAAGTTGAGAAGGAGAGTTATCAGCTGGAGTAGGGTCATCAGGAAAAGTGTCAACATAAAGTTGAGAAGTGTAGTTATCAGGTGGAGCAAGGTCATTGGGAAGAATGTCAACAAGGGATTCGTGAGTAGCATGTTGAGAGGGAGAGTCAACAATAAATGGTATGATGTCAAGAGGAACAATGCAAGAAGATGAAGTAGTGATCACATGAGACTGCACTGAAGTAGAAAATGGAAAAGTGTTTTCATAAAAAACATCATATTTAGAGATAAAGATTTTACCATGAGAATTAAGACACTTATAACCTTTATGGCAAGATGAGTAACCCAAGAATGTACAAGTAGTGGAACGAAATTGCAATTTATTGGTGTCGTAAGGCCGAGTATAAGGATAGCATGCACAACCAAAAGTTTTGAAAAACTTATAATTGATGTTGTGATGAAAAAGAGTAGAATGGGGAACAAAATGAGGTGCAACAGAGCATGGAAGACGATTAATTATGTAAACAACAGTGTGAAAACCATGATCCCAAAAGGTTATAGGAAGAAAAGCATGGGAAAGAAGTGTGAGACCCATTCCAACTATATGACGGTGCTTTCTCTCAATAACACCATTTTGATGATGTGTGTAAGGACAAATAAGACGATGATGAATGCCAACGAAAGTAAGATATCTAGTGAATGGCCTGAATTCTCCCCCCAATATGTTTGAAGTTGTTTAATAGAATGATTAAGTTAAAGTTCAACAAAGGTCTTAAATTTTTAAAAAATGGTTAAGGTCTCAGACTAATGCTTTAAAAAGTATATCCAAGTATAGCGACTGTAATCGTCAACAAAGGAAACGTAATACTTATAGCCCATGGAAGATTGAACATGAGAAGGACCCCAAAGATATAAGAAAACAAGTTGTAAATGATGATTGTAATTAGTTAAAGAAGATTGAGAAGGAAACTAATGAGACTTTGCCATAAAACATGCTACACAAAAATCCATAGTTGTATTAAGTGATGAAGAGATATTACATTGCTGAAGAATTTTATTTAAAATAGAAACAGAGGGATGGCCTAATCTATTATGCCAAATAAAGCGTATGGAGAAGGAGCGAGAGGTAGAAGGATGATCATTGGAGATAGTGGAAGAAAAAGTTGAAACAGTAGGTAGATGTGAAGAACTGGAAGGGAGGGCAGGGGAAGAAAAGGAAATTGGTAGAGTCCATCGGGACCAAGATAGCTACAAAGTAAAACCAAATGATCAACCTGAGATTTGACAGAACAAATAATGGGGTGAAATTTAAAATAAACATGATTATTATTGGCAAATTTACTAACACTAAATTTTTGTTAATGGAAGGGACATGTAACAGATTTTTGAGATGAAGGGCGAGATGTGGATGAGTAGAAGAGGAAAAGGTTGCAGAACGAGAGAAATGTATGGGCAAACCTTAGCCATTGCCTAAGAAGACATGGCCGTCTCTAGTAGCCGAAATATGATCCATAAGATATGCAGCATCAGTGGTGATATGATGAGAGGCACCAGAGTCAATAAACCAGTTATGACACTATTGAACAACAAGTGAGGGTGAGTAACACAGGCATGTGGTTGTGGAGAAGGCATGTGATGTTTATAAGGTGGTGTCAGTGAAGGTAATAAAGGACATGGTTGAGAAGTAGAGCTTGGATGGTGATAGTGTTGTGTCGATTGGGGATGAAATTGATAAACCATATAATTAGGGTCAAAGCGATGGTAGAAGTGAGTAGCAATATGTCCAAATTTGCTACAGACTTGACACTGAACATGTCCTCGTCCAGAATGGCCACCTTGACGACCATGGGAGGGTCGACCGCGTGAGAAATAACAACCTCGGGGAGAGGAAATTGGTGAAAAATTGTGAGGACTCAGATTGCGTGTGAGTGAGGTGAACGGTGGGCGTAACAATTGTTTGAGAATTTGCATTAGTGAGATTAAGAGAAATAGTATCACAATCATGCTTGAACTTCTTAAGGCAAACTTCTTGAGAAACGAGAAGGGAGGCAATTTCATCCATCGAGAAAATGTCAAGCTTGTTGTGAATGAGCGAAAGAAATGAGTCATACTCAGCCAGAAGGCCTTCAATCAGGACATCAAGGTATTCATTGTCAGAAATTGGTTCACCAATCGAAGTGAGAGAATCAATAAGGGCTTTGATTCGTAACATAAATTCATTAATCGAAAGATCCCTTTTCTTAAGAGTACATAGCTTAGTGCGGCGTTGACGAGCCCTAGCTTTGGTTTGGGAAGTAAAGTGCGTTTGGATCTTTTCCAAAATTTGAAAAGAGTGCTTAAAACCAATAATGTGGGTGAGGAACGAGGCATAAAGAGACGATTGCAACCATGAAAAAAGCAATTGATCTTGGGCCTCCAGATGGTGTAGTCGGGATTCTCAGTCCCTGTTTGACAATCAGAGAGGGAGAGAAACTGAGAAGGTATTAGAGGGCTAACGAGGAAACGATGGAGAGATGGGCTTTGATGACATGCTGCACTTGTTGTTTCCATAGTAAGAAGTTGGTGTCGAATAATTTCTCGGAAATAGAGTACGAGAAGATGACATGAGGTGTCGCAGCCATGAAAGAAGGAGGCTCAGGACCCTTAGCCATAAAAAGTACGTGTTAAGCTCTTGATACCATGTTGACGATACAAGGCAAAGAGATAAACAAAGATAATGAATAGGAGAAAATTATATTTGTCTCATCTTATTCATGACCATTAATGCCCATTATATACAACGAAAGAGGAAAGAGAAAATGCATAACAGAATGAAAGATACTGTGAGACCACTAACAGAATGTAAAAACAGAATACAAAATAGAATATAAAATATCTCAACAAAAAGATATTGTACAGATATTGTAGCAGGATATTCACTAACATGATTCTAAGCCAATTGGTATGTTACATTCATGATTCAGCCCATTCCATTGCATCATAATTCAATTTTGCACATAAGACTTCATAATGCTTAGTTTGCTATCACATACATTGTTCAATGTGTTGATTCTAGTTGCTGTCCTATTTTGTTTCTTGGTTTCAATATGATGTTTTATGGTAGTTTTATAGTTTCATATTCATTCCTTGCATAGTTGCATTGATTCAAGTGTGTTTATGAAATTAGCACAATTTATTTCACATTTTTCTTTCACTCAAACAATTCATCAAATGCCTTTGCACAATTATGTTTTTCACTTAGGCATTTCATTGAACACTTTCACAAGCTAAGAACGATTAATCTCAGAATTTATGAACAGAACACAAATTTGGCAGTGGGTGCATTCTCATACATTGCCACTTACCTTCCTCGACGATGCAACCGCAAAATCAGCAGCCTCCCTTGCACCCCGGTCACGCGAACATCCCTGCCTCCCTCAGTGGTGATTCACAGTTGAGGGCGCTGGCACTAACAACACCGTTGTTCTGATCGGATCTTCGCAGTTGGCAAGCTTTTTCCAAGCGGGGCGAGAAGGTGGGGCGAGAGATTGTAGAGAATTGGGAGTGGGGATGTTGTGGGGAGATGACTTAATTTGGGGTAGGGAGTTTGAAATGTTTAAGTTTTTTCTCGACTGACATACCGAAGGATTTATTGATGGAAACGATTGTCGGTAAGCCCGTTGGTAAAGGTCAACTACCTTACCGATTACATTATCGACGAATCAGTGGTCCAGTATATATTCTCACCGAATCACCGACGGATGTTTCCATCAGTAAATTTTCCATACAAATCTATCGGTCATAAAAAATTTTCAAAAAAAATTGTTTTGTTGGTAAATATCCGCCGATAATAATACGTTTTTTTGTAGTGACATGCATTTTCCTGCATTTTTTTAGCCTCAATCTCTATGTTTAGTGCATGCTTAGGCAGAATATTTGTAGTTTTAATGTTCATTTGCATTTTCTTTGCTTTATTATCCCACGATCTTTGCATTTTACACATCTATAGATCAACACTTCACTTGAATGAGATTTCCTTCGATTGACATCTTGGTAGACCCTATAATTAGGTGAAATTTCATAAGTTCCCGCTTGAATCTAAATGTGACTAAAGGATTAATAAGTCGATATGACCCAAAGGTGGAGATGAGTTAGTCGAGCCGAAGTTTAAGAAGAGTTGGCTCAGGACGAAGGTCGAACCAATTCGTCCTAAGTCGAAGGTCAAGCCAATTTGACCTGGGTCAAAGTTGAGTCGATTCATTGAGAGTTGAATGATGGGTTTAGTCGGTTGTGGTTGAAAGTCAAGATGAGTTGGATGTGTTGAACATCAAGACGATTAGACTCGGACGAAAGGTTGAGAAAGATCGACATGAGTCAAAAGTCAAGACAAGTTGGTTAGATTGAAGATCAAGATAAGTCGGTCTATGCCCATATTTGAGATGAATAGTCTCATACCGAAGGTCAAGATGAGTCCACCCGGACTAATAATATTTTGTATTTTTATTATAAAATACCCGATCATATACTTGATTTTTTTTTCTTTAAAATATTCATTTTTCAATGTCAATGTACAAGTTATGGTATATTTAATTGCAGAAATGAAAGAATTAAAGATATATAAAAAGTAATGAAAAATGGGAGAAATAAAATAAAAATAAATATGGTTTAGTATTCGTTTTATTAATAATTCTTTTTACTGCGATTATTTATTTTCAGCGTCTTTCCTTCTTTTTCGTTGGGCAAAAATTTAAACAAGATTTGTTTTTTAAACTTGCAGAAACTACAGAGCATAATTTTAAATATAATGCAAAGCATTTAATTCAAGAGATTAAAAACATTGAAATATTTATAATTTAATTTTAAAAAAAAGCTACTTTACTAAATTAAGATAAAAACTTGCAATCAATCACAGAAACACACAACGATTCAATGGTTATAGTGAACTGAAGCAGCTTGTGTGTGAGAAATATTCTAGGTTTCCTTCTGTGAATGTTGTCATTTCAGAAATTTATGAAGCTTTCAAATCAGTAACTCCCCTCTCTAGGAATCATCCACACACAGGTGCTTGTTCAAACCATGACAAAGACCCTTTCTTCCTCTTCCTGTTTCAACCATGACCTTGACTTAGACCAAATTGTGCACTTCCCTTTATGTTTCAAACACTTCCATTACCATTTTAAGACCTTACTTCAGATATGTGTTTCGTTTTATCATGGGAATTCGTGATTAATTAACCTTCTTCTGATTTGATGGTCCATCCCTGATTATTATACACATTTGTTTGTTTGTGTCCCCCCTACAACCGTTTTTTTTAGGTTTCCTTTCAATAGCAATGTAAATGAAGCAAGTTTTGCTTCTCATGTGAATAGTTTAAAAAACATATATAATTTTGAAAAATCATTTTGAAGGAATAAAAAAATTTATATTAAAAATCATCACAAAGGGACACCGGGAATCAGTTGTAAGAAAAGGCTTTTGATTTTCTAATGTTTTTATAGTTTACTTATTTTAATAAATTTCACGAGTTTCTAAATTAAATTCATGGGTGTTATTATATTTTGAAAGAATTGTATGCAATAAATGCTTAGTTAAACTCTTAAATGTTGTGGCGTAAATTAAACTCAAAAAGTATGTTTTATATTTTTAATTTTTATTGATACTAACACGAGTGTTTGTATTAGAATCTAAAGGAATAACATCTCCATCATATCATCTTATATAGTAATCACATCATGTTGTTTAGTGATCATATATAGGATCACTTTAAAATATCAACTAATAACTTAAAATATTTTTTTCATTTCACTCGCTTATAATAAAAGTCTTCACATTTAATGCTCTCTAGCACTAATATACACAAATTTAATTCTGTTTCATCATTCAAATAAACCAGTTTCTTTACTTTTTAAACAAAATATTATTTATAATTATAAATAGCAATTCTAATCTCTACTTTTCAAAACCAAAATTTTCATCTTTTCTCCCTTTCAAAATCCCTATTCTATCAAGCAAAAGCTTGGCTACCAAATTCTAGCTTGGAAAGTCATGTGCTCATGTATATAACACAGACTTCAATACAAATTAATTACGTGTCGTTCTAAGCTAGCACCAAACCCAATTTCACAAGTCACACAAGCACACCCTACCCTTTCCTACCCCATGATTCTCAACCCTAGAGATAATAAACCATTTAAATAACTAACTAAAAATTTCCAAAAAAAAAAGAGAGAAAAAATTGCCACAAAGCATAGCAATTAAATGACCATGAGAGTTTGTAAGGAGACCAATGGTTAAGAAAGTGCGACAACTAACAAAGCCAAATCAAACATCATGTAAAAGCTACTTGGGTTGGCTTTGTCACTTTTCCACTGTGCCCCTAAGAAAGTTCCTTATCCTCAAACCAGTTATATCATGTTGTTACCTCTTCTCTTACTTTTATCTTTGCAACCCTCTCATCTTCTCCATTTCACAAGCAAGAAAAACCAGAGAACATAGAAGAGAAAAAAGCGTGAGAAATGGGGAGGGGAAAGATTGAGATCAAGAGGATCGAGAACTCCAGCAACAGACAAGTTACCTACTCCAAGAGAAAGAATGGGATCCTAAAGAAGGCTAAGGAAATCACTGTTCTATGTGATGCACAAGTTTCTCTTATCATCTTTGCTGCATCTGGGAAGATGCATGACTACATAAGCCCTTCCACCACGTAAGGATCTTATAATGTTTGTGTATACTTTTTTTTTGTTCTTGTTCTTGTGTTTCTCATGTCAAGTTTGTTCTTTGTTTTTGATTTCTGTTCTTGATTCATAAAGGGTAGTTTTATGAAGATAGTACTATTTGATTGATCTGCAAATTAAAGGTCTTAACTTTGTGATTTTTGTTTTGGTTGAGGAAGTTTGATTGACATATTGGAGAGGTACCACAAGACCTCAGGGAAGAGGCTTTGGGACGCCAAGCATGAGGTTGGTTAATATATGGCTCCTATTTTGTGTTTGCTTTCGATTTGTCCGAAGGAAAATATGACCTACTTTTGCTAAAAATATGCTATGAAACATGAACTAAGAATTCTCTGAGTAGATCTAAATTTGGGTTGTACCTTCTACCTATTATATTGTTTTTTATTATTATCAAAAAAGAGAAGCAGGAACTACAAGAAATGTAACATCTATGAACAGATCTGGCAGTAAAACGTTACTCGCTTGCTTACTTTTTTACTTGCAAAAAAATGAAACAACATGTGTAGGAATAAAGACCTTATATATGCAAAATAACGTCTTTCACATTTGATGGATCTCTCCCTTGTCTGACATTACAACCACCATAGAGAGTCAGATCTACTCCAAATAGCTCTTTCTTTTGAGAATTTCTGGCTTTATGCAACATCGTACTCTCCTTTCTGTTTTCTATGTTTATTTTTCTTGAAGAAAAGACAACTAGTGTGTTTTAGGGTTTGTGACTACTAATGTTGTTGAACTCAGAACCTAAACGGCGAAATTGAGAGACTCAAGAAAGAGAACGACAGCATGCAAATTGAGCTGAGGTATATTATTATAACATGATTTGCACCTTTTAAAACCATTTAGCGTTCTTATTTATCTCTCTCTCTCTCTCTCATCATCTTTCACCAACTATTTCATTACAGGCACTTGAAGGGGGAAGATATAAACTCTCTGAACTACAAGGAACTCATGGCCTTAGAAGATGCCTTAGAAACTGGTCTCGTCAGTGTTCGTGAAAAACAGGCAAATGAATCTTCAAGAAGCTATTTTTTTTAAGTTTTGTTGCTTCTGCTATTCATTTGCATTTAGAAAGGTTTAAAAAATGTATATAATTGAAAAATATAGATCTTGTTTAACTAAACTTCTCCCTAATACTTTCATGAAAATGAAAAGAAAAAAATAAAATAAAAAAATTCTTCAATAAACAAAAACTAATTCATGAGTGAAATTTTTTATTGGCATGAATTATTTTCTACAAAACTATTATGTGGAAAAAAGTTATACTTCATTGAATAACTTCTTTTGTTTTCTTTTTTATTCTCCTTTATAAATGTTTATAGAGAAATTTATTTAAATATACCATAATATATAGCTTCTACTGTTAAGGAATGCATTTAGTGTCCATGGTAGCTAATAATTTTGTGCATTGAAAACTCAAATGGAAGCCAAAATAAAAAAATATATGTATGACAGATGAACTTGTTTTTTCTCTGCAGATGGATGTGTACAGGATGTTCAGGAGAAATGTATGTTTTATTGAAATCTTTGATTTATGATTTTGAAATGATATATATATATATATATATATATATATATATATATATATATATATATATATATATATATATATATATATGCAAAACGAACTTTATCATTTTTTCTTGCCATTGTTGTTCAGGACAAGATCTTGGAGGAGGAGAACAGGGAACTTAATTTTCTCTGGGTACGTAATAAATTACACAAACCCATTGTCTTAATGCATGGTTACTTCCAAATCTCATACCATGAAAAGTTCCTAATTTCATTTTCTTTCCATTCTAAAACTACTTAGTAATCTTTCCATTCTTAATATAAAAAGTGATATCTAATAATACATAATTAACTAAAAACATTATCTCACCAATTCATTGAATAAATAGAGGATTTAATAATGTATTTGTTTAGGCAAGGTACACCTTATAGAGTTGTTCTAAAGTGAGGTTATGGTTAAGAAACTTTAATATATGAGAAACATGAAAATGAAGTTCATATCACCACATTTATGGCCATAATTTGGTTTTAATGTGTCCAAAAACTTTTATGTTCTGACTACAATTGAGTTATAGGTTACAATTTTTAAGAAACTTATAGATTACCATTAAAACCACGATTTATGTGATAATCATGATGCATCGTAGTATTACAATATAGGGATTTACTTAAATGGAAAAACTAATATATTATGCTTCTGTTGTTAATTTGTCCAAAATCCCCACCTCAAAAACAGCATACAAATAAAATAAAAGAAGATAAAACCTTTAATGTGGTTTTCTTCAATGTCATGTATTAGATTCGATTAGTGTTCTAAAATTTTTAATTACATTATAGTCTTACAAAACTGTGTTCACCACTTTAATTAATTTTCTAGATGTTAGCATCTATATATAAATACATGATCACACTTTAAAGTGATAAGAGCTAATTTGGCTTCAAAAACTAACGTACTGTATTTTGGGAAGAATGAATTGGGGGCTTTCTGAAATACAACTCTTATATATATATATATATATATATATATATATATATATATATATATATATATATATATATATATATATATATATATATATATATATATATTAAAGAAAAGGAAATACAAAGTTATAGGAGGACTCGGTCTAATTTTTTATCAAAATCTATGGAGACACTTGTACAAAATAAAAAGAAGATAACTTTTATTTTGAAAAAATATCATCACTAACACAACTATATATTATATCAAACCAGTAAGAATTTTGCTCATGCATGAAAAAATTCAAGATTGCCAAAACTATTAGTACAAGAGTTACCTTCCCGAAAACGAGAGTAAAACACAATGTAAAGACATTTCTTTCATGTAAATCTTAAATTCCAAGAAACCAAATTATCATTTTGAAAAGTTTTTATAAGATAGGACTCACACTTAATTGACAAATTTTGTTATCCCTTAATATTAACAGCAATTGATTAAAAACTTTATTGCATAAATACATAATTATTCATCACACTTAGTGGATGCCTACTTGTATGCACTGGTTCTTCTAATGGGTTAATGGCAAATAAATTGTTTAAAGATTATGACTTACCGATCTTGAAGGGTAATAATATAGTTCTAAAGTTAGAACTTCATTTGTAAACTCGTGCAGTTTATTTGCTACTCCATTAACTATTTTTTATATCCCACAATTTATACGTTACCAATATTAAATTTTAGAAAATATTTATATAACGATGGTCTAATATATTAGGTTTATAAACCGTGCTCCAGAAATTTGTAAATGTTTCCATATAGAAATATTCAAGCAGCATTTGCATATTGCCATTTTTGACATGGTATTTGTTTTTTTCATTTAGTAAAATTGTTGTCAATTTCATGTTTACGGAATTGTGTCATAATTGTGGAAATTGAAAATATTATAAGAATGTTTTGTTGATGAATCAATATATTATCGTCCATTTTGAACATAAAAATCATAATATCAATCCTTTTAATAATTTTAGTATTTTAAAAAATTATTCTTTTGATTGTAAACATATATAAGAGATCATGACCATTTTTAACCTAAAATATTAAAACAAAAAATTATGAATCTTTTATTTATACAGTGAAACTTTGTCCATCTTACTTATCTGGAATTCTTAACGCTAACTTGAAATATCCTGGGTTTATCTTAAAAAAATATTATAGTGAATTTTATACTCATTCTTGTCTCCATCCTCACCACTACCTTGACATACATATATGTAAATAAAGTAAAATAAATAGGAAAAAGAATCACCCATTCATGGCATATTTTTTATGTTTTGTTTTTCTCTTAATGAAAAAGGTTAAAATTTGTGATTAAATGACATTGTAAGATAGTTTAACCCTGTGCATGGCCATTTAATTCATTGTGTAATGTGTTATTTGAACAGCAACAGCGTTTGGCAGTGGAAGGTGCAAGAGAAGTGGAGAACGGGTTTGATCAGAGTGTGAGGGATTACAACTCCCATATGCCATTTGCATTTCGTGTGCAGCCAATGCAGCCAAATCTTCAAGAAAGGATCTGATATAATAATAATCTCTTTCGCCACAACTACTGAAATCAAAACTCCACCTTGGTGTTTTCATCAAAATCTTATGTGCATGTCACAACTTTTTAAGTATCTTTTGCTCTCTGTTTGTTCGTAATAAACAACTCAACTTCACTTCGTCATTCAACTCACTCTTATGCGTCTCCGACTTCTGTTACCTATTTGTGTGCTTCTCTCAATATTTTATATATACTTTCACCTTCTCATTTTTCTTATCTCGTGCTTTTATTTGTATATATATGGAATCAAGTTCAAAACATTTTATGTTTTTTGATATACTATCTCCTCGATTATGTTAAAAATCAAGAGTCCAACTAAACTTCAAAATGGTGTTTCCTAAAGTGACGTCTTTCATAAAGAAAAATATTTTTTATTGTATTTAAATATAATATTATATATGTAAAATTAATTAGTAATTTAAAAACGAATGAGTATATATGTCTCTATTGAAAGTGTTTCGAGGTTTGTATTTTTGTAAAGAAAAGTATATCGGATCAATTTTTAAAATAATTATAATCCATGTAATTAGACGGCTAATATAACCAAATAAATAATTATTTAAGAGAAAAAGACAAAGTTGATTAATTTATTTAAACATAATTTTCTTCCCTACATTTTATTATTCATTATTATTAGACAATTTTGTTATAGTTGTTATAGAAACATTAAATAGAAATGAATGCTGGTAAGGGAATATTTCTTTTTAGGAATCAAATTTAGTTTTCTTTTTTTTTCAGGTTGTAGACATTTGCTTTTGTAGATTATACAGTCTTTTATATCACTTTACACATTCGTTTCCAATAAAAGTTTCGTTTACACTCTAGGAGTTTCGAATAGTCTTCTGATTTCTTGGTTTTGACGGTGCTTAGACAGATTTGTGGTTTGTGGACGGAGATGTCAATCGTGTTGTACGTCTTCTGATGAGTATCTTAAGATGTCTTGCTGCCACACCTACCAGCCAGAACTAGTAGAGCACATGTGGGAAACCATGCTACGGACCACACTCTGTAACGCCAGGTGGAGTTCCAAATACGAATAACATTCGTAACGTCCAAAGACTACCAAACTTGTTAATTTAATACTGAGGTGGGTAATCTAAATGGACCCTCCGTACATGCCACAACGTGCACACTCACACCGGCAATACTCGCCAACCTGAGCAACAACTCAAGAGTTCCTCGTGTTCATCCACCATCCCGAGCCACAACTCAAGAGATGCCATTCCGAGCCACAACTCAAGGAATGCCACGTGCTTAACCCCTATCCCAAGCCACAATGCAAGGGATACGTTCTGAGCCACAACTCAAGGAACACCAGTCTTGTAGACCACGCACATCCAAAGCATGCAAAACACAAGTCTGGCCCCTGCATTATCGCCTGGAGCTGCTACAGAGCTGCAAGGCGAAACCCATTTCCAGACTGCCTGGCTGGGGCCACGTTCCGCCAGGCACCAAGTGCCTTAAAGCACCCAGACTTGCAGACATTGCCTGGCATGACCACCTTCACTATCAGGCGATATGCACTCTAGAAGGTCACTATTTTGTAGTTATCACCTGGCGGTTGTAGTTCTGTTGCCAAGCGCTACATCAGTACAGTGAATGGTACTGATTTTTCACAACCATCTAAGTTTCTTACACACCATACACTACCTTAATATTGATCATAATCCAAATACGTAGCGAAACATAACCAGCGTTGTCCTTACTCATCACATTCCATCCTGGTTGCATTCCATTAGCTTTAGGTTGTTCCAAGGATATAAGCTATTACATTCATTCTTATCAATTCCATTGACCAGTATTACACCATTTCCAAACACTTTAATATACTCTTGATTTGCCATTACTCAGTTATTCTCTTCAGCTCATGCCACATGATTCAACACTTATACACACTAGGCTAATTAAGCATCTAATAATAATCCCAATGCCTAATCATTTCTCTTTTGCCTTTCCCAGTCCACCTTATCCATTGATCCTAGTTTAGGCACTAAACTGTAAAAGGCAACATTCCAATTCTTCCTACTCTATCTCCACCCTCAAACTTATTCATTTCTAACCCACCTGATAAATTCTCAGAATCAAATTTTCACTAACAACTGGACGCCCAATTATCCTAAAACCATAACTATACCTCGCAGCTACCCACAACTCATTGTCTTTGCGTTGGCGCCTGGCGGTAGGCCCTATGCCGCTAGGAGGTGCATGCAGTTCTGGGAAAATTCTCAGAATTTTAGCACCTGCGAATATCCTTTTACACTTTCTCAATGCTTTCCTCTGCCTATCTTAGATTTTTCGTATATGAACATAATAACCGTGATACCTTTAATCAAGATAACTATTTTCAGCCACAATTATAGTGCAATTAACAACCATTACGCTCAATTCATCAAAACCCCCCAATTTTTCCAACCCTAAAAGGTGTTTATGGTAACCTCATCAATTTTGACCCCTAATCACCCGAATTTCAGTTCTATAGGCATTCAATTTTCAATTAATGTTGAAAGCTCTTGTTTTCCCCAATCGACCTCAACCCAGGACTCCAAAAAAACCTCAAAAATTGAGCCACATTACTCGTGTCGTTTGGCGGGTGTTCATCATCGCAAAGCAGTTCAAATAAAACCCAAAAACTAGATGAATCAGCCACGTGTCGCCTCGTGCCGCCATGCAAAAATTCACGCAGAAAGAGAGAATATTCATGCATTCCACTCAATCCTCATGTTTTCTCTAAAACCTTACTCCTCACAACACTCAACAATGGCAAACTCAAACGCACGCACTGCCTCTTTCCTTTAATTGGTCACTAAATGTTGTCTTAATTGGCAATGATGAAAAGAAAACGAAAATGGCATTAAGGTAACTTAATTGCCATTCAAGATCCATTAGTGGCTATTTAATGTGATAAAACATATTATTAAAATAATAATAATTGAATAACGCATAAATGGTGAACATAGGACTTGAACCCAAGTCCTTTCAACCATTTAAGCTAGTACTTTTCCACATCACAATAGTCAATAATTAATGCCATAAAAGCTCCCACTACCCGCATTTATTAATTAATTAATTATTTAATTAATTAAATTTCACGGGTCTTACACAAGTTTCTTAGAAGCGTTATAGGTGCTTCGATTTTTAGTTTTGTTTTATGACTGCGTATTCCTAAAGTCATCAATGAATTTAGGAATTTGGGAGTAATGAAGTCGTAGTCATCAGTTACTAAATCCTCGAATTTATCAATTAAATCTTCACTTAGATATTGTTTCTCTTTTCTTGCATAGTATTATTTATAATAGTTATTTGACATATAATACATATAAAATATATATGAAATGTGAAAAAATGTAAACATATTTACTAAAATTAAGGATAATATGTGTTCGTTGATTTCTTCAACTATTTCTATTCTATTGGCCAATATTGCTCTATTCTACAAGAAATTAGCATTATTATAGTTCTCTAGTAGATCAGGTGATACTATTGTTTGGATTGGATCATTAAATTCTGAAATAAAAATTCTAATGGTATTTCAATATTCATTACACCATCATTTGGTTCACATAACATACCATCACCAAGTTTAACTATCCAATCTGAGAACTGTTGAATTTCTGAAGTTGTAGTTCTTTGTAAACGTGTTTGTAATAGTCTCATGGTTTTGGTCAATGTCAATACCTGATAGTGGTCCTATAAGTATGATGCATTAATTGTTGTATGAACAATCACTACAAAAAATTATTATTTAGTAGAGGTTTTTTCTTGTCAATCTGCGGGAGTTATTATTGTCTTCTTTCTATCATCTATCGGAAGAATATGAATAAACAAAATATGAAATTCTCATTGCAATGACTTCATCATCTCATAACTGTATAATCAACTAGCATCCATTTTGGGTTTCCATACTTAATCTGAGCAAGGTTGTTTCTTTCTCCATAACTATGGTATTATCCGTGAAAGAAAAAGCAATAAATTGTTTCATTTGATCATGTTGGATTTTGAAATATAAATGTATATTCTTATTGTCTTCTTCATCGAATGATAAATAAGTACTCTTATTGTCTTTGAGAAACTTCTTTTACCCGACGCAATTGACATTAAAATTATTAATATTATTTTATAGTATGTACAATTGGAAAATAATTTATTCTTTTTATATAATTAAGAATGTCAAATGATTTATCATTTTCTAAACCTATAATTTCTCTTAAGATATTTAATTATGAATATAAATCAAATCCATCAATATCCAACAATTTATATTGTTTTAAAGATTTAAGCAATTTTTCATTCAAAATTGTAAATCTAGTGACTTTAATTTTTAACACTAAATAAAAAACAAAAATATATTCATATATTTTAAATTGTTCAAATATACTTTAAAGTGTGGTGATTGTTTTATCTATAATATATAAAATGTAATCAATTCTAATTGATTATTGAAGAGATTTTACGATTTCATTCATAATATTTTCATCAAATTGTTTTTTTTTCCATCTAATACTTTTTTCATGAAACTTAGGTTCTTTTCAACTTGATAGTAAGTCTTTTTTTCCTAAACTTGGATTATCTTTCTACAACAAACCTAACTTTTAATTATGCTCCAATTAATTTATTATTCACCAAAAGACTAACTCCTAATCTAACTAATAATTTCATAGAAGAATTACAGTTCCTCTTTAAGATATATGCAAAAAAAACTATCAAAACTCATAAATCGAAAAGTACTGAAAAACAAAATTGAGCAAACCAAACAAATTTCTAGTTCTAATACAAATCCAAAACAAGATAAAAACAACAATACAATAGAAATAGAAAGAAAAAACATACTAACCAAAAATAATGACGATGGAAAAATTGGTAAACACAAGCAATATGAGATTCAAGGAATGTAATATGCCAAAACTAAAAAAAAGAACTCTTAAAAGAGAATATAGTAAGGAGAGAAAAAAGAAGTCACAAGAGAGATAAAAAGATAAAAAAAAAAAACTAACTCTTTTCTTCGTAAACAAAATTATAATCTACTTATTAAAGGTTTTAACTCATTAATTATCATTTTTAATACCAATAAAAGTTAACAGACACTAATAATAATTTAATTGAATTTGATTCTCAAACAAAAACTTATAATTACTTTAATAGAGTTATATTAGTAATAAAATATTTTTTTACGACTTTTTTTTAAACATAATTTTATAATTAACTTAATAGGGTTATATTAGTAAAGAGAAAATTGAGATCTTTTTTCTTAAATAATTTTATAATTAATTTAATAGAAAAATATTAACAATAAAAAAATATTGAAATCTTAAGAAAAAAATCGTTGTTTTTGAGTAAAAGTGACTACTTCATTACAAGAGTCAAGAGCAAGTGGCAGATATTATACCAAGCTATTGAAGATTGATGTTTTTCATAAGCTTTTGGGATGACTGATATAAGCTAATTACTTCAAAGCATTTATTGTAAGGAGGGGAAGTGAAGACGTTGCAATTTCTGTTTTAGAATAATATTTAGTAGTTACGAAGATATCGTGGCCTTTAGGGATTTCTTTGTTTCTGTTATTTTGTTACTACTAGCCTATGTTTATGTTAAATATGGGTTTGCATTTTCCTGTTACACAATATTTACCGCATATCAATAACATAAAATGCAAGTCATTTGTTACTTGCAATTTCGGTCATTATTCATATATCCACTTTTAACATAAATACTCTAATGACTTCATACAACAAATGAAAGTCGTTCTTCCATGTGCATGTATGGTACATGTAGGGATGGCAAAAAAATCCGCGCCCGCGGGTATCCGCGGATAAAATCCGTGACGGATAGTTAGTACTCGCGGGTAATAGATATCCGCGGGTAGCGGGTAGCGGGTAATTTAATATCTGTTTCTTAACGGGTCGGGGTCAGGTATCATACTACCTGTACCCGCGGGTATCCACTACCCGTTAAGAAAATGAAATTATATATTTATCCTTTTTAGAAGATATTAGGTTGATGCTGAAGTTCATTTCTTTTTTTGGCTCATTGTTGTCGTCCAAGTGCTCTGGAATTTTCGAACAGGTAAACCCATGCTTCTTCTTTCATTTTCTCTTTTACACACTTAACATTCATCCCCAAAAATTGTTCTTTCTCCTTTTACAACTCCGTTTTTAATCAACAACCCTTTTGGGTATTATCATTTTTGTTAACCCATTTTCCTTTCATTCTCTACTCCCAGTTTTCTCGTGTTGAATCTTTCGCGGGTATCCGCTACCCGTTAAGAAAATGAAATTATATATTTATCCTTTTTAGGTTATGAGATATTAGGTTGATGCTGAAGTTCATTTCTTTTTTTGGCTCATTGTTGTCGTCCAAGTGCTCTGGAATTTTCGAACAGGTAAACCCATGCTTCTTCTTTCATTTTCTCTCTTACACACTTAACATTCATCCCCAAAAATTGTTCTTTCTCCTTTTACAACTCCGTTTTTAATCAACAACCCTTTTGGGTATTATCATTTTTGTTAACCCATTTTCCTTTCATTCTCTACTCCCAGTTTTCTCGTGTTGAATCTTTCGAAGGTTGTCCTCCAATCATTCAAATTTCGGGTGAAGCTTCAAAAGGGGTATGTTTTCTATCTCTTATTTTAGTTCTAGGTTAATACATGAACTTGAACTGCTCATGACTCTGATTATTTCTTATTGAATAAACTCAACTATTCAATTATTTTTTCCTATTTGATTAAGGTCGTTTCTGGATCTGGGGAATTGAGGGATACATTTTTTAAAATTGGAAGTTGGGATAAGGGCTAAAAATTGACACTGATTAACCACCGAAAACAAGGCCATTAAATCTTGAAAAATTGTCTTCAAATGAAATTTTAAGACATAATTTTCTTTCTTTCTAAAGATATTAAAAACCACACTAAAGAATATGATACTTAAATCAATATCAATATATAATATTGATAGAAAAGGCATGATTAAAATATTGAATAAGAAATATATATATATATATATATATATATATATATATATATATATATATATATATATATATATATATATATATATATATATATATATATATATATATATATATATATATATA